>Ga0307375_10000643_pt1 | contig 42148 bp, 39 predicted proteins | sample TR1MG_FD_202531 | JGI IMG/M metagenome (GOLD analysis project Ga0307375, IMG submission 202531) | Soil microbial communities from Risofladan, Vaasa, Finland - TR-1 | ecosystem: Environmental > Terrestrial > Soil > Coastal area > Acid sulfate soil | place: Finland: Risofladan, Vaasa | collected...
AGTCATGGCACAGATCACACTTATCGAAGCGGTCACCCAGGCGCTCGCCTACGAAATGAAGCACGACGACTCGGTCGTGGTGCTGGGCGAGGACGTGGGTCTCAACGGCGGCGTGTTCCGCGCCACCCAGGGCCTGCAGGAGAAATTCGGCGAACTGCGCGTGCTCGATACGCCGCTGGACGAAACCACCATCGCCGGCGTCACCGTCGGCCTGGCCGTGCAGGGCATGAAGCCGGTCGCCGAGGCACAGTTCGAAGGCTTCATCTACCCGATGATGGAGCAGATCGCCTGCCACGCCGCACGCATGCGCAACCGCACCCGCGGCCGGCTGACCGTGCCGGCGGTGTTCCGCGCGCCGTGGGGCGGCGGCATCCGCGCGCCGGAGCATCATTCGGAAGCGAACGAGCACCTGTTCACCAACATCCCCGGCTTGCGCGTGGTGATGCCGTCCTCGCCGGCGCGCGCCTACGGTTTGCTGCTGGCCGCGATCCGCGATCCCGATCCGGTGATGTTCTTCGAACCCAAGCGGATCTACCGCCAGTACAAGGAAGAAGTGCCGGACGACGGCGAGGCGCTGCCGCTGGACGTGTGCTTCGTGCTGCGCGACGGCACCGACGTCACCCTGGTGACCTGGGGCGCGCAGGTGAAGGAGGCGCTGGAGGCCGCCGACGCGCTCGCCGAACAGGGCATCAGCGCCGAGGTGATCGACGTCGCCACGCTGACCCCGCTGGACTTCGACACCATCGCCGAATCGGTGGCCAAGACCGGTCGCTGCGTGATCGTGCACGAGGCGCCCAAGACCGCCGGCTTCGGTGCCGAGATCGCCGCGCGGCTGGCGGAAGAATGCATCTACGACCTGCTGGCGCCGGTCGAGCGCGTCACCGGCTTCGACACGCACATCCCGCTGTTCCGCCTGGAAATGAAATACCTGCCAAGCGTCGAGCGCGTCGTCGACGCGGCGAAGCGCACAATGGCGGCAAGCTGAGGCCCTTGCTCCTCCTCCTGCTTGCAGGGGGAGGCTGGGAGGGGGTGAAGCTCTTGGTCTGAAGCCCGGGCAAAGAGCACCCCACCCCAACCCTCCCCTGCAAGTAGGGGAGGGAGCAAACCGGAAAACTCATACCTGGAAATCTACCCATGGCTGATATCAAGACGTTCTACCTGCCCGACCTCGGCGAAGGCCTGCCCGACGCGACCGTCGTCGAATGGCACGTGAAGGTGGGCGACGACATCAAGCTCGACGAGCCGCTGTGCGCGATGGAAACCGCCAAGGCGGTCGTCGACGTGCCGTCGCCGTACACCGGCAAGGTCACCAAGCTGCATGGCGCACCCGGCGACATCATCGAGACCGGCGCCGCGCTGGCCGATTTCGAGCCCGACCCGAATGTCAAACAACGTGCCGAAGCCGAATCCACCGGCCATCAGCATGGCCCGAAAAAGACCACGAAGGCGGCGCCTGCGCCCGCCGCCGTCGCCGAGCGCGAGGACGAAGGTACCGTGGTAGGCGCGATGGTCAGCGGCAACCAGGTGCACGTCGAACAGGCCTCCAGCATCGGCGGCGTGAAGGCGGTACCGGCAGTGCGTGCGCTGGCGAAAAAACTCAAGGTCGACCTCGCCCGCGTGCACCCCAGCGGGGCCGACGGCGTGGTGACGATGCAGGACGTCAAGCAAGCCGCCGCCAATGGCTCCGCTCCGCTTGGCACTACGCCAGTCCGATCGGTGCCCGCCTCCGCCGGTCGCCACCTCGTGCCCGAGCCGCCGGAGCCGCAGCGCAGCCCGGTCTCGCTGGCCGGCAAACCGGTACGTACCGCACCGCCGTCGGTGCAGGCTAGCGGTCAGCCCGAGCAGCTCAAGGGCGTGCGCCGCAACATGGCCCGCGTCATGGCCGACGCGCATGCGCAAGTCGTGCCGACCACCTTGGTCGACGACGCCGACCTGCACGCCTGGATCGGCAAGCAGGACATCACCGCACGCCTGATCCGCGCCATCGTGTTTGCCTGCAAGAGCGTGCCCGCGCTCAACGCGTGGTTCGACGGCAAGAACCTCAGCCGCACCCTGCACCCGCACGTGGACATCGGCATCGCCGTGGACACCGACGACGGCCTGTTCGTGCCAGCGCTGCGCAACGCCGACATGCTCGACGCTGCCGGCATCCGTGGCGCGATCAAGCGCCTGCGCACGCAGGTGGAGGATCGCAGCATCCCGGCCTCGGAGCTGGCCGGCTACACCATCAGCCTGTCCAACTTCGGCATGTTCGCCGGCCGTTACGCCACGCCGGTCGTGGTGCCGCCGACCGTCGCCATCGTCGGTGCCGGCAAGCTCAGCCACGACGTCGTCGCGGTGATCGGCGGCATCGAAGTCCACCGGCGCCTGCCGCTGTCGCTGACCTTCGACCACCGCGCCGCCACCGGCGGTGAAGCAGCGCGCTTTCTCAAGGCGATACTGGACGACCTGGCGCTGCCGAACTGATCGGCAGGGATATCGCGGCATCGAAAACCCGGACGTCGTGCGACCTCACGATGGTCCGCCTTTGTGTAGGAGCGCACCCTGTGCGCGATGGCTCTTCGTTACGTGACGGAAAGCATCGCGCACAGGGTGCGCTCCTACACGGAAATCGTGCGAACCGGTCAGTAATCGCGCACGTCCAACAGCATGAAACAGCGCGCGCTGTAGTTGCCGCCATGCGGCCACGCCACGGCGGTCAGTGCCAGGGTGCCGGCGGTCCACGGCTCATTGTCGAGCAACGCCTCGCTGCGCGACTCGCCGTCCGCGCCATGGCTGTGCACCAGCCGCAACCAATGCAGCTCGGGCGTCAGTACCTCGCGTTTCAGTGCCGCCTCGATCGCCATCAGCGCATCGGGGGGAATCGGCATGTCGTCGCTGTCGGCGCCGCGCAGCGTGAACGGTCCGATGAACACGTCCCAGCTGCGCACCCCGATGTCCCAGGCGGCGATCTGCATGCGGCGGTCGTCGGTGACGTACCAGCATGCGGCCAGCAGCTGATGGAATGCGTTGTGCACGAAGGCATCCAGCGCATCGCGACAGCCGGTGTCGCCGCCGCCGGCACCCGCGAAACTCTCCTCGATGCGGCGGTCCTCGCTCAGCACCACGTCGACATCGAGACGCCCCGGTTCACCGGCACGGCCCTCGTGCCAGCAGGCGCGGATCGCCGGAAAATCACCGTCGGTGACCAGCCAGCCGTCTTCGTCCGCATCCAGCTCGATATCGTGCCGCTCGAACAACCGCAGCAGGTACTTCTGCAACGATGCACTATCCATGGCCATCCTCCATGGTTCCCGAACAGATCAGACTGGCGCGTCGGCCGACGGCGCCAGCTCGCGCCACGTCAGATACACGCGCAGATCGAATTCCAGCTGGTGGTAATCCGGCAGCATGTACCGGCACAGCTGGTAGAACGCCTTGTTGTGCTCGAATTCCTTCAGATGCGCCAGTTCGTGCACCACGATCGTCTCGAGGAATTCGGGCGCGGCCGCCTTGAACAGCGATGCCACGCGGATTTCCTTTTTCGCCTTGAGCCTGCTGCCCTGCACCCGCGAGATCGCGGTGTGCAGGCCCAGCGCACGCTGCACCACGTCGAGCTTGCTGTCGTACTGCACCTTGTCGATGCCCGGCGCGTTTTTCAGATGCTGCAGTTTCAGCGCCATCGTGTAGGCATACAGCGCCTTGTCGCTCTGCACTGCATGCCGATCGGGATAGCGCCCGGCCAGGTGCTCGCCCAGACGTTCCTGCGCAATCAGCTGGCGCACCTTGTCCTGCAGGGTGGCGGGGTAAGCCTGGAGATACTTCAGCGGCATCATGCAACGCATTCTCGCATCGCGCCGCTATGGGCGTATCGGCGTGCAACGGGTACTTCGACTTCCGGTGGAGACGATGCGTGCTCCCGTGCGCGATGTGGCCGCCCACGAGACATTCGCGTGGCACCTCGATCGCGGCGGCCGATCATCGCCCGGCAGCCGGTCGGTCCGTTGCTGGCCGAGGCGGGATCCGTCCGGGCATCAGCTGCCGCGTCGCCCCCAGCAAAGATGGCGCAGCAACAGCGCCAGCAGCAGCATCCCGGCGAACGCGCCGTAGCCGTACAGCGCCGGCAGCACCTGTTGCCAGATCGCACCGCTGGCGCGACCGAACGGACCGGCCTGCGGCAGCCTGACGGCGTCGAAACCCGTCACGGCCGCCACAACTGCGGCGGCCGCGGCCAGCCCGAGCATGGCCAGATCGAACAGGCGACGACCCAGGGTGCGCGGCAGACTCTTCGGGTAGGCGAAATAGGCCCAGCCCAGGATCATCAGCCACGGCGCCAGCAGCAGCAGGGCGAGGTAACGCATCAGTCGCCGATCGCGCCGGTTGCAGCGGACGCGCCTTGATCCTGCGCGGCCAGCTGATCCAGTGCTTCACACAATTGCGCCAGGGCGTCGTCGCGTGACTGCTCGTCGCGATACGTCGGTGTGCTGGCGACAGCTTCACCGTCCAGCTCCAGGATCAGGCACAGCGGCTGCACCGTGAAGACGGCGCCGGCCGCGCCAAGGGTCTTCAGGTGCTTCTGCAGCATGCCGGCGGCCTTGGGATCGGCGAACGGCGCCGACAGCAGCAACTCCTCGCCCGCCGCGGAGAACAGGCGAAAACGGAAGCTGCCGTCGCTGTCGCGGAAACTGGCGAAGCGCGGCAGCCGGCCCGGCTTCGGCGCCAGCTTCGGCGGTACGGCTTGTTTCGTCGCCGTACCGGCCGAACGCAGTCCCAGTGCGGCGCGCAATGCGGCGAGTTTGGGCGTGGCGATCGCGCGAGCTTTCAGCGCGCCCTCGCGCAGGATCGCCTCGATCCCGCCGGGGTCCGCCATCAGCGCCTCGTAGCGCTCGCGCATCGGCGCCACGTCGGCATCGATGCGTTCGTACAGCACTTGCTTGGCCTCGCCCCAGCCGATGCCGTCGAGCAAAGCCTGGCGGAATGCCGTCGTCTCGCTCTCGCTGGCAAACGCACGGAAAATGGTGAACACGGCGCAGCTGTCCGGATCCTTCGGCTCACCCGGCAGGCGCGAGTCGGTGACGATGCGCATGATCGCCTCGCGCAAAGCCTTCTCGCCACCGGCGAACAGGGGGATGGTGTTGTCGTAACTCTTGGACATCTTGCGTCCATCCAGCCCGGGCAGCGTGGCCACCTGCTCCTCGATCAGCGCCTCGGGCAGCACGAAGAACTCGTGGCCGTGGATGTGGTTGAAACGCTGACCGATGTCGCGCGCCATCTCGATGTGCTGGATCTGGTCGCGGCCCACCGGCACATGGTGCGCATCGAACGCGAGGATGTCCGCAGCCATCAGCACCGGATACATGTACAGGCCGGCGCTGATGCCGGCATCGGCATCCTCGCCGTTCTCCACGTTCCGATCCACCGCGGCCTTGTACGCATGCGAACGGTTGAGCAGGCCCTTGGCGGTGACGCAGGTGAGGAACCAGGTCAGTTCGGGGATTTCCGGGATGTCCGACTGCCGGTAGAAGGTGACCCGCTGCGGATCCAGTCCGGCCGCCAGCCAGCTGGCGGCGATCTCCAGCCGCGAGCGCTCGATCCGGTCCGCGTCGCCGGTCTTGATCAGCGCGTGATAGTCGGCCATGAAAAAAAACGCGTCCACGTCGGCACGCCGGCTGGCTTCGATGGCGGGACGCATCGCACCCACATAGTTGCCCAGGTGCGGGGTGCCGGTGGTGGTGATGCCTGTCAGTACGCGAGTCTGCATGGTATTCGCTTGTGGGTTTGCGGGGTCAGCGGCGGATGAGCGTGGATTTGCCGAACAAGGATTCGACCAGATCCACTGCCAGTTTCGCCGTCGCATTGCGCTTGTCGAACGCCGGATTCAACTCGACGATGTCCAGCGAGGCCAGGTGCCCGGTGTCGGCGATCATTTCCATGCACAGCTGCGCCTCGCGGTAGGTCGGGCCGCCGCGCACGGTGGTACCCACGCCCGGCGCGATGCTGGGGTCCAGGAAATCGACGTCGAAACTCACATGCAGGTGGGTGTTCGCGTCGACGCCGGCCAGCGCCTGTTCCATCACCCGTTTCATGCCCTCTTCGTCGATGTGGCGCATGTCGTAGATGCCCACGTTCGCCTCGCGCACCAGCTGCTTCTCGCCATAGTCGACCGAGCGGATGCCGATCTGGCGGAACACATCCGGGGTGGTCGCCGGCGCGCTGCCGCCGAGTTCGGTAAGTACCGACGGACCGTAACCGCACAGGCACGCCACCGGCATGCCATGGATGTTTCCGGAGGGAGTCGCCTGCGCCGTATTGAAATCGGAATGCGCATCCAGCCACAGCACTCGCAGCTGCTTTCCGGTGTCATGGCAATGCCGCGCCACGGCCGTGATCGAGCCGATCGCCAGACAGTGGTCGCCACCGAGCATGATCGGCAGGCGGCCTTTCTTCAACTCATCGCCGATAGCCGTATAGACGGCCGTATTCCAGGCAACCACCTGATCCAGGTGACGATAGCCATCGGCCGGCGGCAGCCATGGATTGAGCGGTCCCTGCAGATTGCCGCGATCGATCACCTGCAAGCCGCGAAGCTCCAGCCTGGCCGCCAGATTGGCCACCCGCAGCGCCTCCGGACCCATCGATGCGCCGCGATGTCCGGCACCGATATCCGTCGGCGCGCCGATCAGTGAAACGGTTTGCTTGACCATGCCTGTTTACCTGTGGGTTCAAGCCCGCAACCGCGGACCTCTGCCGTCGCATGGTATCAACGCCGGCGCGACGACACTCATCGACAAGCAGCGCCAAACCCAGATTCCGGGCCTGCCAGTCACCCTGGGCAGAGGGAATCCGTCGCGTCATGCTTCATTCACGCCATCGACCAAGTTTACCGGAACGAGGGCCGGCACGCCGCGCGGCTGGGTTCAGTACGCCTGACCCGGCAGAGCCGGAGAGCTACTCTTCGGTGGGCTCGGAATCCGACCGAAGACTTCGCGCCAACTCATCGGCGCGGCGTGACGGCACGCTCGAGGACCAGCAGACCAGCTTGCCGCCTCCCGTCGCGTTGCCATCGATTCCAGGATTGTCGTCCGATCCGGACTTTCCCCATCGCATCCCTGCAAACATCGACATTCCTCGCCAGAAGGCGGGATGCCCAAGAAACGTTTGCATGCCAGTAACTCCCGGCTGCCCCTGTGCAGCCGTGGAGTCGACCGTAGCAAGTAATTGCGCGAATGCCTATAGGCCGCTCGTTCAGAATTTCCGCATCGGTTGCGCCGCCTTGGCCAAGGCGCCCGCCAACTGGCTCAAGCGGCGAATGCCAGCCAACGAAAAAGGGGCCGCATCGCTGCATGGCCCCTGGTATCGGTGGTGCCGGCACCCGGATTCGAACTGGGGACCTACTGATTACAAATCAGTTGCTCTACCAACTGAGCTATGCCGGCGAAGATGGCGGATTCTAGCAGTCTGTCGCGCCGTTGGTGGTCGAGGCAAGAATGCGCCTGTGCGAGGACAGACTACGACGCTTCGCCGGCCCATGGTGGTGCTATGGGCCAAGAAGCGACGGAAACAGGGACCGCACAGACGGATTCGCAGCCCGGCCAACCAAAGTCCGACAGGCTGCTAAGGCCCGGTGACACATGCCCAAAGGCTGTCGTTCCGCTCAGAAGCAGCTGGCGCTGTGCGAGCCGACCCCGGCGCTGAGGATGCGGCTGCGCCAGTCGAAGCGCGTGTCGTCGGGCACGACCAGGTCCAGCCAGTACTCGGGCACACTCTCGCTGCGCTCGATCATGCGGGCGGGAAAGCCGGCGGCGATCACTTCGTCGCGGCGTTTGCGCGCGTTCGCCGGATCCTTGAACAAGCCAAGCGAAATCGTATTGGATTGCCCGCCGGAACCGACCACGAAGTAGTCGTCGATATGATGCAGGCTCAGTTGCCTTGCCTGTTCCAGCGCCTGCGCGCGGCTGCCGGCAGCTGGCAGGTAGACCCACCAGCCGCTGGTCTGGGTGGCCTGCTCCTGGCGCGAACGCATGCGTGAAGCCACCGTGGCCATCACTTGCCGCGCATGGCGCAAATCCTGCGGGCTGGCGAACGGCCCCAGCGCAAGGCAGCTGTCGCTGATGACGTGAGGCGTGGCGGCCGTCGAGTCGACCGCCGCCGTCAGTGGTGCCGATGCCGACGCCGAAACCGTTGCGGATGCGGACGACGCTGTCGCGATGGCCGGTTCCGGCAACTCCGACAGCAGGCGCAATTCCGGAACGCCGGGATCGCTGGCATTGCCACCGCGGGCATACGGCTGACCCAGCAGCAACCAGGCACCCACCACGATGTTGAGGGCAATCAGCAGGACGAACAGCAGTCGCAGGAACATCGAACCCCCGTATATCCGTCAGCCATCGCCATGCAGGCCGGGCGGCGATTCCGCCGGTCGCGTATTTGCCCACACGGCCAGGCCGCGCAATACACCGTCCCGGCTCAGTTGTAGCGGCAACGACAGCAGGGGTGCCAAGCGCGTCGCATCGCCGCCACCCAGGATCAACGTCGGCACGCCGCCCAGCCGCACTGCCATGCGGGCGGCAAAGCGCTCGATCAACGCCACCGTTGCCTGCCAGCATCCCGAGGCCACCGCATCGGCGGTGTTGTCGGCCAGTTCCATGATGACACCGGGCCGCTCGGGACGCACCAGGGCGGTTCGATCCAGCAGCGACTGCTGCATCAGCTGCGGCCCGGGTGCGATCAGGCCACCGAGATGGCGTCCGTCGGCAGCCAGCGCATCGAGCGTGAGCGCGGTGCCCGCGCCGACCAGCACGCACGGTGCCTGGCCAGCGGCATACGCAGCGACCATCGCCAGGAAACGGTCCACGCCCAGGCGTCGCGGCTCGGCATAGGCATTGCGCACGCCGCAGGCCTGGGCGGGCGTCCGCAGCCAGACCGGCTCGCCACCGAAACGGCGGGCCACAATGGCCGCCATTCGCGCCTCCCGTGCCGCGTCGACGACCGAGGCTGCGCCCACCATTTCCGGTTGCGGCAGACCGGCCCACGCCGACGCCAGTACCTCAGCCACATCTTCATGCCAGAGCACCGCACCGTACGCCACCCATTCCGTCGAGTGGCGCGGCAGCAGTGCCCACTTCAGCCGCGTATTGCCCAGATCGAGCAGCAGCTTCATGCGCGACGCACCGAGACGTCCGCGCTCTCGACCCGGCGCACGCTGCCGTCGGCCATGCGCACCTGCAACGCGCCACGCGCATCCACGCCGGCGCCGATGCCGTCGCACTCGCCCAGTGCGCCGCTCATTCGCAGAGGCTGGCCACGCAGCAGATCGTGCCGCGCGTAGTCGTCCGCGAAACCGGCGAACCCACCGCGCTCGAACTGCCGCAGGCCATCGACCAGTGCCGCCACCAGCGCCGCGGCGGCGCGATTGCGGTTCGGCGGCGTGCCGTCGGCGAGGCTGGCCAGATCGCAGGTCGGCTGCCCGGCCTGTGCGCGCAGCGCCGGGGTCAGCCGCAGATTGAGGCCGATACCGACAATCGCCGTGCACGGCCCCTGATATTCGCCGCTCAACTCGACCAGGATGCCCCCCAATTTGCCGCCGGGCCGCCCATTCGCGATGGCGAGCACATCGTTCGGCCATTTCAGACCGGCTCCGGCGATGCCCAGGGTCTCCAGTGCGCGCAGCACGACCACCCCGATCGCCAGCGACAACCCGGCCATGGCGGCAAAGCCCTGCTCGAAACGCTTGAGGCAGGACAGATGCAGGTTCAGCCCCGGTGGCGACAGCCATTCGCGGCCGCGCCGGCCGCGGCCGGCAGTCTGGGTTTCGGCCAGCAGCACGCTGCAATCCGCCGCCTGCGCACCCCGTCGCTGCAGCTCGCTGGAAGTCGAATCAAGCTCCCAGTGCACCTCCAGCGCCCCCAGCGAACGCGCCAATGATGCCGGCAGCGCGGCGCGGATCTGCCCGGCGTCGAGCATCTGCAGCGGCCACGGCAGCCGATAGCCGGCGCCACCTCGCGCCTCGACCGGCAGGCCATGTGCGCGCAGCGCTTCGACCTGCTTCCAGATCGCCGCGCGGGTCACCTTCGCCTGCGCGGCAAGCGCCACACCGGAAACCGGCTCACCCGTGGCCAGCGCCGCCAGCAACTGCGCGGGGTTCATCCGCAGGCTCCGACGGCCATCACGGCATCATGCCGGTGAAGGGCGGGAGGCTTGGCATCGGGCAGGATCGACATCGGTGGATTTTAGCCCGGATGCCGTACCTGGCGGCAGCCGGGTGCACGGCCGTGCAGCGGCGGGCACGGGCAGCACTGGCATCACGTCCGGGTTTCTGAGACGATCCGGCCGTTGGCTTGCGGGTCAGGGAGTTGAATCGCCATGCGTGTCACACATTGGCTTGTCGGCTGTGCCTTGTGCCTTGCCGGTATCGGCAGCGCCGCCGCAGTGCAGTTGGATGCCAGCGGCCTGGACAGTTCAATGCACGCCACCGCCGCCGCCGACAGCAGCGCACACGACGATGGCAACCGCGGCAGCGGCGACGTGCCAGCGACGATCGGCGACGATCCCGCGCACGACACCAGCACCACCGGCAGCCACCGCAATGGCGACGATCGTTCCGGCGGTACGACCCCGGCACCGGCACGCCACTCCCGGCTCCACCTGGGCTGGCAATCGCTGCTGCCCGGCTCCATTCAGTAAGCGCCCGGCATCTGCAAGCCCTTTGCGGCGACTCAGGCAGGCGCCCACATCACGCTGAAGCGGGCACCACCGAGTTCCGGCGACCGATCGACCACCAGCTCCGCCTGGTAGGCGTGCACGATGTCCTGCACGATCGACAGGCCGATGCCATGCCCCTGGACCCGCTCGTCGCCACGCACCCCGCGCTGCAGGATACGTTCGATCTTGTCCGGCTCGATGCCGGGACCGTCGTCTTCCACGCTCAACCACAGCCCGGGACGCCGCCAGCCGGGTTGCCGTTGCGTCTTCACCACCAGCAGCACGCGGTGACGCGACCACTTGAAGGCGTTCTCCAGCAGGTTGCCCAGCAGCTCCAGCAGGTCGCCCTGCTCGCCGTAGAACACCGCACCATCCTCGATATCGAATTCGCAGAGAACATTTTTGGCGGCATGGACCTTTTCCAGGCTTTGCACCAGATCCTCGGCATGCCCGGCGATCGGCACCGCGCTGGCGAAAGTCTGCCGGCCCGACGTGGCGGCACGCGACAGCTGATAGGCAACCAGTTCGTCCATCCGGCGCACCTGATCGAGTACGCCATTGCGCAGGGACGACTCCCCGGCGACCGTCGATTCGAGCTGCGAGCGGATCACCGCCAGCGGCGTCTTCAGGCTGTGCGCCAGATCGGCCAGGGTATGGCGGTAGCGCTGGCGCTGTTCGCGTTCGTTTTCGATGAACGCGTTGATGCGTTCGGTCAGGCCGGTCAGCTCCAGCGGATACTGGCTGTCCAGATGCTCGCTGTCGCCGCGCTCGACCCGGCTCATGTCGCTGGCCACCTTGCGCAACGGCGTCAGGCTCCAACGCAGCAGCAACAGTTGCAGCGCGATCAGCATCACCCCGAGGATCGACAGCCAGATCACCAGGGTGCGCCGGAACACCGCATTGGCACCTTCGAACTGGTCCTCGGTCTGCGCCACCGTCACGGTGAGCCGCACCGACTTCTTGTCCGGAGCATCCAGTGCCACGCCGTAGCTGTAGTAATACAGGCGCCCCATACGCGTATCGACCGGACCGACGAACTGGCTCTGCCCCGGCTCCAGCGGTTTGAGGAAGGAGAAATCGCGACCGACCGCCGACGACGATTCCCAGTGATAACCGTGATCGCCCCGGGCCACCGCGTACAACCCGGAACCGGGTCGCGAGAAACTCGGATCCGGCACCGTGTCGGGCCACAGCAGCTTGCCGTAGCGGCTGACGTCGGTATTGGTGATGTACGCGATGGCAAAATTCTGCAGGCGGTCGTGCAGCGCGCTCAAGGCACGCTCCTTGTTCGCCTGCGACAGCGTCAGGCCGACCAGCCCGAGAAAACCGGCCAGCACGAACCCGGTCGCGATCGCCGCGCGCGCCGCCAGTGACAGCGGGCGGCGCGACGATGCGGGTTCATTCGTCGTCGCCGTCGGTGCGCGGGATGGCAAAGCGGTATCCGCGTCCACGTACCGTCTCGATGGGTTTGAGGGTGCCTTCCGGATCGAGCTTGCGCCGCAACCGGCCGATGAACACTTCGAGCACGTTGGAATCGCGGTCGAAATCCTGCTGGTAGATATGTTCGGTAAGGTCGGCCTTGGAGACCAGCTCGCCGGCGTGCAACATCAGGTATTCCAGCACCTTGTACTCGTAGCTGGTCAGGTCGACCAGCTTGCCTTCCACCGTCACCGACTGCGCGGTGGTGTCCAGCTTGATCATGCCGCAGGCAAGGATCGGCTTGGACCAGCCACTGGCGCGGCGCACCAGCGCGTTGATGCGCGCCAGCAACTCCTCCACATGGAACGGCTTCACCAGATAGTCGTCGGCGCCGTTCTTCAGCCCCTCGACCTTGTCCTGCCAGCTGCCGCGCGCGGTGAGGATCAGGATCGGGTAGCGCTGGCCGTGCTCGCGCAACGCCTTGACCAGTTCCATGCCGGACATTTTGGGCAGGCCCAGGTCGATGATCGCCAGATCGAACGGCACTTCGCGGCCGAGGTAGATACCCTCCTCGCCGTCCTGCGCCGCATCGACGGCGAAGCCGTCACGCTTCAGGCGTGCCGCCAGCGTCTCGCGCAACGGCGCTTCGTCCTCCACCAAAAGGATACGCATTCAATGTCCCCCTCTATGACCGACATCAATGATGACCGGTTGTTGGATTGGTTCAACCGGGTTGCCCCGGGGTAGGTCTGGCACCGTGCCACGGGGAACGTCGGGCACCACCGCAGGGGACGCACTGCCATGCGGGATATCGGCCGATACCGAGATCACCCGTACATGCCCATTCGCCGTGAGCACCTTGACGCGGTACTCCACCCGCCGGCCGATGCGATGCGGCTCGGCCGACAGCACGGTGCCGCCGGTCTGCTGCTGCACCTTGAGCACCGCCTGATCCAGCGTCACCACCTTTGCCGGTTGCGCCGATGCCGTCGCGGCAACACCCAGCCACAGCGATACCACCAGAGCGAGAGTGAAATTTACGTTGTCAGTCATATGTGATGATCCAGCCCGACACCTGCTTCCCAAGCTTAGGTTGTCGGGGCTGAATACTGACCGGATGACCGGCATCTGTCACGCCGCATCCAGACAGGGCGCCAGCGCCTGTTCCAGCAGCGCCCAGCCTGCTCCCGGCAGATGTGCGCCCTCGCTGATCGTGCGCCGGAACGCGCGAGCCCCCGGCTCGCCCTGGTACAGCCCCAGCAAGTGCCGGCTGATGTGCTTCAGCGCCGTGCCGCGCGCCAGCTCGGCCTCGACATACGGCCGCAGGCGGCGCAGCACATCGTCGCGCTGCGGCAACCGCTCGCCATGCAGCGCCGCCTCGATCCGCGCCAGCAGATACGGGTCGTGATACGCCGCGCGACCCAGCATCACTCCATCCACCTGCGCCAGATGCGCCTGCACCTGAGCGACCGTGCCGATGCCGCCGTTGATGACCACCACGAGCTGCGGGAATTCACGCTTGAGCCGGTAGACGCGCTCATGATCCAGCGGCGGAATTTCGCGATTCTCCTTCGGCGAGAGCCCCTTGAGCCACGCCTTGCGCGCGTGCACCACCAGCACCTCGACACCGGCGCCGAGCATCGTCTCGGTGAAGTGCTGCAGGCCGGCGTAATCGTCCTGGTCGTCCACGCCGATGCGGCACTTCACCGTCACCGGTACCTGCCGGCCCGCATCCGCCAGGGCGTCGCGCATCGCCTTGACGCAGTCGCCGACCAGCGCCGGCTCGCGCATCAGGCAGGCGCCGAAGCGCCCCGACTGCACGCGGTCGGACGGGCAACCCACGTTGAGATTGATCTCGTCGTAGCCGGCCGCGGCACCCGCGCAGGCCGCCTGCGCCAACTCGTGCGGATCGCTGCCGCCAAGCTGCAACGCCAACGGGTGCTCCTGCTGGCTGTGTTCCAGCAGGCGCAGCTGCTTGCCGCGCACCAGCGCCGCACTGGTCACCATCTCGGTATACAGCCGCGCCCGCGGCGACAGCAGACGATGAAAGTAGCGGCAGTGCCGATCGGTCCAGTCCATCATCGGGGCGACCGACAGCTGCCAGGGCGAGGCCTGCCGTCCCGCGGATTCGGGTCGGTGGGCGCTTGCGGCGAGGGTGCTTTCCATCATTGCCGGACATGCTCGGAAGTTCTTTACCGGGCGAATGCTACGGCAACATCGGTGTCCGGCCCTATTTCCGTTGCGCGGCCGCATCCGCCCCACCGCCATGGACGGCCATGACCGCACGGCGGATCAGCGAGGCATCACGCCGGCTTAGTTGCGGCGTGTTTCTTCGCTGTTGCCTTCGTCTTCGCCGCCTTTTTCGCCGTGACGGGTGTCGCGGCAGCGGGCTGCGCCACCAGCATGGGAGCCGCGTCGAGCTGCCCGGTCTGCAGCTTTCGACTCGCCTGGATCAGGTCGCACAGGGTGCCGAAGCGGCAGCAGCATTCCTGATAGCCGCTGTTGGCGTCGGTGACGCCGAGTACGGCGTAGTGATGCAGACCGCGCGGCGGCAACGCGTCGGGTGCGGTGCCGGTCGATGGCCAGTCGAGCATGCCGCCGTCGGCTACCCGCGCGGGGATCAGCCAGTAGTCGCCGGTCGCGTACAGGCCGCCGGGCTCGAAGCTGATCTGGATGCCGTCTTCCAGGTCGATCGGCGCACCCTCGACCACCGCCACGACGCCTTGCACGCTCACCGCATCGCGCTGGTCCCAGCGGCGCAGCAGCGGGTGTTTGTGCGGATCGCCGGCAATTGGATACGGCGTGATGTTCTTCGGCACCGCGAGGGTGACGCTGCTGTCGGCGACCGCGATCGCGACCACCTGCAGCAGCGCAAAGGCGCGCTGCGCCAGCGTGTAGTTGTCGTTCACCAGTTCGACCCAGTCGTTGACCGCCAGGCCGAGACGGGCGTCGCGCCCAAGCCCGGCCAGCGTCACCGTCAGCTGCGCGCTGCCGTCGGCCGCCGCGGCGCCGAGGGCGCTGCCGGCGATCGGGAATACCACCGAGCCGTTCTCGCGCGACCACTTGAAGCTGGCGCCGGTCGTCGCCGCATCCGCGCCGCCGGCAAGGCCGCCCTGGTGGATCTCGACCCGATACAGCTGGTTTTCGCAGCCGCGGTAGCGCGCATCGGCGGCGATCACGCACGGATCGCTGTCGGCTTCGACCGGCCCCAGCTGGGCGCGCAGCTCCGGCAACGCATAAGCCGTGCGTGCGCCCAGCACTTGCCGCACCAGCTTGCAGGGATCGTCGTTGCCCGTGCCGGTGCCCGTGTCCTTGCTGTCGATGCTGTCGCGCAAGTTGCCCACGTCGATGATCTGCTGCTTGATGGCGGCGATCGCGGCGGTGTCGGTGGTGGCCTGCAGGCGCACGTTCAGCGCGGCATCGATGTCGTCCAGCTGCTGGCCCGCGCGGGGCGGGTCGAGCATCCGCAGTTGCCACACCACCTGCGCCCGCGAGGCGGTGCCGACGCCGTCGAGCGCGCTGTCGTCGATCGCCGGCGCCTCCACCGAACTCAGATGCCGCTCCCACACGTCCAGCCACAAGGCGTAAGTTGCCGGCGGATTCTCGAAGCCGCTCTTGCCGTCGGCCACACCGTAGTCGGGCGTCGGCGCCTGCGGCTGCGCGGTCAGCGTGGTCACGGCTTCGTTCACGCACAGGATGCCGTCGACGTAGAAATGTCCCGGCGCCAGCTGCCAGTCGGTCAGCGGCAGGTTCTTCAGCGTGCCGTTCGCATCGGTGCTGGAAGTGGCGAGGCCGAAGCCGCTGCCCGCCGCCCAGCACGGACCGAGCAGATCCTGCACCAGCGCGCGCAGCAAGTGAAGCTGGATGCCGGCCTGCTCGTTCCAGTCCGCCTCCAGCAGAACCCGGCCCTGTTGTTGCAGTACCTGGCTGTAATGCCGTGCCGGATCGAAGGTGACGCGTGCGAAGTCGCCTTTCATGGGAGATCTCCTAACTCGCGAAGAGGATGCCGGCGTCCGTCCCGGCGGGAACGTATTCATCCAGCCGCGCCGCGAGATTCGCCTCGCGTTGCGGTTCGTACAGGTCGTGATAGACGCCCATCGCCGCGCGATCGGACGCGCCGCCGCGAATCTCCCCGCAGCAGCTGTCGGCCAGCCGCAGATAGTGCGGCGCGGGGTAGCGCAGGCTGTCGAACTGCGGCACCACGCGCAGCCGCTCGCGTGCGCGCGCCGCCGCATCGCCCGCGGCGACCGCGGCCAGCGCCAGATCCGGTTGGCAGTGGAAGCGCCGCGGCGTGCGCGAGCCGTCCGGCACGTAGCAGAAGCGCACGCAACCGTGCTGGCGCCGCAGCACGCGCAGCGCACTGGCGAAGATCGCATCTTCGGCCAGCGCGATGCTGTGTGACTGTACTTCGCCGATCACCGTGCAGCGCCTGAAGCTCGCTTCCACATAGGCCACCGCCTCGTCCGGCGCACCCAGTGCGACGCGATCCGGGCCGGTGGCATCGAGGATGCTGTCGCACAGTTCGAGCGGCGGCGGATCGCCGCGCCGCAGCGGGCTGATCACCGAGATCGCGCCCAGGATGCTGTGCTCGACGCGCAGCGCGGCGCGCGTGCCGTCGAGGGTCACGCTCGGCTCGCCCGGGCGCTTGGGGTCGCAGTCGCAATGCAGCGCCCAGCCGGGCACCAGGGTGCAATGGCGGATCACGAGTTCGCACAGATCCTCCGTCGGCGGCGGCCCTTCGCCCTCGTCCGTCGGCCCCTGCACCTCGATGCCGCGCCCCACGATCAGCAGGCCGTCCAGCAGCACGCGGCTGCCGGCCTGGCCGGCGATGCTGAGCGCGTCGGGCTGGCTGGCGCGCACGTCGAGCAGGCGCAGCACCGGCCGCGTGCGTTCGGCGGCGCGCAGCTGGATCGCCTCGCCGGCGTCGAGCTGCAGGTCGATGCTGCCTTCGTACACGCCGCTCTCGGCTAGCTCGACGATCAGCGCGCGCAGCGCCGGTGCGGCGGCCTTGGCCTGCGTCCACGCGGCCAGCGCGTCGGCGATGTTGGCGAAGTGGCCGGGCGGCCATGCGATCTTCGGATCGCGATCCGGCAGCGCGGCGTGCACGACGTAGCGCGTCGCGTTTTCCAGTTCGGGCGTCACGCGTCCGTATTCGCCGCCGCCCAGATCGGCGGCAAAGCCGTATTGATAGGACACCCACACGCCGCGCTTGGGCCGCTGGTTGGCTGGAAACATCAACCGGCCGCGCTCGGGATCGATCGCCACGCGCCCGCGCGGCACCTGATAGCGCCAGCCGGCCAGATCGGCCGGAATCAGCGCCTCGCGCGGCACCGGCACGCCCTGACCCTTGGCCGGCCAGTCCGGCGCATGGATCAGCACGCTGTTGCCGGCGCCGTAGAGCGCGGCCGCCACGCCGGCGTAATCGGCCTGCGCGCCGCGCGCGGCGAAACGATAACGCCGCAGCGGCACCGGCAGATTGATCTCCTGCGCGATGTGGGTCGGCGCGGTTTCCTGCAGCGGGCGCTGGAACAGCGGCGTGTCGTTGCCCAGGATGCTGAAGCTGAAACACTGCGGGCCGTTTTCCTCCACGCAGTACGCCGGCGTGGTGGTCACCGGATAACTGCGCAGGCGGAAAACGAACACGCCGACGTCCGGGATGTTGTAACGGCCGCGGCGGCGCCGCACGTCGACGCTGTGCGCGAACGGATCGAACGCGCCGTTGGCCCAGCCGATGCGTTGCAGCCGGCCCGGATCGCGCAGGTCGGCGGTGCCGCCGCGCCGCGGGTGCTGATGGTCCAGATGCTGCATCCAGCCCAGCCGGCGGTAGAACTCGACCGCGCGCGCCGGCCAGCCGGCCGCATCGCGGGCCAAGTCTTCCAGCAGCGACAACGTGCCTTTGCGGCGGCGCGCATCGATCGTGTTGGCGACGTCGGCGCGCGGTGCCAGCACCCGGCCGAGGCCGGACGCGCAGCCGGCTTCGGCGGCGTCGAGCGTCGCCGCTTCCGGCAGCAGCGTGTAGCCGAGCAGGTCGCCGATGTACGGCACCACCCAGTCGTCGCAAGTCTCGATGAACCAGTTGCCATAGAGCCCGGCGATGTCCTGCTCCAGCACGTCGGCCTGCGCGGCGAACACGCGCAGCAGGTCGCGCAGCGGATACCCTTGCTCCGCGTCGCGCATGCGGTAGATCACGGGCAGCAGGTCGTACAGGCGATCCGCTCGCGCGTTCATGGCGTGGCCTCCTGCAGCAGCAGCGTGTCGGGAACGTTCGGCGGCAGGTAGGCGAGCTGCGCCGGGCGCAGCGTACCGTCGCTGTCGTAGCGTGCGGGCAGTACCTGCACGCGCGCCGGTGGCCCGGAAGCGGTGGCGGGCGATGCATACATCAGCGGCGACGCCGAGCCGTCGCCCATCGCGTTCGCCTCCTTGTTGCGCTCGCCGAAGCCGGCCAGCAGCGTGGCCTCGTCGAGGCTGCCGAACGCGTCCACGTCGACCCACGCGACGCCGCGCACCGCTTGCATGCAGGCGACGATTTCGCTGAGGTAGACGTTCTGCGCCAGCGCGCGCCGCTCGAAGCCGAACGTATCGAGCAAGGCCGCGCGCAGCAGCGGCTCGACCGCCTCCCACATGTAATCGGCCGCGAGTCCGACCTTGGCGCTCAACGTCAGCGCCAGCAGTTCGCGCACGTCCAGATGCAGCGGCAGCAACGGATCGCCGTAGCGCTGCAGTGCCTGCAGCAGGTTGCGGTAGAGATCGGAGGTGACGTCGATCGGCGCATCGCCGGCGCCGGCGATGGTGACCTGCACTCTATTGCCGAGCTTGATCGCCGCCGCCTTGCCGACGCCGCCGAAACTGCGCGCGAAATCGGCGTAGTCCGGCACCGACACCAGCCGGTCCAGCGCCAGCACCGCCAGCGGCACGTTGCGGCGCGCCTGGTCGCGGGCCTCCGCATCGGCGCCGCCGGAAGCACGCAGCGGATTGATCACCGCCTTGACGCCGAGCGGCTTGGTCGCCACCAGGCTGATCTGCCGCGCGCGTACATTGCCCGGCGTGCCGATGCCGTTGCGATAGGTCGCCTTGATGTTCTCCACGCCGGTCGGCGCCCGCGCGCCGTGCGTGCCGTCGCCGAACTGCACGCGGGTCTTGCCGTCGTCGTCGGTGGCGGTGACGAAGCTGCGGCCGGCCGCGCCGACGAAGGCGAGGTTGCGCGTTTCGTGCCACTGCATGTCGTTGACGCGCACGCTGAGCGTGCTCTCGACGCCATCGACGGTGGCCGCCGAGACATAGGTCAGCGGCGACTGCTTCAGCGCGAACACCTGCATCGCCGTGGCGCCGCTGCCGCTGCCGAGCACTTCGTTGCGCGTCTCGCCGTGGGTGGCGCGCACCACGTTGGCGTAGATCGACACGGTGTCGCGTTTGTAGGTGTAAGCCAGGCCCTGGTTGGCGAACACCAGCGTGCTGTGCACCGTATCGCCGGGCAGCTGCGCATCCACGCCCTGTTCCACCGCTTCGAGCATCACCAGCTCGGCGGCGCTCACCGCGTCGGTGCCGGGCACGTCGGTGCGCTGGCCTTCGACGATTACCCAGCGGCCCGCCTTGAGGCCGTCGAGTGCGCCGTCGAGGGTGAGCCGGGTGGCGCTGCCTGCGGTGATCCGCGTCGCGGTGTCGTTCGCGGCGATGCTGCCGACGGTATCGGCGATCGCCAGCTCGGCCAGCGGCAGCGGTTCGCTCTGCGCGTAGACCTGGGTGGCACGCAGCGTGGCCATGTCCGGTTTCGGCCAGACCAGCGACCCGCCACTCTCAGCAGAATCATCGAGCAGCGTGATGTCGGTGGTCTTGCCGCTGATGCCGTAATCGCTGCGCGGATGCACGCGCACGCTTTTCGCCTGCGCCACGATGGGAACCGCGTCGCTCGACTGCAGCAGCAGATAGCTGCCGGCAAGCACGCCGTCGTAGGCGTTGTCCAGTTGCACGCGATCATCCTGCTCGACCGACGTCCAGTCGCCGTCGGGCTTCGATACGTACGGCACCGCCGTCTGGGTGGCAGTGTCCGGGTTCGCCCCCAGACCCATGATGCGCTGCGCGTTGTAGCCGAACAGCGGCGCCGCCACGCGCATCGCGTACACGCCGCTCAGCGTCGGCGAAGGCTGGCCTTGCGGCACGCTGGTCCAGGCGCGGTAGAAGGTGTCGGTCAGGCGTGCCTCGAAATTCAGCAGCAGCTGCGGGCGCGTATCGCTGGCCTGGCCCAACGCGGTGGCCACGCTGCGCTGCAGGCGGAAGCTGTTGGCCGGCTGCAATGCGGACGGCGCAGTGAGCGCGTCGATCAACGCCTTGAAGCCGCCGGGTGCGCTGCCCGACGAGGGGAGCGCGTCGAATGCCGCTTTCGCGTCGTCCATGAACGCGGCTGCCGCCGGCAGATCGGGCTGCAATCCTTCCAGTGCTGAGGTATCCAGGAGTTCGCTCAGACTCGCCCACGTCCTGCCCAGTAGCAGCTGCTGGCGCACGTCCTCGAGAGCCTGCAGCCATTGCGCCGCGCCGGACTGCGAGGCAAGCGCCGCGATCGCGGTGTTGGCCGCCGCCACCAGCCTCACCGGGGTCGAACCCATCAGCTGCAGCACCACCTTGCTGCGCTGGCTCTGCTGTTGCACCTCGACCGATTGCACCAGGCGCAAGGCCTGCACGCCGCTGGCCAGATCGCCGAACAGGAACAGCAGGCGATCGTTCGGCTTGAGGTTGGTGGCGGTGTCGGCGACCCACAGTTCGCCGAGGCCGGCGATCGTGTCGAGCGAGATGCTCTGCGGCCGGGTCAGGCGCGGCCGCAGCGCGTTCCATTCGAAGCGCGCGTCCAGCGGATCGGCGGTCTCGAACGTCTGCATCTGCTCGCCGGGGGCGGGAATCGACTGCGCGCGCGCGCCGGCGGCGATCGTCACCGGCGGCGAATCTTTCTCGATGGTGTAGGCGAGATAGACGCTGGCCGCCACGCCGGGGCGCAGGCGGTAATCGACCAGCCGCGCCAGCTCCAGCACCGAGCGCCGCTCGGTGGCGGTGCGCAGATAACCTTCGTTGGCGATGCGCTCGGTGTAGAAGCTCAGTACGTCGGCGCCGACCGCCCACGCATCGAGCAGCGCCATCGCGGGGTCATCGCTCTCGCGCGTGCGCAGTCCGGCCAATGCCGGCAACGCGGCCGCGCTGAGATCGCGCTGCATGGTGGCGCGGAAGTCGGCGTAGCTGCCGACGCGATAGCTAAGGCGGTCCAGCCCCGGTCGGTTGGTCAGCGGCAACGGCGTGCCGGCGATGGCGCCGCACCCGCAGGCGCAGGCGTGCTTGCCACAGGCGCTACAGCAGCTCATCGGCCACCTCCCAGCGTGAACGCGATGCTTCCGTGGTCGGGATGGTCCGGATCGTTGTCGACCTGCGCGATCTCGCGCGCGGCCAGATGCAGCACGCCGTCGGCGGGCACGTCGCCCGTCTGCGCAACATCGGCGCGCGCCAGCGTGACGACCTCGACGTGCGCGACCCCGACGACCGCCTGCGCCTCGGCCAGCAACGCGCTGACGAACACCGGCGCGCCCAGGCGCAGGCGATCGGGATGGAAGAAACCGGGCATGCCGTCGCGGCGCAGACCCGCGCTGAAATGATCGCGCAGCTCGGCCTCGACGTGCGCGACGAGAAACGCCGGCAGCACGCAGACGAACAGCTCGACCCGCAGCGGCACGTAGCAGGCGCCGCGGACCGCCACGTCGTGGCCGATCCGGCGATAGCGTTCGAGCCGGGCGGCGATGCGCCGCGCCAGCTCCGGCGGCAGGCTCTCGCGGCCCAGCGGATCGACCACCACCTCGGCCGCGTACCAGCTGCCGCTCCAGGCCAGCGCCGCGGCGGCGCCCTGCAGCTGCGGCGCCTGCGCCGCGAACATCGCGTAGTCGTCGGCGACGATCGCGCGCAGCGGATTCGCGCGAAACGCGCCCGGCGCATACAACTTCACCTCGGCGAGGCTTTCCGGATCGGTGCCGCCGCCGGCCGGCAGCGGGTTGCGCGGCTGCAGGTTGGCGGACAGCTCGCCCGACTTCAGCGCCAGCCACACGATGCTGTCGCGCCCGACGTTGCCGGCGCTGCCGTTGCCGATGCGCGGTGCAGCGCGGAAGAACTCGCCGGCCTGCGGCTGCCGGCCCAGCACGCCGTCGCCGAAGCGCAGATGCGCGGCGCCGTCGTCGTCCACCTCGACCACGAAGTGGCGATCGTCGGGGCCGCTCTCCAGCAGGTCGTAGCGGGACTCCCACTGCCAGCGCGCTTCCGGCGTGCCGGGCACCAGCACCGCGTCGAGCGAGCCGCCATGGACGGTCAGCTGCGGCAGCGCCAGGCGCGGTTCGCGCGCGAGCAACCGGCACACCGGCGCTTGCGCGGGCAGCGGTTCGGCCCAGGTCAGCGGCGCATCCGGCAACACGTGGCCGGTGTCGGCGGGCGGACGCGTCACGTCCTGCACCGCGCCCTCGCAGCGGCAGCAGCCGTACTGCGACGTGCCGGGCACCAGCCAGCAGTCTTCGGCCAGCGCACCGCAGCGCGCGCACGCATCCGGCATCGCGGCGAGTGCGGCGGCGAGGCCGGGATACTCGCCATCGCCGGCCGGCGCCGCGCAGAGCGCGTCGCAATGGCATTGCCCGATGACGTGCTCGCCGTGATCGACCAGCAGCACGTTGCCGCGCGCCAGGCTGACGTCGTGCAGCCATGCGCAATCGGGCGACGGCTTGCGCACCGACAGGCACAGGTCGAACGGCAGCGCGTCGCACGGGTCCCAGGCGATGTCCAGCAGCAGCGTGCCGTCGAGCGGATCGACGGACGTCTGGACGTCCGTCAGCCGCACCGCATGCCGACGCGCGGGATCGGCGTCGGCGGGGTTGCCGGTCTGCGGACCCAGCACTTCCTCGAAGATCAGCAGGTCGCCGGCCGCCAGCTTGAGCGCGCGCTGCGGCGCGCTGGCCACGACCGCGACCTCGACCGCTGCGGCATCGCCTGGCGTCGAGGGTGTCGCCGGCAGCGGCGCATCGACCAGCGTGGCGCGCGTGCTGCCGCGCGGCAGGCAGCACATCGCCTCGCCCCAGGTGTGCAGGCGGATCGCGCTGTGCGCGGCGACCACGTTCAACGTGGCCGCACCATCCAGTGGCATCGGCTCGTAGATCAGCGCGCCCTGCGCACGGGCGGCGTCGAGTTGGACCGCGTCGATCACGCCGGGTTGTGGATTGCCCTGCCCCGGCGGCGGCACCACGAACAGCAGGTTGTCCAGCGCCAGCGGCAGGTCGTCGCCGATCAAAGCCAGCGCGACCAGCGCGCGCGCGTTGCAGCCCTCGTGCATGCGGTAGTCCACCAGCCGCGCATGCCGGCGCACCGAGATGCGCCGGCGCGCGGTGCCCAGATAGGCCTCGGTGGCGACCGCGTCCTGGTAGTAGCTGAGGTAGTCGGCGGTGTACGCCAGCGTCTCGACCAGCACGATGCCGAGGTCCGGCACGTGGCGCTCCTGCCACGCCGGCATGTCGAGCGCGATGCGGTCGAGCAGCAGCTGGCGGAAGCTGGCGTAATCCTTGGCCAGGTAGTTGATCTCGGGAAGCGGCGGCGACGCCTGCACGCAAAGTGCTTCCTCCGCACAATCGAGATTCTTCGCACAGTCCAGACGGAAGTGCAGCGCGGTGCAGGCATAGCGCGGATCGAAACCCGGGTACGCCAGCCAGCCGGCCGGGTCGCGGCCCGAGGCCGCATCCACCAGGCACAGGCAATACGCGGTGTGGTCGCCTTCGCGATCGAGCACCACGCGCAGGCAGGCGTCGTCGTGCAGTTCCGGCTCGGTCTCGGCGTTGACGCTGAGCACGCGCAGGCCGGTGATGCGGTCGCCGCCGCTGATGCGCACGTTCGCCACGCCCAGCTCCGGCGGGATGACGCCGAACAGATGCACGCACAGGCTGACGCCGTCGTCGCCGACCTCGACGTAGTCGATGCCGTTGAGCGTGCCGGCCAGGCGCAGCCGTTCGCGCCGCGCCGGCACGCTGCACAGCGGCAGCGGCGCGCAGCCGATCGCGCCGAGGCTCATGGTGTTGCTCGTGCTGTTGCTCGCGGTGTTCATGGCAGGCTCCGCGTGAAGCTGTCGCTGCGGCTGTCGCCGCTGGCGCGCACGGTGTAGCTGAGATCCACACGCAACGTGGAATCTTCGCTGCTCACCGCCAGCGCACCGACGTCGATCACGTCGCCGAGCCAGTGCTGCAGCGCCGCCTGCAAGGTGAACTGCAGAGCGGCCGCAAGCTCCGGACTGTTCGGCGCGAACACCAGCTGCAGCAGGCCGCTGCCGAAGTCCGGCCGGTTGACGCGCTCGCCCGGGCTGGTGAACAGCAACTGCTCGATCATGTCGCGCACGTGATCGTCGTCGCCGGTCTCGGCGCTGCGGCCGCGGTTGTCGAAATGGAACGGGTAGTCGATGTTCATGGCTTTCGTCCTCACATCGCGGTGACGCGCGTCTGGCTGGCCACGATCAGCAGCGGCGTGCCGGTCGGTGTGCAGATCGCCTGGCTGTCCAGCAGCAGCAGCGGCTGGCCGTTGGAAGTCACGCGGGTGGCGGCGGTGACGAACTGCGCGCTCACGCACGGCCCGTTCGCGGCCGGCGGCGGCAGCGCGCAGCCGGCGACCAGCCACGGTGGCGGCATCGTCACGCTGGACTGGCCGCTGACCGTGACGCGCGGATTCGGCGCCGTGGCCTGCGCCTGTCCGCCGTGCGCACAGAGCACGCTGGCACCGACATGGATGACGAAACCCGGCATCGCGTTCTCCTCAGGTCACCACCAGCGCACCGTTGTTGATCGTCACCGTCGGGCCCGCGAGCACGATGGTGGCGCCCTTGCCGTTGGAGATCGTGATGCCGATGTCGTTGACCACGATCATCGCGCCGGTCACGCTCTTCAACAGGATTCCGCCGGTCGGCCCGGGCAGGTCGCTGATCGAGATCGCGTTCTGCAAACCCGACTGCAGCACCAGGCTCGGACTGGCCGGATTGCCGGCCAGCGCCAGCGCCGGCACCTCGGCCGCAATGCCCCAGAAGCCGCCTACCCAGACCGGATAATCCGGATCGCCCTGCTCGAATTCGATCCACACGCCCGCGCCGATCTGCGGCACCACGTACACGCCGCTTTGCTTGCCGGCAATCGGCACGCACGGCAGCGCCCAGCTCGACGGCAGCAGGCCGGACACGTCCGGCACCATCGCCTGGATGCGGCCGCGCTGCTCCGGGTCCACGTTCTGGATCACCGTGCCGCGGTACTTGCCGTAGTACTTGCTCATGACGGCACCAGCGGCACGGTGGAGAGCAGCCCCTTGCGCGACAGCTCGAAGCTCTGCTTGTACTCGCCGCGCTTGATCGTGTGGCGCACCTGGCTGACGTAGTGCAGGCCGTCGAACGCGGGGCCGACGCCGCGCACGCCGACCAGCTGGCGCGCCTTCAGCACGCGTCCGTAGCGGGTCACGTCGAGGCTGCCGCGGCCGGTGACGGTGTCGGCGGATTTGGCCGCCTCGGCCATGCCCAGCAGCAGCGCGCGCACCGGCGAATACTTCGCCGTCTCGGGCAGCTGGCGAAACTGCTGCGGCGGCGGATCGATCAGGCCTAGCGGCGGATTGAGCGGGCCGATGTCCGGAATCGGGATCGGGATCGGCACCTTGGTCTGCTCGTTCTGGATGTACACGATCGGCAGGCTGCGCGCGTTGCCGTTGTAGCTGAAGCTGAGCTGCTCGACATTGCTGGCCGCGTCCATGTCGGCATTCAGCGCCGGCTGCGGCACGCCAACCTTCACCTTCGGCCCCCAGTACGCGGTGCTCATGCCGGGCGCCGGGCCGGGGTCGATATAGAACACGTAACCGACGCGCTCGGCCAGCGTGCGGATGTATTCGAGGTCGTTGCCCTGCTGCGTCGGGATGCGGTCGGTCGGGATCGGCACGTCGATCGCGATGCTGGGGATCACCAGCGGCACGATGCCGAGAAACGCGTACTTGGCCAGCAGCAGCGCCACGATGGCCTCGGCCGGCATCGCCGGATACGGCAGGCCGGGCAGGCCGGAGAACTCCAGCTTGGTCATCACCGCGGTGAGGTCGTCGCCGGTGACCTGCAGCGTGGTGTGGCGCTGGTCCGCGCCCGGCACCACCTCGGTGCGGGTCACCACGCCGTCGATCAGCACCTCGGGCATGCCGTTCAAGGTAACTACCACGATCACCCGCAGCAGCGGCACCACGCCGCCGCCCGAGAGCAGGAACAGCGTGTGCAGCGGCGACTGCACGCTCAGCGTGAACTGCAGGGTGAACGCGCCGGCCGCCTCGTCCGGCGCGACCACCTCGATCTGGGTCAGCGCATCGAGCACGGCCTGCGGCACCGGCACCGGCACCACCGGTCCGACCAGCAAGGTCAAGTGCACGCCCCCAAGGCAACGCTGGCCAAGTATCGCCATCGTCATGACCCTTGGAAGGCTCGCAGGCCGCGCTGCGTGGCGCAGGGAAGACTGGCTGTCTTGGCAAGCCGTGCGGCGCGGCCTGCGAGCCTTCCAGGGGTCACCCCGTCATTGAGAATCTCATGCGTGGGGGCCAACCCTGCCTGTCCGCATGCCTTCGGCCCGCCGTCTCGACAGACAGCCAGTCTGCCTTCGCCGACGGTCCTGCGGCCTGCGAACAGACAGGGTTGGTGACGATGGTGATACTTGGCCAGCGTTGCCTTAGGCATGCGGCACCCCTGGTATGCCCTCGGGCAAAGTGATGCGCAGCTCCCGGCCGATCGTTTCGGTCAGCTCCTCGGGGCGTAGCGCGCGGTTCGCGTCGCACAGGCGCCAGAACTGTTCGGGATCGCCCAGGTACTGCGCCGCGATGTTGTCCAGCCGCTCGTTCTGCAGCACTCGGTGCCGCTGCAGCAGCGCGAAGCTTTCCGGCGGCGGCACGAAGCGGCGCTTCAGATACGTCACTGCCGTACCGTCGGCGCGCACGAACGTGGCGGTGGGGATCAGCGCGTAACGGCTGGTGGGTGGAAAGATCACGTCCATCAGGGCACTCCGGTGAGGCCGAACGCGGACAGCTGGCCGCTGCTGCCGCCGGCCAGCCGCTCCTTCTGCTGCAGGTAGTTCATGAACAGGCTGGCCGCCTTGTGGCCGGATGGCACGTCGTTCACCGACAGCACGCGCAGGCCCAGGCTGACCTTGGCGCGGATCGGATTCAGCGCCACGTCGAACGCCTCTTCGGTGATGCTGAACTCGGTGATGCGCACCGGCAGGATGCGCGACTTGCTCCACACGAACAGCGCCAGCGGCATCTCCATCGGCACGATCTCCAGCGTGCCGATCTGCGCCAGCGCATCGTTCGCGCGCAGTTGCGCGCTGGTCGGATAGACCATCGTCTCCAGCGTCGCCAGCTGCGCGAACAGGCCGGACTGCACGACCGCGCCGTTCTGTTCGGGAAATTCCAGCTGGTCGGTGGCATCGATGTCGGCCTCCAGCTTCAGCGTTTCCACCGGTGGCCCCTTCAGGCGCAGCACCTCGGAACGGTCGCCGCCGTCCGCGCTGACCGCCTGTGCCTGCAGCGTGCGGGTCAGCGAATCGGGGTTGTACTGCAGCGCGATCACGCGCAGCACCGCCGAACTGGCCGCGTCGATCAGCACGATGCCGCCCTTGAGGATGCGCGGGGAACCGGGGAAGCCGCTCATGGCACATGTCCATAGCCGAGCAGCTTGTCCATGCGGCTCAGCACATAGGAGAAGCCCTGCACGCGCGGGCTGCGGTTGCCTTCGATCGTGTAGAGCATGCCGTCCTGCACCGAGTGCACCAGACCGACGTGGCCCAGCCAGCCGGCCAGGCTCACCCGCCACCACACCACGATGTCGCCCGGCACCGGCACGTAGCCGCTGCCCGGCGCGCTGGACCACCCCTTGCGCTTGAACTGCGCCAGCAGGGTGCGCGCACTGGGCGAGTAGGCGAACGGCATGGCCGGCTTGCTGCCGCCCGCGGCTTGCAGGAAGCACCAGCTGACGAAGCTGGCGCACCAGGCATTGCCTTCGTCGACGCCGGCCGGCGCCAGATACTTGCGCACGAACGGGCCGCGATTGTTGCCGCCGAGTTCGCCCGCGCCGGCCTTCAATTCGCCGATCGCCGCCGCCAGCGCGGCGCGCCCGAGGATGCTTCCGCCGCTGGCCGGCAACACGCCGTAATCGACCGCAGTCGGCGTTTCGATGAACGGCTTCGGATGCTGCAGGCTCCACCAGGTCAGCGGCCCGGCCACGCCATCGACCACCAACGGCTGGCCATGCTGGTCCAGGTTCTGCGTCTGGAATGCGCGCAATGCCTGCCAGGTCCGTGTATCGAACGTTGCGTTGACGTCCGCCGCATAGCCGCGCTGCACCAGCAGCTGCTGCAACTGCCGAACCTGCGAACCCTGCTCGCCCTTGCGCAAGGTATTCATCGTCATGGCTCCAGCGGAATCGGTATGTGCATGCCGGCCACCTCAGTGCGCCACGCTCGCGGCGGACCGCAGCGTGCGTTCCAGCAGTGGGCTGAGGCGCAGCCGCGGATCGAGCCGGCGCGCCTGCTCGACATTCGTCTTCGCCTTCTGCGGCTCGCCCAGTTTCACGTAGGCATTGGCCAGCGCGACGTGCGAGGCCGCCGGCAAGGGCGCGGCCACGGTCTGCAGCTGGCTGGCAATGTCGGCAATCTCGCGCCGCTTGGCGCTGGTCACCGGCGGAGTCGGCGGCGCAGCGGCGGGCGCGGCGGCAGCGAAACCGCCGGTGACCAGCCCAGCCGGCGCGGCGGCCACCGGCGCCGTACCGGCCGTGCCGCCCGAAGCCGCCGGTGCCGGTGCCGCCCCTGCTGGCGCCGGTACGCTCGGCGGCGTCCCCTGCACCTGATTGAGCTTGGCGGTCAGCACCGGGATCAGCGTCTGCTGCACCGCGGCCGATGGCTTGTCGTGCAACACCGAGCTGGCCAGGTCGTACGCCTTGTTCACGTCGCCGATGGCGCGGTAGCCGTCGGACACCCGGGCCAGCAGCTGCGGATTGTCGCCGGCACGTTGCTGCAGATCGCTCAAGGTCTGCTGGTCCTGCTGCTTCTGCGCCGGATCGGTCGGAGCGTTCGGTTGCGCGCGGATGCGGTCCAGCTCGACCATGCCCTGGCTGAACTTGACCGCCTGGATACCCGGGAACCCCATCAATACGATGGCGATCACGATCAGCAGCACCGCCGCCTTGAAATCGCGCCGCTGCACGATCATCACCGTGATCGCCAGCAGCGCGAAAACGAATAGGATGAAGCCGCAGATCAGCATCAGCTTTTCGTAGCCGAGCAGTCCGTCGAAGATGCTGTTGATCGCGCTCATGGCGCAGGTGACACGACATTTTCGTGATCGGCGAAGGCGCGATACCGATGTGCCACGTGGCGCTGTACGCGTACCCCGTGAGCCGGTGTGCGGCTACCGACCCAGAATTCGTGCGGCAACCGATCCACCGACTGCCCTGCATTGGGCACACCCATCGCAAGCGGGGGTGGATTGCCGCAGGCAATGAACCAGTTGTCCACGAAGGTACCGTTGGTATCGGGCCAGAACGGTACCGTGGCGAACGCCGCTGGATTGGGCCAGTTGTTGGGCTGATCGTTGGTCTTGGCACCGGGAAAGTTTTCGTTGACCGTGGCGCCTACGATCGTGCCGCCCACGTTGTCCTTGATACGATATTTGAACTCGTCCCACCAAGCCGGGCAGGCGGCGGCACAATGTCCCCAGGTCGGACACGCGGCATGGTTCGTGCGGCCTTCACGCACGAGGTGATGCGGCTTGCGCACAGTCAGATGGCCAACATGCGCCGGCGCGCTTGCCCCGCCGCCTTCCTTGAGTTCCACCGCAACGTCGTTGGCCCGGGCGCTGCCCTCCAGGCTGTCGAGCACCACCTCGGCGCCGGTGGCCGGGCCGTGGAAGGCAACTTTGTCAGCACCATGGAGAATGCGCCAGCGCAATTGCGTGGCATCGGTGAAGCCGCTCGCACGCAAATGAGTGTCGGTCGAAAACCAGCGGGGATGTTCGCCACCGAAATACCACAAGGCGTCATGCGTATGTCGCAAATGCTGAGTCCAGCTCAGCACCGGGCGAGTGGTACCTGCGGATGCGCCGACATCTGCGCTGGCGTTGCCAGCCTCCTTCGCGGCAGCCGAAACACCGGTGTCGTCCGCTTGACGCCCAGCGGCCCTCGTGCCCGCCGGGCGACCAGCGTCGGCGGAATCGGCGTGTCCAACCGGTACGCCGGCATCGGCAGATCCGCCGCCGAAAGCGGAGCGTTGCGCCGCTGCAAACACCGGTACCCGCGTCAACTCAAGGCCGGAAACGGCACGCTGCATTGTCGGTCCGATCAATCGGTTCATGGCTGAATTGCCGCCCGTGGCACTTCGCTGGCGACAGGCGGTGCACTGACCGCCACCGGGCACATGCGTGCCGCAGGCACACTTGCGTTTCAGCGTGCCACCAACGGAGAGGGGCGAAGTCGCCTTCGCAGCCGCCTTGGTCTGTTGCACGTTCATTGCGGCTTCGCCTCCCGAGGTTTGCGCGCCGACATCCGCTTTGCCGCGGCAGGTTTCCTGGTGCGCAATGCACGCGGGTACGCATCGAGTTTGACCGCGTCAAGCGCGCGCTTCTTCTTCGGCGTGTCGATCGCGTCGATGATCGCGTAGGCCTCGTCGCAGTATTTGATGAGGAACGGCCAGGTCATCTGCTGCTTGCGGCCCCAGGTGACGCAGACCGGGCCGCTCTTGGTGTAGCCGGGCACGTAGACGTAGTGGCCGTTGTGCGGATTCGGCCGGCCGGCCTTGCCGCTGACCACCGCCCACGGCTTGCCGGCGTAGAACTGGGTCAACGCCGCATTGGGCAGGGTGGAGCCGAGGCCCACGCCGATGTCCATGAACACCGCGCGCTTGACCTCGCTGCGCCTGGCCTGGTCGATCTGCGCGAAGGCCTTGATCGTGTAGCGCCGCTTCGCCGCGAGCCGGCCCTTGCTGCGCCATTCCTTCAGCGAATCGAGCACGACCAGGCCGCTGTCCGTCCCGCCGGTTTCACCGAAGTATTCGTGCAGCACGTCGTTGTCGCTGATCGCGATCAGCTTGTTCTGCTCGGCCTTCTCGAAGCGCAGGGTCTGGTGCGCGCGGCCGGCGATCACGCAGTCGCCGTACTCGGCGTTGCCGAACATCGGGGTGGGGATGCCGTGATGCGCCACGTCGAAGTCGTACTCGGCCGACAGTGCCGGCGGCGCCTTCAGCAATGCGGCTAACATCAGGTTGCGGTCATCGCGTTTGGCCTTCCGTTTGCCGAAACGCACGATGCCGTCGGGTCGGGGTTTGGGGATCGCTTTCATGTCAATGCTCCTTGCCCGCGACGCGCGCGGCGGGGGAGATGCCGAGGCCGTGCTGCACCGCCGTCGCGATGCGCGGACCGAGGCGTTCGTGCGGGTGGCCGGCAGTCGGCAGTGTCGCCGGCGGCAGCGTGACCACCGCGCCAAGGCCGCGCAGCGCGTCGGCCGCGCCGGGTTGTGCCAGCAGGCGCCCCAGCTCGCATTCGAGTGCGGCACGCACGTTGCCTGCGCGTTCGCCGCCGAGCGCGACTTCGTCGATCACCAGCCGTTCGATATGCAGCTCGATGCTCATGCCTTGCCTCCCGCGCTTTCCAGCCAGCGGAAGTCCGCTTCGTTGACCGGCTTGTCGAGCTTGCGGAACTCGGCGCGCGCCGCTTCCAGCAGCAGCGGCATGCCGACCTGCACGCCGGCTTTGGCCGCCATGAACGCGGCGTTCACGGCGATGCCCTGGATGCTGCCGCCGGTGAGCGCCAGCCGCGCCAGGCGTTCGAGATCCAGCGGCGCGATCGCCATCTGCGCGGGAAACACCGAGGCCCAGATCGCCTTGCGTTCGGCCACGCCGGGGAACGGAAAATTGACCACGAAGCGCAGCCGGCGCAGGAACGCGCTATCCAGCGCGCCCTTCTGGTTGGTGGCGAGGATGGCCAGGCCGCGGAACGACTCCAGCCGCTGCAGCAGGTAGTTCACTTCGATGTTGGCGTAGCGGTCGTGGCTGTCCTTCACTTCGCTGCGCTTGCCGAACAGCGCGTCGGCCTCGTCGAAGAACAGGATCGCGCCGCCGTCCTCGGCCGCGTCGAACAGCTTGCGCAGGTTCTTCTCGGTCTCGCCGATGTACTTGCTGACCACCGCGGACAGGTCGATGCGGTACAGCGACAGGCCCAGTTCCTGCGCGATGACTTCCGCCGCCATGGTCTTGCCGGTGCCGCTCTCGCCGGCGAACAGCGCGCTGATCGACAGGCCGCGATTCATGCGCGCGCGAAAACCCCAGTCGTCGTAGACGGTGCTGCGCTGGGATACCTGGTCGGCGATCTGCCGCAGCAGGTTCTTCTCGCTGTCGGGCAGCTTGAGGTCGGCCCAGCCGGCCTTCGGTTCGATCCGTTGCGCCAGCTGATCCAGCGCCGGCCGCGTGCGCGCCAGCGCGCCCTGCCATAGCGACTGCGCCAGCGCCTCGGGCTGCTGCTCGACGGCGCGGAGCGCGCTGTGCGCGATCTGTTCGATCCGGCCGAAGTTGAAATCGAAATGGCCGGCCAGATGCTGCGGCTGTTTTCCCGCGATGTCGCCGAGCAGCCGCTGCCACAGCGAACGCTGCTCGATCGCGGTGGGCTTGGCGACGTCCACGCTGAGCGTGTCGCTCGCCGTGCCCGTCCACGGCTCATGCGCATCGACGAAGGCGAGCCCGCCGGCACGCGCGACGAAACGCCGGACCGGTGCCGCCGCCGCGTCGTCGCGTTCGACGTCGGCGGCGTCGATGTACAGCGCCAGCGGCAGCAGCTGGCTCTCGCGCTGCCACAGGCGGACCAGTGTTTCCTGCTCGGCCACGCTGCCGGGCAGCAGCGCGGCGGAAAGACGGTACGCCTGCGCCCCGAACGCCTCGGCGATCGCCTGCGCGATGCCCTGCTTGCTGACGCTGTCGCTGCCCAGCAGCTGCACCGCCGGCAGCGCCTCGCCCACCGGCACGCGGCGCAAGCCGTCCACGATCCGCTCGGCGATCGCGCGCTGCGAGGGCGGCAGCGTGGCCGGCGCCAGCGCGCTGAGCAGCGGCATCAGGCGGTCGTCCAGATAGTTCATGCCCTTGACGAAATTGACCACGCGTTCGTCGGCGCTAAGCGCGGCGCCGGTCAGCGGCTGCGCGCCGGGCTGGTGGATGTCGAGCAGGCGCCAGTAGCGCAGCGGCCGCTCCGGCGACAGCGCATCCCAGCTCGGCGCATCGAGCACGGCGAATGCGAGCGCGAACGTCGGATACGGCTTGGCCGGATCGTGCTGCGCCTGCGCGCACAGCGCCGGCATGCGCGTGTCCAGCTCCATGCCGACGCACAGCAGCAGCAGGTCGCGCTCGAACGCGGACAGGCCGAGCCGATTCGCGAGCACGCTCAACGCCGGCGTATGAGTGCTGCCATCGGTGACGCTGCTGACCGGCGATGTCACGGCACCTGCTGCTGTCGTGCCGACATCCGGTACATCGACGACGAGCGGCTGTGCCGCCGGCGGCGTGTCGACGATCTTCATCTGCGCGTTCGACAGCGGCGTGCGCGCCGGCTGGCTGCTGAACATCCGTGCGAACCACGAGTGCTTCTGTCCGCCCGGCGCACTCACCGCCGGCGCGGATTCCATCAGGGCGGTGGCCGCCGCGGCCGGTGGCGTGGCAGGCGCGTCATGCGACTGTGCGGCGCGCTGCAACCGCGCGCGCAGATCCGCCAGCGCCGCGGCGAGATACTGGTCGTTCGCTTCCAGCCATGGTGCGTAGTCGCTCATGTCACGACCACCTGCTGGTTGGCGGCGAACGCCGGCACGCTGCCGCTGTAATCGACCGGGATGCTGTCGGCGCCATCCACGCGCAAACGCAGCGTGTACGTGCCCGCGCTCACCGCCGGCACCTGGAACGCCAGCGCGGTGGGCTGATGCGCGTCGGCCGGATTGCTCATGCTTTGCGGCGTCACCAGCCGGTCGCCGAACAGCAGGTACACGCGCTGCCCGTCGCGGATGCGCGGCAGGCAGGTGAGGTTCACCGCGATGTCGCCGGCCGCCGCGGCCAGCGCGCCCAGCGTGATGGTCGGCGCCAGCACCAGCGGCAGTTCGTTGCTGAGCAGCGGCGGCAGCCCGGGCGGCTGCAGCAGCAGCGCCACGGTGTAGATGCCCGGCGCCCAGCGCGCGGCGGCATCGGTATCCTCGACGGTGTCGGCCAGACGCACGCCCAGCGTGCCGGCCGCGTCGCCGGCCAGCGGCGGCAGATCGACCGGCGTGTCGAGGCGCAGGCTGCTCAAGCGCACCAGCGCGTGATCGGTGCTGAGCTGACGCCCGCCCAGCACGATGTTCTCGCCCAGCCGCAGCGCCGTCTGCGCACGCGGATACGTCAATGTGTCCAGCACCGGCGCCGCGCCGGCGGTGGCGATCACACCGCGGTCCTGCGGGCCGCGCCGCAGCACCGGCAGCGGTGCGCGCGCCGCCGCCTGGCTGTCGATCAGCACCACCGTCGCCTCGTAGGCGGCGGACACGCGGTAGTTGGTCTGGAACGCGGTCCACAGTTTGGACAACTCTTCGATACTCTGCGGCAGCAGCGTGATGCGCACGCGCTCGACCTGCGCGGCCAGATCGTTGTCCGGCAGCGCGTTGCGGATATCGTTGCCGTCGAGCACGGCGCGATCGTGCAGCGTGCTCATCGCCGCGGCGAGCACGCGATGGCTGAGCGCTTCGCTGTCGCTCTCGCCGCGGCCCCAGGCGGTGATCAGGTAATGCAGGTTCAACGCCAGCGCCGGTGGCGCGCTCTCGCCCGGACGCACCCGCCCCGGCATGTCGAGGTTGCTCCAGGCGGCGTTGCCGACCACCTGATACAGGAACAGGTTGAGCTGTGCCTTGCTGATGCCCTTGCGCGCGAGATCCGGCGGCTGCAGGGTGACCTCGAGGTCGCTCAGCTCGGTATCCAGCGCCGGCATCTGCGCCAGCAGCAGGTTGCGCAGCGTACGCGTGGCGGCGGCGATCGCGAGCACGTTGCTCATGGCGACACCTTGCCGCGCTGGCGCAGATAGTCGTCGAGGCTGCCCGGCCGCGGCCCGTCCCGGCGGCGCGGCGGCGCGGCGGCCGGTGCGGCGCGCACTTCGAGCCGGCCGATGCTGACCCGCACCACCGGCTCGCCCGATGGACTGCCCGCGCCGGCTTGTGCGGCGAGTGTGCGTATCGCGGCCGCATGGATGGATCGACTCGGTGCGTCCGCCGTGCGCGCTGCGCCGAACACCGGCGAAGACACAGGCAGCAAGGCGCCGTTCGACGAATGCGGCGGCGCGGGCGCCTCCTGTTGCTTCGCTGCGATGCGCGTCTGGCGCGGCTGCACCGGCTGCAGCGGTACGAAAGCCTCTGCCGGGTGTGGCGGCGCGGGTGACTCCACGGAGCGTTCGACGACAGACGATGGAGCTGGTGCGGCGATCGGTGCCGGCGGCACCACGGTGCGCGACGTACTTGCGGCGACCTGCACTGGCGTCAACGCAGCCATCGGCGCGACCGCAGCCGGCGCGGCATGCGATGTATCCGTCAGCGCGATTGCCGGCGCATGCGGCGAGCGCAGCGGCGCGACCGCCAGCGCCGCCGTGGAGGCCGGCACTGCTTCGCGCTGCAGTGCCGACGTCTCGCCATCGTCGGACAACGGCATGATCGGCGCGCGCTGCAGCGGCTCGAACAGCGACGGCAGCCGCGGCGCCAGCAGCGGCTCGCTGCCGATCGCCCTGCCCACCAGCCGGTCGAGAAAATCGCTCATGGCGCGCACAGCTCCAGATAGGCCTGCCGGCGGCGCGCGCTCAGGCTCAGGATGTCGGCCTCGCGCCAGTGGTAGGCATGCGCCAGCGTGTCGACGTCGCGCAGCATGCGCAGCGCCCATGCGTGCAGTTCGCGCCACAGGAACCCGGCGACATCGAACAGCGGCTGCCAGCTGTGCGCGCAGCTCGGGCAAATGAAGGCCAGCTGCAGGTCGGCCTGCGGATCGGCGGCCGCCATCGCCTGCGCGATTTCCGCCTGCACCGCGGCGGGCAGCTCACCGGGCTGTGCGTCGAGCACGCAGCGTTCGAGCAAAACCCGCCGCGCCGCCACGGCATCGGCGCAGTTCTCCAGCGCCAGCAGATCGTTGCTGTCGGGCAAACGGAAATGCACGTGGAAACCGTGCGCCGGCGAGACATGTTCGAGGGTCGCCGCGCTCGCGGCGCAGGCGTCTTGTGCCGACAGCAGATCCTCGCAGCGGAACGTCGCCTCGACCGCAGCGGCGCATTGCGGACAATTCGCCACGCCGCAGATCTCCTCGCCGAACAGGCGCGCGCGCAGCTGCAGCAGCAAGGCATCGCGCCGCCCCAGCGGCAACGCCGCGATGGCCTCGGCGGAGTACTCGTCGCAACCGATGCCGAGCAGCAGCAGACCGCACGCCGCGGCGGATTGCTCGCCTCCGCGTTCCCATACCTGCAGCAGTTGTGCGGGCGTGGGCGTGCGCATGGCGTTCAGCCGGCGGGCACGGTGAAGCTGGGCTCGGCCGGCTCCGGTACGCCGACGTCGCGCTCCCAGCCCTCGTTCTCCAGTTTCAGGTGCTGGATCGCCACCGCGTTCGCGTTGGCGTCCAGGTCGGACAGCGCCTGGAACTCCGAAACCCAGCAGCGATACAGCTTGTAGGCCAGTGCGAGCTGGCCGGCTTCGTTGTAGACCTCCAGGATCAGATCCTTGCGGAAGTCCTTCAGCGAGACTTCCGCGCCGAGGCCGGCACCGAAGTTCCATACCTTGTTCGCCCACTTCTCGAACTCGCTGTCGTGGGTGACGCCGCGCTCGATGGTGATCGCCTCGTACTCGGTGCGGCCCGGCGACTTGCGGCTGCTGCTGGGGTCGCCGCCCTCGCGGTGCTTGACCACTTCGGTGGTGCGCTTGAGGCCGGACACCTTGCTGACGCCGGCCACATAGCGGCCGTCCCACTTCACCCGGAATTTGAAGTTCTTGTAGGGATCGAAACGCTGCGCGTTGACGCTGAACTGAGCCATGACGTTTTCCTCAGAGCCTGTTTGTGACCTTCGCGTAGCCCGCATCGGGAGCTGTTTGCGCGCAGATCGAGGAAGAGTGAGGGAGTGGACGTCCGTCCACGACCGAACGATGACGAAGGGATGCGGGCAAACAGACCCGACCCGGAGGGTTGCCGTTGACTGACCACCTCTTGTGGTCAGTCAACGGCAATGCGAGCCACGTGGAGGTCATAAACAGGCTCTCAAGTCTGGATCTGGCCGGCCATCTGCTGCAGCTGGATGACCACGAACTCGGCGGGCTTGAGCGGCGCGAAGCCAACCACGATGTTGACGATGCCGAGGTTGATATCGTTCTGCGTGGTGGTCTCCTTGTCGCACTTGACGAAGTAGGCGTCCTGCGGGGTCTTGCCCTGGAATGCGCCCTGGCGGAACAGGTTCTGCATGAACGCGCCGACGTTGAGGCGGATCTGCGCCCACAGCGGCTCGTCGTTCGGCTCGAACACCACCCACTGGGTGCCGCGATACAGGCTCTCCTCGATGAACAGCGCGGTGCGGCGCACCGGCACGTATTTCCATTCCGAGCCGCGCTCGTCGTTGCCCTGCAGCGTGCGTGCGCCCCAGATCACCGTGCCGTAGACCGGGAAGTTGCGGATGCAGTTGATCGCCAGCGGATTGAGCACGCCGTTCTCGCCGTTGGTGAGCATGCTGCTGGCCCCGAGCGCGCCGGTGACGCTGGCATCGCTGCCCGCCGGCGCCTTCCACACGCCGCGGGCGGCATCGGTGCGGGCGTAAATACCGGCCACGAACCCGCACGGCGGGAATGCGCGCGGCCGGTTCTGCTGCAGCGGGTCGGCGGCGACGATCCAGGGGTAATAGAACGCGGCGTTGATCGCATCGTTGCCGGTGATGTCGCCCGGACCGTTCTGCAGCGTGTCGACGGTGACGCCGTCGACGCTGTCGGCGATCAGGAACGCGCGCCGGTCGTGACAGAACTTCTGCAAGGTGGAGATCGTGCCGGTGCCGGTTTCGCCGGGTACGCACAACAGATTGAACAGGTTGACGCGGTCAAGTCGATACAGGCCACCGGTACCCGACAAGGGCAACAGCGCGGTATCGAACGCGGGATCGTTCGGCGCCAGCACCGTGCCGTCGAGGCCACCCGCCAGTTTCGCCGCGTCGGGAATGTTGCCGGCCGCGGTATCCGCCGGGGGATCGGTGGCGCCGCCCTGCACGGCGGCAATGACGTAGGCGGACTGGTCGGCCAGCACGCTGGTGACGAAGCGCGCATCGTCGGTCTTCATCGACAGGTTGTCGAACACTTCCACCGCCACGCCGGTCGGATCGAGCTTCCAGTTGGCGACGGTCAGCCGGAAGCGGGTGGCGTCGAAGGTCGACTTCTTGATGACGATGGCGAAATCGTTGGCCCACAGACCCTCGCTGCTGGCGGTCACCAGCAGCTTGCCGTCGAGGGTGACTTTCGCCGCCTTCGCCGTGCCGTCGACCAGCCGCACGATGTAGGCCTGCTGGCCGCCGTTGGCGAAGAACTGGTTCACCGCGTAGCCGAGCACGCTGCGGCTGTCGATGCCGCCGAACTTGCGCGCGAAATCGGTGTAGCTCAACACCAGCTCGGCGCGGCTGGTCGGACCGGCGGGCGCCCATCCGGCAAACGCCGCGATCGACGTGGCCACCCCGGTGATCGTGCGTACGCCGCTGGGGATTTCCTCGATATAGACGCCCGGATATGAGAGCGCAGATGGCATGAGATCAGTCCTCCGTCGTGAAAACACACATTGCAGTCAATGCGGCTGCGGTGGCCCCGTGCGGTTGTTCAGCGCGTATAGCACCTCCCCGTCCGGCAGGCGGTCGCGCCGCAACTCGCCTTTCGCTACCAGCGTGTCCAATGCCCGCTCGATGCGCTGGCATCCGCTCTCGTAGCGCTGCCGCGGCAGCCACCAGCTGACGATGCCGCGCAAGGTGTCCGCCGCCAGCGGACGGCGGTGCAGGTAGGCGAGCAGCGTCAATTCGATTTCTTCCCCGCCCCCGGCCTCGCCTGCCGCGCCATTGCCCTGCGGTTTCGTCATGGCACTCTGCGCACACGTGTACGGTGTCTGGTGCTAGGCAACGAGCGTGCCACGCACGAAATCCCGCAAGAGCCTGCAGGACAAGGGTTCGCGCGTGCGACGCCGATCGCATCCGGGTCAGGCATGACCCGGTTCGTCGGTGCAGTGGGACTCATTGCACCCGCATCGGCGCGGCCGTTCGGGCACAGTGCGGTTGCCCCCGAATCAGCGGGAACGGAACGGCTTGGCCCCGATACCGTGTTTGCTGAGCAGCTTGCCGAGCTGGCGGCGCTCCGTACCGGACAGGCGCGCAGCGGCACTGATGTTGCCGTAGGTCTGTCGCATCAGCTGGGTCAGATAATCGCGTTCGAACTTCCGGATGGCTTGCGTCTTCGCGGCGCTGAAACTGCCGTCAGGCTGATGCGTGCTGGCCTGGGCGACCTGCGCATGCTTGGCAAACGCCGGCTCCGCGGCTACCAGCTCGGCGAGCCCGATGACCGGACCTTCGGTGCGCAGGTAAGCGCGCAGCACGACGTTGTCCAGCTCGCGCACGTTGCCGGGCCAGGCATAGGCCGCGAGTGCCTGCATGGCATCCTCGCCCCAGCGCTTGGGGGGGCCTTGCAGCCTTTGGGCAACGGCATCGATGAAGTGTTCGGCGATCAAGGCCACGTCGCCCGCACGCTCGTGCAATGGGGGCAGGTACACGTACAAGGTATTGAGGCGGTACTGCAGGTCGCGGCGAAAATGTCCGGCGGCGACCTCCCGCTCCAGGCAGACATTGGTCGCGGAAATGATGCGTGCGTTCGATACGCGCGCGGCGCCGCCGCCCACCGGCCGGTATTCCTTGTCCTGCAGGAAGCGCAGCAGAGTCACCTGCCCCTTGCAGGAAAGCGTGTCCACCTCATCCAGAAACAGCGTTCCGCCGCGCGCGTGATCGATCAGCCCCGGCTGCGCACCCCTGGCGTCGGTGAATGCGCCGCGATCGTGTCCGAACAGTTCGTTCTCGATCAGGCTGTCGGGGATCGCGCCGCAGTTGACCGGCACGAACGGGTAATCGCGGCGTACGCTGGCGTAATGGATCTCCCGCGCGGCGAGCTCCTTGCCGGTGCCGGTCTCGCCCTCGATCAACACCTGCACATCGCAGCCGGCGTAGCACCGCAATTGCGCGCGCACGCCATCGATTGCCTGGGACTGACCGAGCATGTTCGGCATCATCCATCCCCAAAGTCGCCGTCAAGGCACTTGGCACGCCATCGTCGCCATCCAGCGGACTACTGCAGTAGTCCAACCCGCTCCAGCCGCAGCGCACCGGATCGAGGGCGACGTCAAAGTATGCGCAGTTTCGGCTCGACAGTCTATTGATTCGCTTGAAGTAATAACGGACACCCGTCACACGATGGCGCCCCGCTTCCGCAAGCCATCGGTGGCTTGCCATGCTGGTCGCCAGGTGCCTCTGGAAGGCCTTGCACCGCACGAACCGGACCTTCTCGCGGAGGCGCATCTGACGAATGCTGGCGCATGACTGTGTCAATCATTCGTGAAGCCGCGCGACGACATTTCGATTCCCGCGATGCCGCGCAAACGAGCCTGTCCGCGTGGAGACGAATGCACGCACGGCGAGCCGCGTACCACTTGCCGTGAGACTTCCGCTTCGTTGATCCAGATCAACATTCTCCCGCACCTTGCGCGGAGTATTGGCAGTTCCCGAACAACTCACTGGAGCCTGGCAATGAACGACAAAGACTTGCGTCAAAACGTTCTGGACGAACTCGATTTCGAGCCGAGCATCGATTCAGCGGACATCGGCGTGGCGGCGGAAAACGGCGTGGTCACGCTTACCGGCCATGTCCCCAACTACACGCAGAAGATGGCCGCCGAACGCGCCACGTGGCGGGTGAAGGGGGTCAAGGCGATCGCGCAGAAGATCGACGTGCGCTTCCCCGGCGAGAAGAAGATCAACGACGACGAGATCGCCCAGCGGGCGCTCAACATCCTGGCCTGGAATACTGCGGTCCCGCGTGACGCGGTGCGCGTCAAGGTGCAGAACGGCTGGGTTTCGCTGACTGGCCAGGTGAAATGGAACTATCAACGCGCAGCGGCCGAATCCGAAGTGCGCAAACTTTCCGGCGTGACCGGCGTCAGCAACGACATCGCCCTCTCGACCATGGTGGATGCCGTCGACGTCAAACAGCGCATCCTCGATTCATTGAAACGCCATGCCGCCGTCGAGGCCAATCGCATCAGCATCGACATTCGCGAGGGCGGCACGGTCAAGATCGAAGGCGAAGTCGACAACTGGGACGAACGTCAGGCCGTCGAACACGCCGTATGGTCGGCACCCGGAGTGCGCGCGGTCGAGGATCATATCCGCATCTGCTGATCTGCCAGCCCGGCCCTCTTGATCGATCGTCGACGGACGCTGCGCAAACGTCGACGCAGGGTTTCCGATCCCGGCAAGCCGCCGGACGAGTGCCGTGCGCAACGATTTTGGCGACGCCTGGCAACCGGCCAGGCAGCCAGGGTGCACGCCTCGCATCCTGGCTGATCGCGCTGTCCCTATCCCTGCCTCGCACCCTGATGTCGCCGGCTGCCGCCCAGCCGCAGACGTATCGCCACCGGATCGCCTACAATAAGCGTTTGCCACCGCGGCTCTTCCGGCACTCGCAAGGCACGGCGGCATCGCCACCCTGCCCGCGAATCTCGCCTGCGGCTTCGCCGGATGGCCGAGCGTGACCCCGCGCCCGATAAGGCAACGTGCCCTGATACGGCAACAACATCGAGACGACCAACATGGTGGCACTGGCGACCGAGCGCGTGATCGACGTGCATCACTGGAACGACAGTCTTTTCAGTTTCCGCACCACGCGCGATCCCGGCTTCCGCTTCGACAGCGGCCAGTTCGTGATGATCGGGCT
>Ga0307375_10000646_pt1 | contig 42002 bp, 28 predicted proteins | sample TR1MG_FD_202531 | JGI IMG/M metagenome (GOLD analysis project Ga0307375, IMG submission 202531) | Soil microbial communities from Risofladan, Vaasa, Finland - TR-1 | ecosystem: Environmental > Terrestrial > Soil > Coastal area > Acid sulfate soil | place: Finland: Risofladan, Vaasa | collected...
GGCTCGACACGGGCCAGCGCTACCCGCCGCCAGCCTCCGGGTTCCCTACGCCCAAGGCAACTATTGGCTGGCTGCGCGGGCACGTGGCCTGCCTGGCGAATTTCCTCCAGGCGGTCGCGGAGGGCAAACCCGGCGACCCGGGGCTGCAGCAGGGGCTTTACATCCAGCACGTGATGGAGTGTGCCAAGGAATCGGCTCGCACGGAAAAATGGGTCCGCGTGTAATCTCCGCGCCCGATCGCGGGCCCGCAGGGAACCGCGTGGTACCTGCAACCAGCAAGGTCTGAATCGCGGGCGACCCCTCTCCCTATGAGACCGCTCCGAGAAGCCTTCTGGCAGCGTTTCAGGCATGCAGTGTGAATGCTGCGGCGATAGCAAGTCACCTGTTTCTTGACAATCGGAGATGCGTATCGTGGCGGCTTGGCGATTGCGGTCGTTGTCACCGGTGGCCCGTGTGCTGGCCCGCTGAGTATAACCCGTGGCAGGCGCCGTCGGCCCTATCCCTTGGTTCTTTCGGACCGCATCGCACGGAACGCCTTCGGGCTGCACTTCTCCGAGCGTTTGAACGCCCGGTTGAAGTGGCAGAGGCAACCGAAGCCGCTGGCGGCGGCCACGTTGACGATGGAATCGTCGCCGCCGGCGAGCAGCCGCTTGGCCTCCTCGAGCCTCCGCTTCTGCACGAACAAGGAGAACCGCTCCCCCGTGACGACATGGAAGACCTGGCTGAAGTGGGCGGGCGAAAGCCCGGCATGGGCTGCGACGGCTGACAGACGCAGCGGGCTCTCGCGGAAATGCGCCTCGATGTACTCGCGGGCCCGGCGGATTTCGGGACGTTCGCCGAGGGCGGCCAGCTCCCGCAGATGCCTGAAGGAGTCGCAGAGTTGCCGGGCGAAGAGCGCCTGCAGGAGCAGCACGCTGTCAACCGCCTCCGGCCGGAGGTAGGGCGCGTGGAAATAGGCCCGCCTGAGCCTGGCCTCCGGGACGTCCAGCCAGGCGAGCCGCCGGCGGCATCGCCGCAGCCCAGCCTCGCTGGGGGGCTCCGGGAGAATCTGGCCGCACGAGATCGTCGCGATGTGCTGCCCCTGCACCACGACGGGGATGGCCATGTCGATGAAGCCAGCATGGCAGCGATAGCGCAGCGGCTTCCCGCTCCGGGCCGCCCGCTGCTGATAGCGGCGGTTGCAGGCATGGCATCGTCGGATCCCCTCCGGACAGGTCTTGATCAGCGTGCAGACGCCATTTTCGTCGCTCGGGGCCAGATGGATGCGCGTGGCCGCCACCCCGGGCGCGTTCAGCGCCATCGCCACCCCGGTCAGGTTCTTCAGGATCCTGGTGAACCCCGCCATCTCCCGTGAGTTGGCCAGATTCTCGAAATCAGATTCCCGCGGCAGTTCCATATGACCCTCGAACAGGATGTGCTTCATTATCTGGTTGATCGAAAGCGAAGTCAATACACCCGAAAAGAAGCGAAGACATCGACGCGGCCGGGATGTAGAATGAATGGCAACGGACGCACGGAGGCCTGACTTCTCCGTGCGCCGGACAACGGGAGCACCCTATGAAGCCGCTGTCGATTGTGAAGGACAAACGGTACTTGTTGGCGCGGATGGGAGATATCTCCCAGTTGGCCGGGCTACGGCGGTACGAGCTGGCCGACGGTAAGGCCAGGGGGGTGGAGGCCGTCGATTTCCGGACCGGGACGGGCTTCGAGTTCACCGTCCTGCCGGGACGCGGGATGGACATCGCCTGGGCCTTTTACCAGGGGGTGCCGCTGGCATACATGTCCAAGACCGGGATCACGGCGCCGGCCTACTACGAAAGTGAGGGGATCAACTGGCTGCGGAGCTTCTATGCGGGCCTGCTGACCACCTGCGGACTCACCAACGCCGGCTGGCCCAGCGAGTACGACGAGCCGGCGGCGGGCGTGGTGCGGCACGGCCTGCATGGTCGCGTCGCCAACGCGGGGGCCGAGCAGGTGTGCGTCAGAGAGGAATGGGACGGCGGCGTGTTGCGCATGTCGGTGTCGGGCCGGATGCGCGAAGCCATGCTCCATTGCGAAAACCTGACGCTCCGGCGGGAGATCGCCTCCCGTCTGGGCGAGAACGAGCTTCATCTCGTCGACGTGATCGAGAACGCCGGATTCTCACCCCGGCCGTTGATGATCCTGTACCACATCAACATCGGCTATCCCCTTCTGGACGAGGGAAGCCGGCTGCTGTGCAATCCCAGATCGACCGAGAGCGCCGACGACGTGGCGGCGGCGGATGCCGCCCACTTCCGCGTCGTTTACGCCCCCACGCACGGAATAAAGGAAAAGGTCTATTTCCATGATATGCCGTGCCGGGCGGACGGCACGACCGCCGTCGGCGTGGTTAATGAAAGGCTCGAAGTCGGGCTCTATGTGCGGTTCAACAAGTCCCAGCTTCCGGAATTCACCCAGTGGAAACAGTTGGGCGAGGCGGAATATGTCATGGGGTTGGAGCCCGGAAACTGCATTCCCATCGGGCTGGCGGCCCAGGACAAGCGGGGCCGTCTGGAACGGCTCCAGCCCGGCGAGCGGAAGACCATCACGCTCGACATCGGCGTGTTGACCGGCCTCGCCGAAATCCGGCGTTTTGAAGAAACGCTGTCGGAATTGCACTGATGCTAGGAGGGCGACATGGACTGGACGAGCATCCGGAGCTTCAAGGCGGAGCGGCTTTCGGAGGCGCAACGCCAGGAGGTGTCGCGCCTGGCCGCCCGCGCGCGCCGCGACGTGTTGCGCATGATCCATTCCGCCGGTTCAGGACATGTCGGCGGTTCGCTCTCGTCGTTGGACGCATACCTGTTGCTGCTGTTATGCGCGGAGACGGCTTCCTCCGGCGGCCGCGACCGGGTCGTCGTCAGCCATGGCCACACCGCCGCGGGCCTCTACGCCGCGATGGGCGGCATCGGCCTGCTCGACGTCGAGGAGGCCGTGCGGACCTTCCGTCGCGACGGCAGTATCTACGAGGGCCACCCCAGCCTTCAGATTCCGGGGATCGAGTGGGCCAGCGGGAGCCTGGGCCAGGGCTTGTCGGTCGGTTGCGGCATGGCGCTGGCGGAGGTGATCAAAGGCGGGCCCGGCCGCGTGTTCGTGGTCATGGGCGACGGCGAACAGGCCGGGGGCCAGCTTCAGGAAGCCCGCGAGTTTGCCGTCAAGTACCGCCTGGGCCGCCTGATCGGCATCGTCGACTGCAACGGCTTGCAGGCGAGCGGCAGGCTGGAAGACGTGATGCCGCAGAACATCGCGGCCAAGTACGCCGCCGCTGGCTGGGGGGTGATCGAGACGGACGGCCACGACCATCAGGCGTTGTACCAGGCATTGCGGACGGCCGTCGGGGCCGGTTCCCCGACGGTGATCCTGGCCCGGACGGTCATGGGGAAGGGCGTTCCAGCGATCGAGGGTCAGCACGGCTACCACGGCAAGGTTCCCGCCGTCGAAACTTGGGCCGGGCTGTTTCCGCCGTCAGCCGGGGACGTCAGCCAGGTCCGTCCCGGCGAGGTGAATTGCCTTCCGCCCGTTGAGCTGTCGGTGCGTCCCGGCACGCCGCGAGTGTACACGACACCGATGGACTGCCGCAGCGCGTGCGGCGAGGCGATATACGACCTGTCCGCGGCGAACGCGGACGTACCGATCGCCGTGATCGACTGCGACCTGATTGATTCCATGAGGCTGGGCCGACTCGCCGCGGCGATGCCGGAACGCCTGATCGAATGCGGCATCCAGGAGCACAACGCGGCGACGGTCGCGGCGGCGATGTCCCGCTCCGGCGTCCTGACGTTCTACGCGGACTTCGGCGTGTTCGGCGTCGATGAGGTGTACGGGCAGTTGCGGATGGCCGACTTCAACGAGACGTCGCTGAAACTGATCTGCACGCACGTCGGCCTGGACGCCGGCGAGGATGGCAAGACGCATCAGTGCGTCGATTACGTCAGCCTGCTGGCGAATCTGCACGGCTTTAAGACCATGATTGCGGCGGACGCGAACCAGGCCGACCGGATGATCCGTTACGCGGCCCGCACGGCCGGCAATGTTGCGGTCTGCATGGGGCGCTCGAAGCTGCCCGTGCTGACGGACGAGGACGGCGGGGTGTTTTACGGCGGCGGCGCGGCGATTGAATACGGCAGGGCGGACTGGATCCGTCGCGGCGGCGACGCGGCGATTGTCACCTGCGGCTCCATGGTGTGGCGGGCCGTCAACGTCAGCCGGAAACTGGCCGAGGCCGGAATCCGGGTCGGGGTGCTGAACCTGTCCTGTCCCGTGGCGTTGGATGACGACGCCCTCGCCGAGGCGTGTCGGACGGGACTGGTGGTCACGTACGAGGATCACAACGCGCACACTGGCATCGGCGCCGGGATCGGCGCGCGGATCGCGGAGCGGGGTTCTTCCTGCCGTTTCAAGCGGATCGGGATCAACGCTTACGGGAAGTCGGCCAATCCCGAGTTTCTCTACAGGCAGCAGGCGATGGACGAGGACAGCCTGCGCCGGGCGGTGTTGGACGGGCTCAATCACCGACGCGGCCATCCTTCGTAACCCGAAAGGAGCGGAGCATGTTCAAGGTCAGGATCGGTTTCGTGCCGTCCAACTGGGACGCGTGGGATGGCAATGCGCACACCGGCAAATGGGCCGGCCGGATGCGAGACCGCTGCGTCAAGGCGCTGGAATCGGTGCCGGGGCTGGAGCTGGTCGTCCCGACCCGGGAGATGACCGGCGACGGCTGCGTCAGCACGGAGGAACAGGCCCGGCAGGTTCTGGAGCTGTTCAAGAAGGAGAATGTCCGCGGCCTGTTGATCGGCAACATGACGTTCGGCATGGAGGTGGCGGTCGGAACCCTCTTGAGCGGCCTGCCGAAGGATATGCCGATCCTGCATTTCAGCACGCCGAGCGGACCGATTTCGGACAGCGGCGAGCGATCCACGGACACCTGGTGCGGGCAGTTCATGACGGCCTCCGCGATCAAGCGCCGCGGCTTCAAGTTCGTCCATCTGCTGCCCTGCGCCCCGGAGGATCCGCAGTTTGGGGATCAGGTGGCGTTGTTCGCCCGCGCTGTGTGCGCCGTCAGCCGGTTCAGAGGGGCTCGCCTCGGGCAGATCGGGACGCGGCCCCGGCTGTTCGAGTCGCAGTTCTGGAGCGAGGAGAACCTGCAACGGCAGTTCTCCCAGATGGTCGTGCCCATGGATCTGGCCACCGCGTTCGCGCGGCTGGACGCGATCCGGCCCGACGATCCGGACGTCAAGAGAACCGTGCAGGAGATTCGACGGGGCGCGGCCATCGGCGACGTGCACGACGAGAACAGCATCGTCAACCAGGCGAGATACGAGGTGTCGCTGGAGCGGATCGCCCGCGAGTTGGACGTCCAGGCGCTGGCCGCCTGTTGCTGGACGCAGTTGCAGGAGCGGTACGGGATTTCCGCGTGCTCGACGTACGGCCGGCTCAACGAGAAGGGGCTGATCACCGCCTGCGAGGTGGATCTGCTGGGCGCGGCGTCGATGTGGGCGGTCTACTGCGCGGCGCTGGGCGAGGCGAAGCCGGACTTCATCGACTGGACCGACCTGCATCCCACGGAGAAGAACGTCTGGCTGGCTTGGCATTGCGGGAACGCCGCGGGCAGCCTCTGCGCGGCTGACAGCCCCAAGCGGCTGCTCCGCAACGAGCGGATGATCCAGTGGTGTCCGAACTGCCACGGGGCGATGGAGTTCCGGCTCAAGAGCGGCCCGGTGACCTGCGCCCGCCTGGTCGAATACGACGGCCAGTACACAATGTTCGCCGGAGTCGGGGAGATCATCGACATTCCGCCCTTCATCCGGGGCGCTTACGGCTGGGTCAAGGTAAACGACATCGGTGACTGGGAGCACAAGATGGTCGAGGCCGGGATCATCCATCACGGCACCATCATCCATGACCCCAAGGTGGCCGACGCCCTGGAGCTGTTCTGTAAGTTCCTGGGCATCAATTGCGTGAGAGGGGCTTGAGCCATGGCGAAACGCATGCTTCGTGTCACCCTGGTCAAACCCCGTCAGCTTGAGATCGGCCATGCCGACATTCCCAGGCCCGGCCCGGGCGAAATCCTGGTGAAGGTGTTGCGGGTCGGTGTGTGCGGTTCGGATCCGACCATCTACCACGGGCGTCATCCCTACGTGACGTTCCCCGTGGTCATGGGGCATGAGTTCTCCGGGACGGTGGCGGCGCTGGGCGAGGGGGTGGCCGGCCCCGCGGTCGGCACCCGAGTGACGGTCATTCCTCACTTGGTCTGCGGCCGATGCCGCGCCTGCCGGGAGGAAAAGTACAACTTCTGCGAAGCATTGCGCTGCACCGGCGCCGAGGCCGATGGCGCCCATGTCCAGTTCATGTGCATGCCGCGGAAAATGGTGCTGCCGATTCCCGACGGCATGAGCCTGGATGACGCGGCGATGGTGGAGCCGGCCTGCGTCGGGTATCACGCCGCCAAGCGGGGGGAGATCAGGCCCCAGGACAAGGTGCTCATCATCGGCGCCGGGCCGATCGGCCTGTTCTGCATGCAGAGCTGCAAGGCGCTGGGGGTCCGGGACGTCTACATCGCCGACATGGACTCATGGCGCCTGGAATTGGCCGCCACATTGGGGGCCGACGGCGTCATCGACGTGTCGCGGGAACCTCTCGCGGACGGCCTGACGCGGCTGGCGGGGGGGCACAGGGAGATCGACGTCTTCTTCGACTGCGTGGGGGAGAAGGGCAAGGTGCTGGATCAGATTCTGTCGCTTGCCCACCGGGGAACCCGGGTCGTCATGGTCGGCGTGCTGCAGAACGGCTACGACATTCCGCACCTGCCGGACTTCGTCCAGCATGAGCTGCGCCTTTCCGGGACCACCATGTACGTGCCTCAAGATTACCGCGAGATGATCGCGTTGATGCGCGAGGGGAAGGTCCGAACCCGGGGCATGATCACCCACACCTTCAAGCTTGCGGACATCAAGACCGTGTTCGAAATGATCGAGCGGAAGAGCGAGCGGTTCTTCAAGATCATGCTCACAGTGAACGACTGAAGGATGCCGGCCAATGAGTCTCCTGGGCATCGACATCGGTTCCGGTAGATGCAAGGGCGCCGCGTTCGACGGCTGCGGGAGCATCGTTGCCCAGGCCGTCAGAAGCTACGACACCGTCAGCCGCGGCGGGAACAGGGTCGAGATCGACGCCGAACGGTTCTGGGACGCAATGGTCGCCGTGACCCGGGAGATTGCCGCGGCCACCGGCCGCGACCCCGTGGAGGCGCTGGCCGTCAGCTCGCACGGCGAGACCTTCATCCCTGTGGGCAAGGACGGACGCGCCGTCGGCCCGGCCGTCATGAACGCGGACAACCGGGCGGTCGAGGAGGCGGCCTGGTGGCGGGACCATTTCGGCGCCGATCGCGTCTACGCGATCACCGGCCTGCCGCTGCACGCCATGTTCGCGCTGAACAAGATCATGTGGTTGAAGAAGCACGACCGGGACACCTATTCCCGCGGCGTGAAGTTCCTGAACGTGGCGGACTACGTCCTGGCCCGCATGGCAATGCCCTGTTGCACCGACTTCTCCCTCGCCGGCCGGACCATGGCCTTTGACATCCGGACGAAAACGCTTTCGGATGAAATCCTCGCCGCCGCCGGAATCGGCAAGGAACGTTTCCCCGAGCCGGTCCCCGCCGGTAGTGTGGTCGGCAGGTTGTCGCGCCGGGTCGCCGCCGAACTGGAACTGCACGAAGGGGTTGTCGTCGCGATGGGCGGCCACGACCAGCCCTGCGGCGCTCTGGGCTCGGGCGCCGTCAATCCCGGGCAGGTCTCCCTCTCTGCCGGAACCTATGAGTGCGCCGCCGCCGTCTCCGCCTCGCCGATGAACTCGGACAAGGCGATGGCGTACCACCTGAACTCCTATTGCCACGTCGTCCCGGATCGCTACGTCACGCTGGCCTTCTTCCCGGCGGGAATCGCGACCCGTTGGTTCGTGGAACAATTCTGCGGCGAGGACCGGATGGTGGCGGAGCGGGAGAACCGTTCGCTGTACGACGTTCTGGATGAACGGGCCGCCGCTGCGTGCCCCGGTCCCTCCGGAATTTGTTTCACCCCGCATCTGGTCGGCGCCTGTAACCCCTATTGGGACCTCCGTGCGACCGGGGCCCTGGTCGGGCTCACCTCCGGAAAAACGCGGCATCATCTTTACAAGGCGCTTTACGAGGGGATCGCCTGCGAACTGGCGGTCAACGTCGCGGCGCTGGAGGAGGTCGTGGGACATTTCCCGGCCTTGAGCATCAGCGGCGGCAATGCCCGCGTCGATTTATCCATCCAGTTGCGCGCCGACCTCACCGGAAAAAAGGTCCACACGCTCCACTGCTCCGAGACAGGCTGCCTCGGCGCGGCGTTGCTCGCGGGCGTGGCTGCGGGGGTCTACAAGGATGTCGCCGACGCGGCGGCCCGCGCCGCCCGGATCAACCGGACGTTCCTGCCAGATGCATCGAGCTGCCTTGCCTATGCCGAACAGTTCCAACAGTACAAAATGCTGTACGCCTCGCTGGTGGGCATCAGGGAAATGACCAGGAGATCGTCATACTGAATTCGCGTGAGCGCGTGCGATGCGCTTTGAACCATGAGGAGCCGGACCGCGTCCCGATGGACCTGGGCGGCTCGGTGGTGACGTCGATCGTCATCCCGGCCTATCGCGCGCTGCGCGACCACCTCGGCCTGCCGGAAAGGCCGGTCGAGACGATGGAGCTTGTCCAGCAGATCGCCAGGGTTGACCCGGACGTGGCGGAGGCGTTGGGGTTAGACGTGCTTCCCATGTTCGCCAACCCACCCTCTCAGCCGACAGTGATCGAGGAGGACAGGGATGGAACGCTCTCCTTCAAGGACGACTTCGGGGCGACGCTGATCAAGCCCAAGGGATCCTTCTATTTTGACTGGAAGGTCTTTCCGCTGCCCGAGCCCAGCCTGGAGGCGCTGGCCGCCATGCCCTGGCCCGACCCGGCCGACCCGGCACGCTACCGCGGGCTCCGCTCGCGCGTGAAAAAGCAGCGGGAGTCCACCGACAAGGCGCTGTTCGGGATGGCCCCCTGCGGGCACGACCTGTTTAACCAGATATTCCGCGTCCGGGGCATGGAGAACGGGCTCATGGACTTGCTGGCCGAGCCCGAGTTCGCGGAGGCGTTCCTCGATCGCCTGACGGACACGATCTGCGCGGCGCAGACCTGTTTCCTCAAGGAGGTCGGCGACCTCATCGACGTGCATTTCGCCGCGGACGACCTGGCGGGGCAGTCCGGGCCGCTGGTCTCGCCGGAGCTCTGGCGCAGGATGATCAAGCCGCGTCAGGGGCGGATCATCCGGACGATCAAGGCGCACACCCAGGCCAAGGTGTTTTACCACTCCTGCGGCGCGGTCGCGGAGTTCATCCCAGACCTGATCGAGATCGGGGTGGATATCCTGAACCCGGTTCAAGTCACGGCCCAAGGGATGGACGCGGCCAATCTGAAAGAGCGATTCGGGAAGCATTTGTCGTTCTGGGGCGGCGGCTGCGATACGCAGAGGATCCTGCCATTCGGCACGCCCGCGGAAGTCCGCGGGGAGGTGCGGCGGCGCGTTCGCGAGCTCGCCCCGGGCGGCGGATTCGTCTTCAACCCGGTGCACAACATCCAGCCGCTGACCCCGCCGGAGAATATCGTGCAAATGTTCAGGACCGCCCGCGAGGCAGGGGTGTACGACAAGCAATTCAAAGGAATGACAAACCATGGACGTTAACGCTCTGATCAACCGCTATGACCGGCTCAAGGCGCGGCGAGGCCCGAAGCTCAAGCGGTTCGTCGATGGGGAGCAGCCGTTCCTGGTCATTCAACGTCCCGGCGGCTCCCGGCTGTGGCACGACTGCAACAGCGTCGAGCATGTGGTGAAGAACAACTGGGAGACCTTTGCCGCGAATCTCGATTTCGAATTCACGGACGAACTGCCGTACCTGGAGCCATGGATCGGCGTCGGCGTTTTCGCCAATGCCTTCGGTTGCAACTACGTCTGGCGGGAAGGCGAAGCCCCGGCCACCCACTACCGGTACTCGGAACTGGCGGAGGTCGCGGAGCTCGAACAACCCGACTGGCGCAAGAGCCCGGTCATGCGGATGGTCCTGGAGGTGATCGACGCCATCAACGCCCGTTCCAGCGGCCGCCTACCGATCTCGTTGACCGATACACAATCACCTTTCGACACCGCGACGCTGATCGTCGATGCCACCAATTTCATGATCGGCTGCTACGACACGCCGGAGCTGGCGAAGCGTTTTCTCGGTCAGGTCACCGACACGATCATCGCATTCAGCAAGGTGCAGTACGAACACATCGGCCCCTGCGCCATGCGGCCGGGGCATGGAATGTATGGCAATCCCTTCGGCCGGGGCATTGCCCTCTCGGACGACAACCTTTCGTTCTGCGACGCCGCCTTCGCCCGCACGTTCGCGATAGCCTTTAACCAGCGGCTCGGCGAGGCGTTCGGCGGCGTGGCCATTCATTCGTGCGGCGCCTGGCCCCATGTCATGCGGCAGTTGAAAGATTTTTCGCAAGTCTTCATGATCGACTGCGCCCTTTCCATGGATTGCGACCCTTCGCCATGCTCGCCGGCCGCGGTGCGGGACGCCCTGAAAGGCTCCGGCATCATCGTCAAGGTCAGAGTCGGCAACGATCTGCCGAAAACGTTGTCCATGCTCGAAGAGCTGGCCGATCCGACGCTCCAGCTGGTTGTCGAAATCGGCTATTCCGAAACCTATGCGGAAGACCACTATCGAACCGTAACCGAGAAGCTCGGAAAGCTATACGGGATATCGTGAGAGAGGAAGGAAAACGATGACAACACCCTTGAAACACTCCAACACGACGAAACGCAGCAAGACCACCGGCCAGGCGGCGGCGCGAAAGGCGGTGTCCGCTTTGGGTTTGCCGGCGCAGTTTGAAGCCTCGGCGCTCCTGCCGGAGAAGCTCCGATTACGGAGATTGGCTATCCGATCTGCCTTTGGTGCGGCTCGTTCTATGGCTGGCCCCGCAGCTTCATGGGCATGGAAACCATCTCCACCATGTGTTCAACGTCAGCGACTTTGGCACAAGGATGAGCATTCGGTGAAGTGAGAGGTCCAGGGGTGGCGGGGGCTGGGGGGAGAGCCCCCGCCACCCGTGGACGCGGCCGGTCGGCTCCGATAGGCTGGGCCAGACAAGGAGCCGAACCATGGCCAAGAACGTCGTACAGCAGATTCGGCGGGCCACCCGCCGGCAGTTCACCTCCGAAGAGAAGATCCGCATCGTCCTGGAGGGCCTCCGGGGCGAGATCTCCGTGGCGGAGCTCTGCCGCCGCGAAAGCATCGCCCCCACCGTCTACTACCGCTGGTCCAAGGACTTCCTGGAGGCCGGCAAGAACGGCCTCGTGCGCGACACGCGGCGGGATGCCACCACCGACGAGGGCTGTGGCCTGAAGGCCGAGAACGAGGCCCTCAAGCGTGCCCTGGCCGAGGCCGTGCTCGACGTGGCCCGGCTTAAAAAAAGCCTCGGGCTCTGAGGCGGAGGTACGTTCGCATGTCCGTCCAGGAGAAGATCGAACTGTTACGGGCCGTCGAGGCGTCGCCGCTCGGGGTCACCGAGGTCCTGGCCCGCCTGGACCTGCCGCGATCGACGTACTACCGCTGGTGCCGCCAGTTCCGCACCCAGGGGTTCGAGGGCCTCAAGGACGCTTCGCCCTGCAAGGGCCGCGTGTGGAACCAGTTGCTGCCCGGGGAACGGGACAAGATCCTGGAGGTGGCCCTCCAGTGCCCCGACTGGCCGCCCCGACAGATCGCCTGCTGGATTGCGGATCAGGGCCAATTTACGGCCTCGGAATCGACCGTCTATCGGCTCCTGAAGGCCGCCGGTTACGTCAAGCCACGCGAGGCCCGCTCCTTCCCGGCCGGGCCGGAGTACCGCGTCAAGACTCGTCGGCCGAACGAGCAATGGCAGACGGATGCCACGTACCTGCTGGTGAAGAACTGGGGCTGGTATTACCTGATCTCGGTGCTGGATGACTTCAGCCGCCGGATCTTGGCGTGGCGGCTCCAGCCGGCGCAGGATGCGGCGGCGTTCAGCGAGGTGGTGGAAGACGCCCTGGAGGCCACGGGACTGGATCGGCTGCCGCAGGAGGAACGCCCGCGGTTGGTGACCGACCGCGGGCCGGCCTTGATCTCGCACGACTTCGGCCTGTACCTGGAAGGCCGGGGCCTGGGGCACATCCTGGCCTCGCCGTACCATCCGCAGACCAACGGCCAAGATCGAGCGGTACCACCGATCGTGCAAGGAGCAGGTCAACCTGGTGGTCTGGGAGACGCCGGCGGAGCTGGAAGCCGAGATCGCCCGGTTCGTGGCTTGGTACAACACCGCGCGGTACCACGAGGCCCTTGGCAACGTCACGCCGGACGAGGTATACTGCGGCCGACAAGAACGCACCTTGAGCCGTCGGCAGGAACTCAAGGCCAAGACGCTGGCGCGTCCCCGGCGTCAAAACAAGGGAGTGCCCGGACCGAAAGGAACCGACCGGCCCGAAAAGCCTTGGCTTGCGCCGAGGGCTTGATTTTGCCGTTTGCGTCGACAACGTATAGTCCAGACCAGACTGGGACTGCAGGAGACGGCCAGATGACTCGGCAACGTCCCCAAGGCCTGTTAGGTGATGGGCCGCACGTCCCGCCGAAACGAAGGAAGGGGTCGTGACGATGGGGGTGGTGGTCAGGAGCGCCTGGCAAGGCGATACGGTGGAGCTGGGTTCAGCATCTTGTTTCGCCTCGTGGTCGAGCCGACGGGGCGGGCCGTCTGGTGGAAGCGGGCAATGAGTGAACGAACCTTTGTCGGTATTGGTTTTGGCGCGATTCAAGCCGGTTTGTTTCTGTACGAGGCCCATCGCTCTGGCAACTTCAGGCGGCTGGTGGTGGCCGAGGTGATACCGGAAGTGGTGGCGGCGCTGCGGCGCGACGGCGGCCGGTATCACGTCAACATCGCCACCCGGACCGACATTGAAGATCACGCAGTAACCGGCGTGGAGATTTTCAACCCGAACGTGCCGTCGAACCGTGAAGAACTAGTCGCGGCGGTGGCGGAGGCGGCGGAGATTGCGACGGCGTTGCCAAGCGTGGAGTTCTACGATTCGGTTTCGCCAATTCTCGCCGAAGGTCTTGCGGGCAAGGCGTCGCCGTGCGTCGTGTACACCGCCGAGAACCACAACCACGCGGCGGAACTCCTGGAGCCCCAAGTCGGGGCGAACCGTCGCGTCCAGTTCCTCAACACGGTCGTTGGCAAGATGAGCGGCATCGTCACCGGTGACCGTTCGCTGACGCCGGTGGCCGAGGGTTTGCCACGCGCGTTCCTGGTGGAAGAGTTCAACCGGATTCTGATTACGCAGATTCGCCTGCCGGGATTTCGCCGCGGCATCACGGTGTTCGAGGAGAAACCGGACTTGCTGCCGTTCGAGGAGGCGAAACTGTACGGACACAACGCCGTCCACGCCTTGCTCGGCTATCTCGCGCATCGCCGGGGCTATCGTTTCATGAGCGAAGTGGCCCAGGATCCGCAGTTGATGACGCTGGCCCGCGAGGCGTTTCTCGAGGAGTCGGGGGCCGCTCTCATTGCGAAACATGCCGGTCTTGATCCTCTCTTTACTCGCGCCGGCTTTCAGGCGTATGCCGACGATCTGCTGCAACGCATGACCAATCCGTTCCTGCGCGACCAAGTCGAACGCGTCGTGCGCGACCCCTGCCGCAAGCTCGGCTGGGACGATCGGCTTATCGGTACGATGCGGCTCGCGCTCGGCGCGGGTATCATGCCGAGGCGATTCGCGTTGGGCGCGGCGGCGGCGCTCGACCTGTTGTTTCCCGGCCGAGGCGTCGGCGAGGTCGCGAGCGAACTCTGGCCGGCGGCCAACACAGACTTGATTCGCCTGATCGAGCAGGCAAGATCCGAACTGCGAGCCAGCGCACTATGCTAACAACCGCAAACCTGATTCAAGAAGCCAACCGCGCGGCACGGCGGTGCCGGGGTTCAACATCCCGTATCTGCCAATGCTTGAGCCGACGGTGTGGGCGTTGCGGGACACGACCAGTTTCGGCCTCATCCTGGTGGCGCGACTGGAATGGGTGAAGTTCGAGGCGCGCAGCCTTGAGGCGGTAGCCGAGGAATACCGGCGGGTCGGCGACCCGCGGTACACGCGGTTGCACCTCGATCACGTCCCGGTGATTGACGAGGACAACCAGCGGGTGGACTTCGTGGACGATATCACGCGGGCGTTGACCGCAGGGTACGAGTCGGTCATGGTGGACGGTTCGCGCTTGCCGTTGGCGGAGAACATTGCCGCGACGAAGCGGATTGTGGAAATGGCGCACGCGCGCGGCGTGGCGGTCGAGGGCGAACTGGGCGCGGTGATGGGACACGAGGCCGGGCCGATGCCGGCCTACGAGGAGTTGTTTGCGTCGGGTAAGGGGTTTACGGATCCGCAGGAAGCCGCCCGGTTTGTGCGTGATACCGGGGTGGACTGGTTGTCGGTGGCGGTAGGCAGCGTGCATGGCGCCATTTCGGCGGCGACGCGGCACAAGAAGAAGGTCGAGGCGCGGCTGAACATCGAGCACTTGGAGAAACTCCGCTAGGCCACGGGTGTGCCGCTCGTGTTGCACGGTGGCACCGGCATCCGCAAGGAACACGTGATGCAGGCGATTCGGCACGGCATCAGCAAGATCAACATCGCCACCGCCACGCGCCAGTCCTATGAACGGCTGGTCAAAAAATCTCTCGCCAAGGCCCAGCAGGCGGCATACAATGCCGCCGTGAAAGTGATCCGCGAAGACTTGGAAATCGAGGGCACCGCACGCGTGTTGAACCCATGAACCCAACAACGTTTGCCTTGTTCTTCGGCAACCGAGGTTTCTTTCCCGAATCGCTCATTGCCGGCGCGCGCAAGGAGATAAGAGAGCGCGTCGAGCAACTTGGCTATGGCACGCTCATGATGCCGGCCAGCGCGACGCCGTTCGGCGCGGTGGAGTCGGTGACGCGTCGGGGAGCGCTCGAGTAGAGCCACAGGTGGTCCGGCGCCAGGCCGACCGCGGAAGGAGCCAGAAAAGTAAGAATGTCCCCTCCCCGGCCTTCCACGCAGAATTGCCTGCCCGGAATTCCCGTGGCGCAGAGATCCACAGCCGCTGCTATTACTTCGCAATAAGCATTATATCTGCGAGTACATATTCGTGGTTTCGAACGGCCAGCAAATGCAGGCGGTCAGCCGCGTCGAACGAGGCCCCGTTACCCCGACCAATCTTCAAAAAAGCCCTTTCGGCGAGAACGTCGGATGGCTTTCTCTTTGTCACGCAAAGACTTACGTTGCTTGTCCCCGCACTATCCGAGGAAGTGCCGCCACGGGTGGAAGAACTGGGAACCGGATCGAAGAAGGGGGAACCGGCGCCCCTTGCCGACTCACTCCCGTCGGTGGGCTCTACCACCCGCCCGGGTCCGGCCAGGGCGACCCGCGACACCGGATAACCCATGCGGTAACCATCCGCCATCCACTGCGCCCGCTCCGAGTCGGCGCAATCGACGTGCGCGTCCTCGCTGCAGAGTTTCACCGTCCGCACGCCGATCGCCCAGATGCCGTCCAGAATCTTGTCATTGCTGGCAAAGCGGCCGAGCCGTTGGAACGGGTAGAGGCGGTCCACCATCCGGACGTCGTGGAGTTTGATCCGGCCTTCCAGCACCCGGATCACGAGGTACTTGCAGCCGTAGGTGTCGCTGGTCATGTACGTCTGGCGCCCCCCGCGGGCCGTGTAGGCGTTGAACTGCCCGCGCGTCTTCGGTTCCCTTCCGAGACTGGGCACGCGATCCGTGTCGAAAAAGCGGATCGCATAGTCGATCTCCAGGCGGCTGCCGGAGGTCGCATCGAAGTCCAGCACGCTGTAGGCCTGCATTTCGCGCCCGCAGTCGATCACCAGTTTCGCCCCCGCGGAAAGTTCCAGCGGCAGCAAGCGGTTGAGGGGACCCACCTGCACGGTGTCCGGGCAAGCGTCCACGACGCTCAGGTTGCCGGCCTCCTGTTCGCGGAGCAAGGGGATGCTCCGCGGATGGAGAGGCTCCCACTGTCCCTTGTCGAGCGGGACGGCCGCCTTCCACGACGAGTCGTCGAAGTCGACCGCCGTCCAGTCGCCGGTGTCGCGCCGGGCGTCAATCACCTCGAATATCGATCCATAGGCCGGGGGCGACGGCAGATGCCAGGTTTCGGTCGAAACGCGCCACGAGCCATCCGTTGCCAAGCGCAAGGGACTCCCACCGCGCGGCGTCCAATGCAACTCCGCGGTGAATCCCGGCCGGTGGGCCATCATCCGTGCGCATTGGCAGGGAAACTTCTCGACCGGTTCATCGATCACCACGTAGCCGGGGTAGTGGACGAGCACAACGATCGCGTTGCGGCCGCACTGCAGGTGACCCGTGACGTGGAGAATGTCGTATTCCGGGCGCTTGGGATCAAATCGACAGGGCCCGCGCTCGACGTAGCGCCCGTTGATCCAAAGCACATAGCGGACGTCGGCGAAGATCCGCAGGGTCGCCTCGGCGGGAGCCTGGTCCAGATCGAAAGCCCGGCGGAAAACGGCATACTCCTGTTTCCCGGGCGGTTCGGCCCGGGTCCAAACGAACGAGGCGTCCAAGCGGCGGGCAGCCTTGCCCTCGTCTGCCAAGTCCCCCGCCGTCGCAATGGACGCACAGCAGAGACATACAACGATCGCTGCAATCCTTATACCGCATCTCGCATCGCGCATCCCCCCTGAAGCTGACGGGCCATCTTAATCGACTTCATTTCATCGTATGCTGTAATATTCGCTGTCATCGCTATTCTCCCTAGTGCAATCTTAATCGAATTCATTTCATTGTTTGTTGTTTTATCGGATCACGGCATTGTGATTTTCTTCGCTGTAAACACTGTGGGCTGCTGCATCTCCAGGCCGGTGGTAATCAGGAATTGATACTCCCGGCCCGATTTGTAGGCGTCCGGGATGGGCATCTCCAGAAGGGTCTTCTCATAGGGCCGCAGTGCCGGGCAGGTGGCCTTGATCGTCAGCTCGGTCTCCTTTTTGGCCGGCGGCAGGAGGCCGAACTCCTCGATCGTGGGCACTTCCGAGGCCTCGAGGATGTTCAGGCGGAAGTGCCGGGCGGTAACCGGCGCGAAGTCGAGCACTTTCGCGCCGGCAATCGTCGTTCCGCGGGCGAGTTCCTTCCACGTCTGGCCGTCCAGGTATTCGACGACGAACCGTTGCGTGCGGGGAAATGCCAGCTCCCTGATCACGGCGCGGCCAACCCGTTCCGGCTGGCCGAGGTCGACCTCCAGCCAGCCGCTGCGAGTCCCGCCCGCGGCGCTCCAGCGGGTCGAGGTATCGCCATCGACGGCCTTGTCGGCCTCGAAACCCGGGTCCAGCCAGATGCTCGAGGCGGTCGCTGGCTTGCCCCGGCTCAGCGTATCCGGCATCGTCAGATGCTCCGGATCCACGCGGACCTCGGACGGTCGGGAGGCCACCTGGCCGTGGTTGGAAACTTCGATGCGCAGACTTCGTTTCTTGCCCTGGCCGACAACTTGCGGTTGACGCACGGTCAGAAGCGGCTCGTCGTAGGTGACCCAGGGCAGACGCGTGTAGCCGAAGAGCAGTTTCCCTCCTGAGGTGCGGCCCAGCAGTTTGCCGGCGAAGTTGTGGTCCTCGAAGCCGCATCCTTTGCCTGTAAAAACAGCCACCAGGTCCCGGCCGTCCTTCTCTGTTCTCAACAGGCGCGCGCCCCGGCCAAAATCGACTTCCTCCGGCGCTCCGAAGCGCAGCGATTCCAGCGCCACATCTTTCTGCGGATCGAATCCGGATTCCGCGAGGATTTTTACCCGCACCTGTTTCGTGGCGTCGGTGACCCGCTCTTGGCTGAGCAGCGTCAACAGGCGGTCGACGGTCAAGGGGATGGCAATGTTCTTTGAACTGTGGATATCGTTGGCCTTGTCTTCCCACTTACTGTAGTCGATCACGGCGAAGTTCGCTTGGATGGCCCGCCCATGTTTGTCCTGAAATACCTTCATGCGTTCGTACTTGTACCACTCCTCCTTTTTTCCGTCCTCGGAGACAGCAATGCCGGGCATATAGGCTTCACCCGGGTCGACTTTCCAGTGTACGCCGTTCTTGGAGCGGAGGTGGTACGCGATGCGGCCGTACCAGTCGTTGACGATCAGGTGATATTGCACGGTCGTTCGCCAGATTACTGGATCTTCAAACCGCCCCTGCACCTTCGGATAGACGCTGCCCTGGGTGATTTGTTCCCAGGTGGAGAGCCCGTCCCGGCTGACCCAGATACCGCCGCCCCGGCACACCATGAGGTAGGAGCCGTCCTCGCGTTGAACAAAGCTCAGGTTGGACAGGCCTTCGACGATGGGGCGGTCCCGGGGATCAAACTGGAACGTCTTCCTTTCCCAGGGGCCTTCGAGTGTGGCACCCAGGTAGTAGGCATCAACCACGTAACAGACATACCGGCCATCCTTGAGTCGATAGGCTTCGGGATTATGGCCTCCGCCGAGCACTTCCGCGACCTTGTAGGGGCCGAAGCGGTTCTTGGAAACGCATCGCACGACTTCGGACGCAGGCCAGGCCATGTGTCCGCGGGGGTCGTCCTCGCGCCAGCGGCAGACGAACAGGTGATACCTGCCATCCTCCCCCTGGAGGATGTTTCCGCCCCAGTAAGACCATTCCCCTTCCTCGATCCCATTAAGCACGTCGCGCGGTTTGACCGCATCCACACCCCAGGTGTCAGCCGTGCGTTTCCCGAGCAGCGGCATGGGTTCGAAACGGTCCATAAACCGCCCGCCGGGAACCAGGTTCTTCCAGGCGGCAGGTCGCTCGATATCCTTGTGCTGGCCATGCACGGCAACCGCCAGACTTGCCCAGGCGAGCAGGGTAAGCAGGGTTCGGGTTAGGGCCTTAGACTGCATTTGCATGCTTCTGGTCATCTTTCTCTCTCCCCATTGAGTGGGTTGCGTTGCTTGACTGGCTACTGTTTCGCTTGGGAATGGGCACTTTCGTTCCGTGCTCACCGGCCCGCCTTGTGCATCAGACTGAAATCGTCCACCCAGCCTTGCTTGCCCTGCACCGTGTCGGTTGGGCCGGCGGAGACCTTCACGGTATAGGCGCCGCTTTCCAGGCCGGTGTAGTGGCGCGTCCACTTGACGTAGGCGCCCTTGGGCGAGAGGCAGTCCGGAGACGAGGAGTTGGCGGGCTTGACGACCTGCGAGGCGCCGTCCAGCAGCTCGAAGCTGAGGTTGGGGCCGAGGTTGTTGGCGGAATTGGCCCGGCTCATGACCCACATGCTCAGTTCGTAGTCCCCGGCGGGCAGCGCGACGGCTTGCGTTAGATTGATGGTTTGGTCTTTGCCGCCCTGCAGCCGGAAATGCTTCTTCCCGCCATGCGGGGTGTAATGGACCCCGTCGTTGTCCATCTCCAGGTCTGCGTCGACCAGGACTTCGGAGTTGCACGACCAGTGGAGCGCCCCGGTTTCAAAGCCCGGATTCGTGATGAGCGGGCGACCCGGCCGGGCCTCCATCATCGGGAATTCGACCACGCGGCTCAGGCTGCCGCCCGGCCAGACGGCGCGGGCCTTGACCACGGTGTCGCGCGTGATCTCGATCGGCTTCCGATAGACCGTGGACTCCGCGGTCGGATCGGAGCCGTCAAGCGTGTAGACGATCCCGACCCCGTCGGCGGGGGCTTCCAGTCCGACCTTGCCGGTGCCGACGAACATGCTTGCCGGGCTGGTTTTGCGCGGCGGGGAAGCCGTCCACCACGGCCGCCGCTCGAGCGACACCGGCATCGGTCGCACACGGCCCTGCTCATCCAGATCGATCCGCAGGATCGCCGGGCGCTCGCGGAACGGAGCCCCGCCTTCGTTCCCCCAGAAGGTAGCCCACCAATTGCCCTCGGTGTCGGTGAAGAACATGTTGTGTCCGCCGTGCGGGATGGCCAGGTAGCGGGGGCCGTAAGGGCCGTAAACGTTGTCCGCCGAGGCCACCATGCAGGAGTACCCGTCGATCCACTCGGCGCAGATGAGATAGTACTTCCCTTTTCGTTTCGTCAGGTAGGCCCCTTCATGGCCCACGTGTCCGAAATTCGACGGTTTGAGCAGGCGAGGTTCTTCGGCAAGGCCGGTCATCTCGTCATTCATCCGCGCGATCTTGCCGTTCATGTAGAGCCAATAGACCTTGCCGTCGTCGTCCTGGAACAGGGAGGCGTCGATTTCCCCGGTCAACGGCCCGTCCTTCTTGACGTCCTGATAGGGTCCTTCCGCTCTGCCGGTCGTGCTCTTGAGCAGTCCACATCCACCGTAGTTCATGGAGTAGGTCAGCCAGAAGGTTCCTTTCATGTAGTGGATCTCGGGTGCCCAGACCGCCCGCACCTTGTCGCTCCGCCTGAATTCCTTGCCCCAAGTCGCGTCCCGATCCAACGACCAGACCAGGCCCAGGGGTTCCCAGTTCTGTAGGTCCTTGCTCTTCCATACCCGGATGCCTTCGTTGACGTACCACCAGCCGGTTTTGTCATGAGCAGGGGCCGGGTTGTCGGCCGTGGTGCCCGTCAGGTAGTACGTTCCGTCCGGGCCGACGCAGATGCACACATCGCGGACCGCGTGATCGAACAAGGGCTCGATGGGCGGCAGATTGCTGGGCTCGTCGGCCGAGGACAGGCCGGTCAAACACTGTAGGATGAAGAAACCAGCCGCGGCACATTGAAGGACCGAACGGATGGGCTTCATCGTGTGGCTCCTTGTCGTGTTTGAACAGCGGTTGCGTCGCGGCTGACGGTATGCGGTCCGCGGTTGTCCAATCGCTTCGCTGCTGTTTCGAATCACCGGGTTCGTATTCACCGGTTGCCTGTTCGTATTCATCTCTTCGTATCCTTTCATGGTGTTCAGAGTGTTCATTCTCATCGTATGTGCTTTCCTCCTATCCGCAGCAAGAGGCAGCCATGCCCGTGGACATCGGCGCGGTCATTTCTCTTTCATTTATAAATGCTGCGAGGTCAAGGTGCTGAGGGTTGATCAGCGTTCCGCCTTCTCCCGGCGGGTACAACCCGAACTCCTCGATCGTAGGCACTTCCGAGGCCTCCAGGATGTTCAGGCGGAATCGGCGGGCCGTGACAGGCTCGAAATCGAGCACCTTCGCGCCGCCGATGGTGGTTCCGCGGGCGAGCGGCTTCCACGCCTCTCCGTCCAGGTACTCGACGGCGAACTGCCGGGTGCGGGGGAATGCCAACTCCCTGATCACGGCGCGGCCGACCCACTCCGGCCGGCCGAGGTCGACCTCCAGCCAGCCGCTGCGCGTGCCGCCCGCAGCGCCCCAGCGGGTCGAGGTATCGCCGTCGACGGCCTTGTCGGCCTCGAAACCCGGGTCCGGCCAGGTGCTCGAGGCGGTCGCCGGCTTGCCCTGGCTCAACGCCGCCGGCAGCAACGGCGGCGATGGCGGCGACGGCGGCAGCGCCGGCGGCTTGTGCGTGGGGCCCTTGACGCCCCAGGGATTTTCGTATTCCGAAGGCACCGGCACGACCACCGGGTCGGTTTGCGCGTCGGCCGTCAGCACCGCCTCGTCGCCCTTGGCGAGCAGCAATTCCCAGGTCCCTTCGCCCACGGACTTGGCGCGGATCGGTTTTCCGTTCACGCGCACAACCATGCCCGCCGGCAGGTCGGTCTTTACGCGGCACGGTTCGCCCGCGAGACTGCGGATGCGGACCCAGGAGGTTTTCCCGGCTTTCCGCGCGGCGCTGACCAGAAAGGCGCCTTCGGCACGCAGATCGTGAAATACCGCGGCATCCCAAGCTTTCGGTATCGCCGGGAACACGTGAATCGCCTTGCCCCAGCTTTGCAGCAGCATGTCCTGCACCGAACGATTCAGCACAATCGAGCATTCGATGACGGGATCGGTCTCGATGTACATAGTATTGGGCCGGACGAAGCGCTGGTCGGCCATGTGCCGTTGGATCTGATCGATGGCGTTATCTCCGTCGCCGATGGTGGCGTACATCGAGGCCGCGCCGGCGCGGGACCAACCCCATACCTGGCCGGAGTCGCCAACGGTCAGCCAGTGGTGGATCGAGCGCTTCATCAGGTCCCGGTCCTCCGACCGCTCGTCGGTCATGATGTGCAGCGGATGAATCATCAGCATGTGCGACCAATGGCGATGCGAACTCTTCAACTGCACGTTAGGACCAATGCGCAGTCCGGTTTCGTCCACCGCATATGGTACCAGCTTGTCGAGGGTTTCCTTCCATTTAAGAACGAGAGGATCGTTCAATTGATAACGGTCGTTCAGCTTGAGCAATGTCTGGCAGCCCCAGCGCAACAGGGAAAGCTGGTAGTTGTTGTCCACGTCGTCGGCGTATTCCGGCGAATTCAGCCTGGGCAGATGCAATTTGCCGTCGCCGCCCTCCTTGAGGATGTGCAAATAGAGGTTGATGCTGCCGCGCAGCAGGGGGTAGAAGGCGTGCTTGTCCCGGTCAGTCACCATGGAGTGATCCATCGTGTAGCGGTAGTGCTGATAGTAATTGTGCAGCGCCCAGGGGAAATCGGCGGGGTTGATGTAGCCCACGCGGGTCCCGTTGCCGGCCAGGCCCTGGTTGTCGGTGGTGTGCGGAACCGTGGCGACGTCTTCGAAGTGCCAGATGTCTTTGCCGTTGCGGAAGAAGTTGGCGCGCTTCTGGTCCATGAAGTTCACCAGCGACTCGCCCAGTTCGAGCCGGTTGCCGGTGTAGACGGGCAGATAGAGGCACTGGAAATTCATGTTCCACCAGATGCGCGGCCAGACGGTTTTGCGGAACCACGGGCCGAGCAGATCGACCGGCGGGCCGTCGGGACGCGAGGCGCAGGCCAGCTTGTACCACTGGATCCAGTAGAAGCTCTCGGCCCTTGGTTCGGGGATGGAGACAAAACTTTTCGGATAGAAATCGTGCCACCAGGCGCGGTGCGATTTCAAGAGCGCGTCGAAATCGGCGGCGGCATTCGCCTTGACCGTCTTGACCACTTCGTCATGGGCGGTCTTGGCGGGGTATGAATCGGCAATGGACAGGATGACGCGGCGCCCGGCCGGGATTTGCTTTTCCGTCCAGGCCGTGGCGTGCTCACCGCCGTCGCCCTTCGGGTCGTCCATGCCATGGCCGTAACGTTCCTGGGTGCAGACCGGGATCCCGTCAACCGTCTCCGTCCGTGCGGGCGGATTGGCCGGTTCATTCCAGAAGCCGTTGGGGTGGGAATCGGGCCAGTTCACGAAATCCCGGCAGATGGTCGCATCCCACGCAAACGCGGCGGCCGTCTCGCCACCCTCCGTCTCCACGTCGATGAACAGAACCATCTCCTTGGTGTGGATGAAGGACCGAAAGCGGATCGTGCCCTGATCGGTTTTCACCTCGCCGCGGACCTCCGCATTCCAGAGGTCCATGCGCATTGTCCCGCCCTCGATCTTGCCGCGGGTGGTCAGCACCAGTCCGCCGATCGGCAGGCGGTTGTTGTCGCGCCGGTGCTCGGTCACATCCTGGCGCCCCATTTCCCAGCGCAGGGTCTTCTCGCCGGTCTGGTAGACGGTCGCGCCCAGCATCCCGTTGCCGAGGAAGGCCCCCTTGTCGAAGTGGTCCGGGAGCTTCTCGAAAACCAGGTCCTGCCGGGCGAGAAAGGCCGGATAGTCCACTTCCACCTTGACTGCGGATTCCGCTGCTTCCGCCGAGTGGAAAACCGCGGCAACGCCGGTGATCAAAAGGGTGGAAAACAACGGTTTCAAAGATATCATTTTCATCGGATCAGTTCCTTACCGGGTGCGGATGGAAATCGTGGCGGGTTGCAGGCCCTCCGATACGGCGGTCAGTTCGATGGCGCCGCCGTGTCCGGGTGTGGCACGGACGATGGCCAGCGCGAGGCCGTTGAAGGCCTTGCGCTGCATGGCCTGAAAGGGCTCCAAGCTGGTGGCGTCCCCATTGTCCACGGCCACGATTTTGCCCGGGCCGGACACCGTGAATTTCACCAGGTTGGAAGACCGCGGAACTGTCAGGCCGTCCTTGTCGGCAATGCGCACGGTGACGAAGCACAGATCTGTGCCATCGGCGCGGATTTCGGGGCGGTCGGCCTCGAGCGCGACGGCGGCGGCAGCGCCGGTGGTCTTGACGGTGTCCGTGGCCCATTCCCTGCCGTTTCTATACGCTACGGCCTTGAGCGTGCCCGGCTCGTATTTCACCTCGTTCCAGACCAGGCGGAAATCCCGGCCGGGTTGCTTTTTGAGGCGCCCGAGCGAACGGCCGTTGAGGAACAGCTCGGCCTCGTCGCCGGACGTGTAGAGATGCACCGGCGTGACTTGGCCCACGCGATCCGGCCAGTTCCAGTGCGGCAGCAGATGCGCCATCGGATGATCGGGCCGCCAATGCGACTGATAGAGATAGTAACGGTCCTTCGGGAAACCCGCCAGGTCGATGATGCCGAAGTAGCTGCTGCGCGCAGGGGACCGGGTTCTGGCCAGTTCGGCCAGCTTCTGCTCGAGTTCAGCGCGCTTTGTCGGATCGTTGCGGAAGTTAAGCAGGTTGGTCTCATCGGAGTTGAAAGGCGTCGGCTCGCCGAGGTAGTCGAAGCCGGTCCAGACAAACTCGCCCAACAGGTGCGGCCAGCGGACGTGGGTGCGGAACTGGGTGTCCGGATCGCAACCCCAGCCGGGTGCCGCCCGGTCGTAGGAGGGCACCTGCCAGTTCTGGTTGTCGTACTCGCCGCGGGAGCTGAGGCAAGAGGAGGTTTCGCTGCCCATGGTGGGCATGTTCTGGTAGCGCGGGTCTTTGTCCCAGCGGTCCTGCTGGCCGAAGAAGTAGTTCACGCCCATGACGCCGAGGGCCATGGCCGCCCCGGAAGCGCGGCCGCCGTCCGGATCGTTGTAGCCATTGGAAACCGGACGCGTCGGGTCCTCCCTGCGCACGATGTCGGCGAGGTGTTTGGTCAGCACGGCATCCCCCTGCTCCATCACCTCGTTGCCGATGCTCCAGATGATCACCGAAGGGTGGTTGCGGTCGCGGCGGACGAGGGCTTGCAAGTCGCGCTCGTGCCACTCGTTGAAGATCTGGCTGTAATCGTCGCCGCGCTTGCTGGATCGCCAGACGTCGAAGGCCTCGTCCATAATCAGGATGCCCCTGCGGTCGGCGATTTCCAGCAACTCGGGCGCGGGCGGATTGTGCGAGGTGCGGATGGCGTTGCAGCCCATTGCTTTGAGGATTTCACACTGGCGCTCGATGGCGCGGGCGTTGATCGCCGCGCCGAGCGCGCCGAGGTCGTGGTGATTGCAGACGCCTTGAATCGGGACGCGCCTGCCGTTGAGCAGGAAGCCGTTGCGCGCGGTGAATGCGAGGGTGCGGATGCCGAATGGCGTGTCGTAACGGTCCACCTCACCGCCAGCCACATGGACAACCGTGCGGGCCAGGTAACGGTTCGGCGCGGCGATGTCCCAGCGCTTGGGCTTGGTGTAACCGTTCACGGCCTTGTGGCCGGCCAGGCTCACGATGAGCCTGATCAGTAGTATGTACGCCCCCCCCCCCCCGCACAATAGCAAGGAAAAAATCCAGAAAAGAAAGATGGACGTGTGCCTGCCGACAGTCCGATAAGTATTCCAAATCCACCCGCACGCTTCCGCGAGTTCGACCATGGAACCGGACCACCGGCAAATCATCCGCCAGCAGGCCGAGACCATCCGGCGACAAGAGCAGATCATCGCGCGGCAGCAGGCGCGCATCGCCGAGTTGGAGCAACGGGTCGCCCAACTGACGGCCCGGGTTGAGGAACTGTCGGCCCAGGTGGCCCAGTTGTCGAAGAACTCCTCCACCAGTTCCAAGCCCCCTTCCAGCGACATTGTCAAGCCGCCCAAGCCGCCGGCCCCGACGGGCGGCCGGCGTCACATCGGCGGCCAGCCGGGACACCGGCGGCATGAACGCCTCCCCTTCGCCCCAGACCAGATCGACCACCTGGCTGATTATCGCTTGGACCGCTGCCCCGACTGCGGGGCTCGTCTGCGGCCGATGAAGCGGCCACCGCGGACGCTCCAGCAGGTGGAGATTCCGGAGGTGCCCCTGACCGTCACCGAGCACCAGGCCCACGCCGCCTGGTGCCCGCGCTGCCAGAGAATCCACTACGCCCCGTTGCCGCCGGAAGTGCAAGCGGCCGGCCTGGTCGGCCCGCGGCTCTCGGCCCTGGTGGCCTGGCTCAAGGGGACCGGCCACGGCTCGTTCTCGACCCTTGCCAAGTTTTGCCGCGACGTGCTGGGGCTCAGCCTCTCGCGGGGGCAGTTGGCCAAGGTGATCGCCAAGACCAGCGCGGCCATGCAGACGGCTTACGAGGCCCTGGCGGCCCGGCTGCCCGAGGAGCCGCGGCTGAACGTGGACGAGACGGGCCACAAGGAAAACGGGCGCGGGCTGTGGACTTGGTGTTTCCGGGCCGAGCCTTACACGCTCTTTCGGATCGCCCCGTCGCGCGGCTCGCAGGTCCTGGTCGACCTTCTGGGCCGGGAGTTTGCCGGGGTGCTGGGCTGCGACTACTTCTCGGCCTATCGCAAGTACATGGGCGACTTCGACGTGCTGGTGCAGTTCTGCCTGGCCCACCTGATCCGCGACGTGAAGTTCCTGACCACGCTGCCGGACCGGGTGACGGCCGCCTACGGCCGGCGGCTGCTGGCGGCCCTGCGGCGCCTGTTCCAGGTGATTCACCGGCGAGAACGGATGGACGCCGTGCGTTTTCAGCGAACCCTGGAGCGCGCCCGGGACCAGGTGCTGGCCGTGGGCCAGCGCGCCCCGCCGCGCGCGGAGGCCCGGAACCTGGCCGAACGGTTCCGTTGGCACGGCCGCGACTACTTCCGCTTCATCACCACGCCGGGGCTGGAGCCGACCAACAACCTGGCCGAACGGGCCATCCGCTTTGTGGTCCAGGACCGCCACGTCACCCAGGGCACCCGGAGCGAACGCGGTCGCCGCTGGTGTGAACGCATCTGGACGGCCACCGCGACCTGCGCCCAGCAGGGCCGCAGCGTCTTCGACTACCTGCATCAGACCCTCCTGGCCCACTTCGCCCATCAACCCACCCCCTCCCTCTTACCCGCCGGGCCGTGAACGGTTACCCCTAGCCCTCAGCGGCTCGTCGGCGAAATACCTGGCTCGGACACTCAACCAAAGCGGCGGCGCGACACTCACCGGCAGCAGCCTGTCGAGCGCCGCCGGCGCCGTGCCAGTCTTCAACAACCTCGCCGGGGCGATGTTCGACGTGCAGGCGGATTACGGTCTCGCCGGCACGGAGGCCGCCACGTTCAACAACGCCGGCACGTTCAAGAAATCCGCAGGGACCGCCACGACGAGCATCACAAGCGCCTGGACGTTCAACAACACGGGGCTTTTCGAGGTGCAAAGCGGCACGGTCAGCGCGGCGGGTCCGTTCAACAACAGCGGCACGGTGGACGTGTGGGCGGGACGGACGCTCACTCTGTCCGGAGGGGGTACGTCCAGCGGGGGGTTCGTCCTGGGAAGCGGGGCAGCGCTCCAATTCACGGGCGGCGAACACGCCTTCAACACAGGGGCCACGGTCACCGGCGGCGCGATGACCGCAAGCGCAGGGACTTTGCGGTTCGACGGAACTACCCTTCTGAGCCTCCCCGTTGCATTCAGCGGGGGGACGTGGACGGGGGGCGGAGCAGTGACCGCCGAGGCCCTGTCGTGGACAGGCGGCACCATGACCGGGACGGGAACGACGGAGGTTCCGGCTGACCGGTCTTTGAGCATCAGCGGGTCGTCAACCAAGTCTCTTGGGAGGACAATCACGAGCGGGGGAATGGTCACGTTTATGCCGAGCACGAACCTGTCCAGCGCGGCGGGCGGCAGCGGGGCGGTGATCAACAACCTGGCCGGAGGCATGTTCGACGTGCAGGTCAATTACGGCCTGGACGGTACCGCGCCGGCGGTCTTCAACAACGCTGGCACGTTCAAGAAATCCGCGGGCACGAGCACGACGACCATCGGCAGTGCCTGGACGTTCAACAATACGGGCATATTTCAGGTACAGACCGGTGCGCTGTCCGTTGCGGGTCCTTTTAATAACACCGGAACCGTGGAGGCTGCGGCAGGAACCACGTTGAGACTCTCTGGGGGCGGCACGTCGAACGGTGCCTTTACGGTCGCCACGAACGCGAGTCTCGACTTCGCCGGAGACCATCTGCTCCGGGCAGGGGTCACGGTTACCGGTGCGGGCAGCGCAACGTTCAGTGGGGGTACGACCACGCTGAACGGCTTGTGCTCTGTGGCAGGCGGCATTACGATCAGCGGCGGAATAGTGAACTTCGACACTCCCTGGGGGCTGAGCGGCACGGCCATCCGCTTGTCGAGCGGCACGATTGCCGGTAACCAGCCGCTGGTGAACGACACATCTTTCACGGGTTACGGTACAATCGGAGGCAACGCCGGATTTACCAACCGAGCGCTCCTTTCGGTCACTTCCGGCAGTCTCACCCTTTCCAATACGGGCAGCAACTCCAACATGGGGACGGTCACCCTAGGGACCGGAATGCAACTGCGCCTGACGGGTGGCCCGCTCGGGAACGCAGGGACGTTCAACCTTAATTCCGGTGTCGTCGCGGGGACGGCAGCCTTTGCCAATATCACCGGGGGCACGCTGAACGGAGGCGGGACGATCCTTTCCCCCTTCAGCAACACCGGCGGAACGGTGCGCGTAGCGTCTGACACGCTGAACATCGCCGAAGCCTTCTCGAACACGGGGCTGATCCGCATCGAAGCCGGGATGGGACTGGCGGGCGGCGCAATGTCAAATCTGGGCACCATCCAGGGGGACGGAAGCATCGCCAATGCCGTGATCAACCACGGGCAAATCGAATGCAGCGATGGGATACTTCTGTTCGGCGGGCCCGTCACCAACACATCGAGCGGTTCTGTCACGGCGGGGGCAGGAGGCAAGGTCCTCTTCAACGCCGCCGTGGCAGCCAATCAGGGAGCCCTGCATCTGTCCGGCGGAACGTTCCAGTTTGCGCAGGCGTTCATCAACGGTAGTTCGGGGAGAATCAGCGGGCGCGGGACGCTACTGTTTGGCGGAGGTATGACCAACGAGGGTCTGATGCAGTTTTCGGGCGGGCTGACCGACATCCGCGGTCCCGTCAGTCTGACCGGGGGGATCACCGGCGGCAAAGTCATTAACTCGGGCACGGGGAACCTCGTGACCTTATACGACCGGATCATGCACAATGGCGCCGAGATACGAACATCGGCCACCAATACGACGGTTTTCTTTGGAGACGTGAGCGGAACGGGCGGATTTACCGGCGGCGGTACCGTCCGCTTTGAGGGGACGTATTCCCCTGGGGGAAGCGCGGCTGAGGTCTTGTTTGAGGGAGACGCCGAGTTTGCGAAAGGCTCGTGGCTCCTTATGGAAATCGGCGGGAGGACACCGGGAACCGAATACGACGTCATCCGCGTTTTGGGCAACCTCTCGTTGGCCTGCTCGCTTGAGATGACACTGATCGACGGGTTTGGACCGCGGTTTGGCGACAGGTTCGACCTTTTTGACTGGGGAACGCTCTCGGGCACCTTTGAAACCGTTCGTCTCCCGACCCTCAATGGCCCCCTGACGTGGGACACATCCTCACTGTACGCGACGGGCGAGATTGCGGTCATGCCCGAGCCCTCGACGCTGTTCCTCTTGGCCTTAGGCGGCCTGGGCGTTCTATCTCGCCGCAGAGGGAAGTAGCCAATCACACTCACGAGGCGGGCGGCGTTGGGTGGGTCGCTCGATTCCTTGCCGCCAGCCGCGCCGAGGGTCTACATCTGGTACCATTTCGGCTTCCGGACTGAAGTCCTTTGCTTGCCTCCGGCGCGCGTGGGGGAATAGTAGGCGATAGGAATGGCCGGGCGGTCCGTGGGTTGATCACCTGCGGGCCGTAGCCGAGAAGACCAAGGCTGTGCAGGAGCCTGCATCCTCTGCACGTTATTTTGCCTGTGCAACCACACAATGGACGAATTGCCGACCGTCCGAACCGGCCAGATGCTATCATCAAGGGGTATGGACCCCGCATCGATATTCCGCATCGGCACGAGCGGCTACTCGTTTCCTGACTGGGTGGGTCCGTTCTATCCGCCCGGCACGCGGCGGCAGGAGATGTTCGCCCAGTACGTGCGGCAGTTCCGCACGGTCGAACTCAACTACACCTTCTACCGGATGCCCGCAGCCCGGACGCTGGAACGGTTGGTCCAGGCCAGCCCGCCGGACTTTCTGTTCTGGGTCAAGGCCAACCAGCGGACGACCCACGAGCATGACCGCACGGCGGCAGCGGAGTTCCTGGCGAACCTGGAGCCGCTGCGCGCCGGCAGACGACTGGCCGGGGTCTTGATGCAGTTCCCGCAGAACTTCCATCGGACGGTGGCCAACCGCCAGGTGCTTCGGGATACGGTGGAGGATTTCAAGGCCGTGCCGCTGGCCGTGGAGTTCCGGCACGGGTCCTGGGACCACCCGGCCACCTACGAGGGGCTGCGCGAGCGCGGCCTGACGCTGGTGGTGCCCGACGTGCCGCCGCTGGGGGACCTGTTTCATCCCGAAGCGACCGTGACCAGCCGCATAGGCTATTTGCGGCTGCATTCCCGAAATGCCGCTCAGTGGTACGCCGGGGGCGTCCAGCGGTACGACTACGATTACAGCGACGCGGAGTTGACGGCCATCCGCGGGGTGTGGAACCCGCTGGCCGAGTGGGCGGATTGCGTCTTCGTGTTCTTCAACAACTGCCGTCATGGCCAGGCGGCCAAGAACGCGCGGCGGTTCGCCGAGATCACCCAGGCTGGATAGGGGCATAGTGATCATTTACCGTCGGGTTGAGGACCCGATGGCCGCGTGTCCAGAAGCGGCGGTACTGGCTTCCCACTTCGAATGTGTCCCATCGAACCTGAAGCCGGACGTGCCGAGGCGGCGGGGCTGCACGAGCATCTCCTTGCTCTTTCGTGCTCCCTCCTGTAGCATGCCGCCGCGTGGAACGGCTGTTACCTGGTCTTCGAACCCTCTTAAGGAGCCGCATCGTGGCCGCAAGTGCCAAACCCGCGACGAAGAGTGAGATTCTATCCAACATCGCAAAGGCGACGCAACTGTCGCGCAAGCAGGTGGTCTCCGTCCTTGAGGCCCTTTCCGGCCAGATCAAAGCCGCCGTGGGCAAGAAAGGCCCGGGCGTCTTTGCTTTGCCGGGCCTGCTGAAGATCATGGTCATTCATAAGCCCGCCACCCCGCAGCGCAAGGGCATCAATCCCTTCACCAAGCAGGAGCAGATATTCAAGGCCAAGCCCGCCCGCAAGGTCATCAAGGTCCGGGCCCTCAAGGCCCTCAAAGACATGGCGAAGTAAAGGGACAATCGGCCGCGGCTCGCCGTGCGGATACGCGATCGGGGCGGCCGGGTGCAAGGGCCGTACTTGCATGGCTCAAAGTATTGCAGAATTCACGGGCCTCTCTTGAAACGCGAAGGAGACTCAAATGGGGAAAGGCAGCAACGTTCGTCGCAAGGAAGTCAAGAAGCCCAAGAAAAACGATGGCAAGAAGTAAGGCGACCGTTGTTCGGCGGGGCGATCAGGTTCGGCTTCGAGATCAGCCAACCCGCGCGGCCCCCGGCCTCGTGCCGGATGGCACGGTGATGCTTCGCCTAGCACAGGGCTTAGTAGCGGGTGATCGCCGGATCGGCCAGGGCCACACAGGCCGCCCCGGGGGCGTTGCCACCGGAACCGGAGTGAGGATTTCGGCATGAGTTCCTGGCAGGTCTACATCCTCCGCTGTGCCAACGACACGCTGTACACGGGCATAACGAACCGGCTGGCGGCCCGACTGAAAACACACAACGGTGCCAGGGGCGCGAAATACACCCGGGCCCGACGACCGGTCGTCCTGGCCTGGAGCACGCCCTGCAAGAGCCGTGGCGCCGCTTTGTCGCTAGAGTACGCCATCAAGCAACTGACCCGTCGTCAGAAACAAACCTTAATAGTCGTCGCAGGATCCGCCCGAAAACAGATGGTCAACAGGTTAAAGGCTAGGGCTGCCGGCAAGACGTAGCGGTCACACCTGATCCAGCGATTTTTCACAGCAGCCTTTGTAAAGGGCGGAGCAAAACCGCGGCGGATGGCGGACGGCTGATTCGAGGTTCCACCCGCCGGCACGGAACCTTCGGAAAGTTACCGCCGCTTCTTCCGGCCCCTGGTTCTTCCCTTGGCCTCCGGCTGCACTTCCGCGGCCTTCGTGGCAAGGATTCCCTGCACCTCGCGCTTCCCCAGTTTCCGAAGGGCGACCAAGGCTTCTCTGTTGTGGCCTTCGGGCTTGGCCTTCCCGTACTTGTCCCTCCCAAATATTCCGTCCGCCTTATTCTACAAGCGCTTACCTGTCTTGTCCGTGAGGCTTCCCTGCTTTACGATTGCCGCTTGGGTCCGATGTGCGATCGTCTCCCAGAAACCACGTCTTCCAAAGAACTACTCCTGAAGCAGTCGTTCCCGCTGAAGCCGGGCTTGACGGTGAATGTCTTCGATCAGGCTCGGCGGCAGCCCGTGTTCCGGAGCGGAAAGTCCACGAGTGGTTTTCTCCAGCACCTGTAGTTCGTCGACCGTGTAGAGCACATCTATCTGCTGCAACGTGGCGTGCAGTTTGCTTGCCAACCGAAGCGGCAGGTGTTCTCGGAACACTTTCTCGCTCACTTCAAGGACTTCGGGATTCTCAGTTCCCAAGAGATGAATCGGACGCCGGGGCAGCAACTCCGGGCAAAGGTCTCGCAGGCAATCCCAGAACTCCTCTAACGGCCAGATGGTGTCCTTCCGGCCGCCTCGTGGGGCGGCGTTCAGCTGATGCTCGATCCGGGAAACCATAAGCGTGTTGCCTCGACCCACATACGGTTCAGGAGCATCCAGCATGAACTCCATTTCGCTGATGACGGCGTTGAGATGGCCCAGGGTCTTGCGGCAGGTCGTCTTGGCCAGAACCGCCCCTGCCAAGTATGCCGACAGAACGCGATGGGCGGATTCCGGCGGAGTTTCCAGTTCGATGAGTCTGCCCAGAAAGTGCGTGCAGAAAGCGGTCACGAGGCCTTCGGCGTCTATAACCGGCTTGATCGGGACGAGCAGGACATATCGGCTTCTGGCATGCAGAAACGCCGTTAGCAGATTGCCACCATTAAGGAAGTCAATGGTGTTCACATACCACTCGCCGAACGTCGGGCCGGCATGAACGACCTCGGCGGCCTGCGGTCTGCTGCCGACCTTCCGGAAGACCTTGGTGGTGCATCGCAGTATAAGCATGGCGAATCTCTCATCGCACGCAGTAGGATCGCTGAAGGGACGGCCAAGCATGCGCCCGCACCGTCCAAATTTTGGGCCAGCTGCCCCTCCTGTAAATCCCGGCGGCCTTATTCTACACGCACCTACAGAACTTGTCTGCAACGGTCTCTTCGGCCTGACCCTCGATGGCACCTCGCCAGTCAAACGCCCGCGATGAGCTGCCTTGCTGACCGACGAAGGGGAAAGGGTTCAGAACAGTTCGCCCTGAACCCCGCCGGAGAGATCGGGGTCGGCGACGGACTCCAGGACCGGGAAAGCAGCCCGTAAGGGCCGTCCGAGCAGTCCCGGCGGTCAAAAGGTTTTCCAGCGCGGTCCCCGGCCGCGAGCGGCCGCAGCGGACGTTGTGTTTACGGAGGCAGCCCCTTGCGGGTGCCTCCCGTGAGCATCAGGAACTTGAAGCGCAGAGGTTCTGTGCGGATAAGGCCCGCTTGCCAAAGGGCTTGGGACACCTGGAATTAAACGCCCAAGCCCGGTAGAATCGTGAACATCACTGACGGCGGTCGTCAGCGAGTAGTCATCTGGGAAATGTCGGATGACACGTAAAGCCACATCCCCCGGCGGTGTGATGTTGACAATCACGGGGCTTTGTGCGGCGCTCGCCGGCTGCCTTTGCCTCTTGGCGTGTTCGGGGCCGGCGCGCCGGCCGCGCAAGGCGCCCGAGGGGGTGCCGGCCCTGGCGGTCATGACGTTCAACGTGAACTTCGGCTTGGCGGGCGACTCCGGCACGCTGGCCGCGGTGCGCGGCGCCGGGGCCGACGCCGTTTTTCTCCAGGAGACGACGCCCCTTTGGGAATCGGCCATCCGGCGGGAACTTTCGGACGCCTATCCATACATGGAATTCCGCCACTGCCGCGGCGCGGGCGGGATGGCGGTCCTTTCGCGGCGCCCCTTCCAGGTCCGCGATTACGTCCCGTCACCGTCGGGGTGGTTCCCCGCAATGCGGGTCGTTCTTCAGTCGCCCCTCGGCCCCGTCCAGGCACTCCAGGTACACCTGCACCCGCCCGTGAGCGAGCGAGGAAGCGTCGCCAGCGGCTACCTGACCACCGGCCCGGTCCGCAAGCGCGAGATCGAGGCGTTCCTCGAACGGCTCGAACCGGGGATGCCGACCCTGGTCCTCGGCGACTTCAACGAGAACTACGACGGGCAGGCGGCGGGGGTGCTTTACGAGCGCGGCATACAGAGCGTGCTCAGAGAGTACGAACCCTCGGCCAGGACCTGGCGCTGGCGGACGGGCGTGGGGACGCTCCGAAAGACGCTCGACCACATCTTCTACGGGCCGGGGCTTGAGCCGCTGGAGGCGCGCGTCATTGACCGTGGCGCGTCGGACCACCTGCCGGTCCTGGCCGTCTTCGGCCCGGCCGGAGTCCAAACGAAAAACTAGTGCTCTGTCGCTACTCAAGTGACGGATAGAGTCTCTTCAGTTTGATCCGGGCAAGGAGAACCCCATGGGGCGACTGATTCTGCTGGCAATCGGGATCGTCCTCTCCGCGCAGGGTGTGCGTCCGGAGACGTCGTCCACGCCGCGCCCGGTAGACCGCAAGGCTGCCCGAGCCTTCTGCAGAACGATCCAGGACGCGCTGCGCACCCAGAAGTACGATGGATGCAAGGAATCCTTCGCCAAGGATGTCGCCGGGCAAGGGCAGACGTCGCTCCAGGAGACGGTGGCGATGGCGGGCGACCGTCGGGGGTGGGTGTTCTTCACAAGCCCGGGAGATAGCAAGAATCCCGCGGACCCCGCCGTCATCGAGATCCGATCCACGTGGATCGCCATACCAATGAAAGGCGTCCGCGAGAAACGTGAGGTGCACATCACCGAGGAGACGTTCCGCTTTGTCGACGTCAACGGCAAGACGCTGGTGGACCAGTACGCCTGCCGCGACGTCACCGAGGAATGGCGGAACAAAATGCTGACGCAGGTATCCAAACAGGAATCGCAACTCGCGGACCGCTCCCTGCCGGAGGCCAAACGGCTGAAGGCGGGCATATGGGCCTACATCGAAATGTGGCAGATCGGAGAGTTTCCGCATATGTGGCTCCTCCTCGACAGGCTTCTGGACGAGGGGATCGCACAGGAGCCAAAGGCTATGCAGGGCCTCCAGAACCTCACCCGCCGGGTGATCGAGGAGGTCGGCGTCCCCGAGGATCACACGCCCGCCGTTGAGAAACTGCTGAAGTGGGCACCGCCTCCGAACAAGCCGGAGCCCGAAAAGAAGCCGGAGGCCGAGAAGAAGCCCGAAAGCCGAGCGCAGCGCGTCACTCCAGCCGCATCGGGACCGTCCTCAATGTGTTCGGACACATCGGCCGCCGCCTGCGGCCGCGAGAGGAACGTCTCGACGTGGTCGTCCGCGAGCGGTCATCTGGAAAATATCGGGTAAGACAGGAGGACCCAACCATGTGCCGCACCCTGTGGCTTGGTTTCGCTTGTCTGCTCTGCGTTGCCCTCGCACCGGTTGCCGTCGTAGGGGCCTCAGCCCCTCCGGCGCTCGACGACGCCGCCCTGTGCCGGCAGATCGCGTTAGCCGGTTCGTCCGGCGGGCGCCGGGCCGAGGCGATCGCGGCACTGGTTCGCCAGCCGGCCGCCACGCTCGAGACGTTCAAGCGGCATTTCGCGACCAGGGAGCAGAACGCCCGCTTCAGCTTCGGGAAGGAGGTCCTCCCGAAACTCCCCCCCGACGAGGTCAAGCGGTTCCTCCTGGCCGAGTTCCGCGCAGGCCTGCCCGCCCACTACAAGATGGCGGACCTCATCCAGTCGGCCCGCCTCCAGGCCGCGGCGCGCGTCAAGAAGGAGGGCCTGTCGTCCTGGGAACTGGATCGGCAGATTGCCCGCGAGGCGGAGACCCGCGAACTGCTGGTGGCCGTTGCGCCGCTGGAGGAGGCAAACCGCTGGTTCGAGTGGGTGGCGCGCCTTGCGGCCGAGTGCATCGACTCGTACGACGAGGCCCGCGACCTCTTCCTGCGCGAGCCGACCTTCGACTACAAGGCCGGCCGATGGGCAGAAACCATGGCCCGCCTGGACCGGCCGGGCGCCGTCGCCGAGTTTTCGCGGCTCCTGCAATCGGCCGACGCGAACGACCGCCAGCGAGGCGTGTGCGGGTTCCGCGCCATCCGGCAGGCGCCCGACCCGGAGACGTGGCGCTACCTCTTCGCCCACACCGACGGCATGAAGATCATCGACGTATGCCAACTCATTTACGTTACGGACCGCTCGCACCTGGACCTGATTCTTCCGCTGCTGGAACACCCCGAGAAGGAGGTCCGCGGTGCCGCGGAGTATCAACTCGGCGGCCTGGCCTATTTCCGCCAGAAGCAGCTCGCGGAACTGCGCGAGAGCCCGCGCGGCCCCGCCGAGCGCGCGGCGTGGTGGAAGGACTGGTGGAAGGACCGCCGCAGCCTCTCAGAGGAGGCATTCCTGGAAGAGCGGCTCAAGGCGTTCCTGGCGGAACCTCCCGGCCAGATGGACGACGAGGACGTTCGCAAAATCAGCCGCTGGTTCCCCGACCGCCCGGAGGTCGTTCCCCTCTTGGCGGCTTTGCTCGACTCTCCCGAGAAAATTGTTCGGCTCAACGTGATGGGAACGCTGGCCTCGATGACCGGCCCGGCGCGCGGCCCGGCCGTTGAGGCCTTGCTGGAGTTCTGCCGCACGCAGCCGCCGGCCAAGGCCGCGCTGCTGTGCAGCGCCCTGGCCCGGACGAAGGACCCGCGGGCCGTCGAGATGGTGCTGAAACTCATGGAGACCGAGCCGGCCGCCGCCCACCTATGGAACGATCCCTTGTCCCTGGCGCAGTCCCTGTCGCTTGGCCCGGAAGGCGACCGGCGGGCGGTCGAAATCCTGGCCGCCAACTGGGTCATTGCCAAGGGAGACCAGAGGGCCGCCGCGGGCCTGGCGCAGATCGAGGCAGCCGGGGTTGTCCTGCCCCGCCTGTTGGAAGCCCTCGTCAAGGAACCCGACCACAACAAGCGGGTTGCCATCCGCAAGGCCATTGAGAGCGTGGCCGACAGTCGCGTGGCGCCGGAACTGACCCGCCTCCTCCCGCAGGCCAAGGGAGGGACCGACGACGTCGAGGGACCCCGGTCCGACGTGCTGAAGTTGATGGCCCTTTTTCCCGACCCCGCCGCCCTTCCGGCCTTGCTGGAACTCCTGAAGGCCGACGACCGTTGGACACGCGTCCATGCCACGGCGGCCCTCGGGCCCCTGGGCGACACCTCCGGCGCCGCCGTCCTCATCCGCGATGTGACCTCCGCCGAGAAGTTCTTCCAGGGTACGTACTCCTACAGCGTCAGCGGGGCACTCAAGGCCATTGCAGCGCCCGAGACCCGCCGGCAACTCATGGACGCCTGCCGGGAGGCGACCGGCGAGACCCGCCGCAACCTGCTCATGCTGATCGCCCAACAGCGGGACGCCGCGTACCTCGACTTCCTGGATACGCTCCTCCGCGACCCCGACAAGGCCACCGTCCGGCTGGCCGCGGCAACTATCATGGCTTCCCTGGCCGATACGAAGAAGAAACCGACCTCCCGAATCTCCGCGGTCGTTGCAACGATGCCGGACAACCTGCTGCCGCCCATCCGGTCGCTGCTCGCGTATGCCTTTTTCGGCGAGAAGATCCAGCCCGACGACGACCCGTTCCCCAACGGCGGCGACCTGAAGGACCTCCAGGGCGGCGTCTTCGCCTTGCCCACCTTGCAGTGCCTCCACTACAAGAAGGAGAACCGGTCGCTGACGGTCGTGAACCTGGGTCCTCACGATCAGCCGAAGGCCCCCGACGGCTCGGACCTGCGCCCCGGCGGCCCTTTTGTCTCCGGCCGCCTGGACTGGGGCACCACGGACCGGCACCTGGTTCTGACCTTGAGCCTCGGCTCCGGCGGCACCATCTACCTCTTCCGCCGGGACGGTGACGACTGGAAACCTGTGTGCTCGACCGATGGATGGATGTACTAGTGTAGTGTCTCACTCGGATTGCGTATTATGGAGCGCTGCGCGGGCCTGCTGAAGGGGCGGCCAAGCATGCGCCAGCTTCGTCCGAATGTTGGGCCAGCTGCCCTTCCCGTAAATCCCGTCGGCCCCATTCTACATGCTTTTCGAAAGGCACCCTACATCCGCCCCGTGGACACGATCAATCTTCGATACGAAGCTTGATCTCGTCGGAGTTCGCCCTCAACTCGGGGGCGTACATGGCGCTGGCACGGGTCGGCAGGGCGCTGAACCGGCCCGGGATCTCGGCCCGCATGCGGTAACTCACGCTGTGCTTGCCGCGCGCCAGCCACCGCACAAAGAAGCAGACGCGCTCGTCGCGGAGTTCCATGTAAGCGCCCAGCCCGCGGCCGCCGTAGCCGCTCTGGAGGTCCACCGGCTCGAAGCCCGCCGCCTTCATGTCCTCGAACATGATGTACTCATAATCATTCTTCGACTCGATCTCCAATTCGATCTCCACGAGGTCGCCGCTCTTGAGGAGCGCCAGGTCCTTCAGCGGCTCGCGCTCGAACTTTTCGACCTTCTGGTCCACGGCCTGGCCGCGCGCGCCAGCGGCCTTGATCGTCTTGTCAACCGGGACCAGGCGATAGTACTTGCGGTCTACCTTGATCTCCAGGCCGGCCCGCGTGATCGGGTCCTCGAGGGTGAAGTTCGTCAGGTACGCGTTGAAATAGAGGGGGCCGCGGCCGTTCTTGCGGAACTCCAGCGTGTGTTTGCCGTCGGTCACGCCCTTGCCCTCCAGCACCACCGTCCCGTCGAAGGTAAAGAGGTTGGTCTTATCGATCTTGACCTCGCGGACGGCCTTCCCATCCAAGAGGATCTGGACGGTCATGTCCGAGACATCCTCGCCGGAGGCCTTGATGTAGTCGGCGAAGGCCTCGATGCAGAGGGCCGTGTCGCGCGTGCTGTTCCAGTAGGTGGCGTGCTTGCGGTTGTTGAGGAGGTACTTGACCAGGCGCGACGCCTTCTCGCCTTTCGGGTCGGTCGCGACGAGGAGTTTCAGGTAGGTGGCGTCGGCCTCGATTTCGCTGCCGTACCAGCACCACCACCAGGTGCCCTCGGGCAGTTTGAGATAGGCGGTCTGGTTCTCCTCGTCCTGGACAAGGTACTGCTCGACGTTGCGGATGAGCATGTCGCGCTCGGCCTGGTGCCCGAGTTTGTGCAGGGCGAGGCCGAACATGGCCTTCGCATAGACCGAGAGGTCGTTGCGGTCGCGATAGAGAAATTCGCGCATGTCCTTGTCATCCGACTTCTCGTCCGCCAGGACCATGTAGACGAACGCATCGAGGTTGTCGGCATGGTCCTTCCACGAATGCGGCGGGTCCTTCTTCATCCCGTTCTTGAGTTTGACGACTTCCTCCGCCTGGTACCGCTTGAGCCACGCGATGCCGCGCTCCAAGACGCCCGGCACGATCGCCACATCGTTTTCGCGGGCGACCTGGAGTCCGTGGACCACGACGGCGGTCGTGTGCGGCCAGGACCGCTCGCGCCATCCGCTGAACCATCCCCATCCGCCGTCGGAGCACTGCATGCTGCCGAGGCGCTCGACGCCCGCCTTGACCATGTCGGCCAGGAGTTTCTCGTCGAAGACGGGGTTGCGGCCGAACCGCTGCCACTGCTTGGCCCGCTCCGCCGGGTCGCCGATTTCCTGGGCGTTCAGGTTCGTCCGCTTCTTCTCGATGTCCTTAAGGTCCAGGCCCATCCGCATCAGGGCCTTCTGCGTGATGACGCTCGGCAGGAACCGGTTCAGCGTCTGCTCGGTGCACCCGTAGGGATACTCCGCCATGTACGGCAGGGCGTCCACCATGGCGGCCGCCAGGGTCGGCGAGTAGCGGATCTCCAGGCGCGTCTCGTCGGGCCGGCGCTCGGCCGGGACGCGAAGGTCAATCGTCGCCGCGGTCTTCTCCGGCCGGATCACGCCGCAGAAACTCTCGGTCTTCAGCATCCCATGGACGTAGACCGGGAACTTCATCTCCATGGCGTCGGACTCTTCGTCCGTGAGAGCCTTCATGCGGACGATGGCCTCGCCGGGCTGGACGACCTTGACGCGCCAATCGACGCGGGCCTCGCCGCCGGCTTCGATGTCGACGATCTTTCCATAAGAGCCAACTGGTTGATCCTGTCCCACGTGTTCCAAGCAGCCACCAAACATTTCGAGAACCACGTTGACGTTCTTCTTCATCTTCAGATAGTTATGGACGTTGGCCGATAGGACCACCTCGTCCTTCTGGACGAAGAAGCGGGGCGCCTGGAGGCGTACGAGGAGGTTCTTGGCGGTGACGACTTCGGCCGTGCCTTCGCCGCATCGCGCCCCGCCGCCCATCGCCCACACGCGGGCTTTCCAGGTGGTGAGGTTTTCGGGCATCGTAAGTTCAACCTCGGCCTCGCCCTTCTCGTTGGTCTGGAGGGCCGCCACCCAGAGGGCTGTGTCGGCAAACTTCGTCCGGACGGTCGGCTCCAGGAGCGGCGGGGGCGGCCCCACGCCGCCCATCCCGCTGCCGACGCCGGCCCCCAGTGCATCGGTCGCCTTATCCCCTGCCACTTCCGCCATGCGTGCCCCGCGCATTGACATGGTTGTGGCCGGCGCCGCGAACGGTACCCCGGCAAAAAGTCCCCCACCGCCGCTTTCTCGCCTGGCGCCGTTCCAATCGGCTCCTGCTTGCTCCTGGCCCTCACCGGTCTCCTCCGGCACAAGGTATCCGAACACGCCGAGGATGCCCATACCCCTCTTCCCCGGCGGGACCACGTTGTGGCCGCCCTTGGTGAGGCTGGTCTCGCTCGCGGGCTGATGGCGGCGTCGCCATTTCCAGAAGAACGCCTTGATCTCCGGGACGTTGGACCCGCCGGAGATGTATTCGACGCTCTTATCGTAGAGCGCGAGGACCGTGGAGCCGCTGTACGGTTCGCCCGTCGGGTCCGTGAGGCGGACTTTGATCTTGGCCTTCTCGCCGGGCTTGAACTTCTCGGCCGACGGCTTCACGTCAACCTGGAGGACGCGGCTTTCGGGCGGGACGACGATCTCGCGCATCTCGCTATAGACCTTGCCGCCGCTCACCGTGAGGGCCTCGACGAAGAAGTTCGGCATGTCCTTCTTCTCGACCTCGATCGCCTCAAGAACGCTCTTCCCCTTGAGGCGGAGGACCTTGGGCGGCAGGCAGATGTTGTTCGAGGGGCGGATGAAAAGGAGAACGGTGCTCTCGGCCCGGTTCGTGTTGACCATCAGATTGACCTTGTCGCCGGGCTTATACTCGCGCTGGTCGGTGACGAGTTCGATGTCGTTAAAGCGGAACTGGCCGCCGTCGAACCCTTCGCCGCGGATGCAGAAGACGTAACCGCCCTCGATGGCATGCTTCTTCGAGTCGGTGACGGTGTAACTCAGGCGATACTGGCCGGCCTCGGATGCTTTGAGTTGAATCTGTGCCCGCCCTTCCTCGTCGGTCGCGAGGTCCCACTTCTGGACCTCCGACTCCACGGGCTTGGCGTCCTTGCCATAGGTCACCTTGAACAGGCGCAAGGTCCCCTCGCCCTGGACAGGCTTCGAGTCGAGGGTCTGGGCCGAGAACGAGGCCCGGACGACGTCGCCGGCGCGGTAGTGGCCGCGATCCACCCAGGCATAGACCTTGAACGGACG
>Ga0307375_10000647_pt1 | contig 41957 bp, 68 predicted proteins | sample TR1MG_FD_202531 | JGI IMG/M metagenome (GOLD analysis project Ga0307375, IMG submission 202531) | Soil microbial communities from Risofladan, Vaasa, Finland - TR-1 | ecosystem: Environmental > Terrestrial > Soil > Coastal area > Acid sulfate soil | place: Finland: Risofladan, Vaasa | collected...
CAAAAGTTAAATTATAATAAAGTCCATCTACTGCAAAATCAATTTCTGTTGCTGTATGATTATGATACCAAGCTTCTCCATAGATTAAACTTCCATAAAGATTTCCTGTAAAGTTTCCATCACCAATAACATTTAAGGTATTTTGAGGAGTTGTTGTTCCTATTCCTACATTTGCATTTGCGAGTTGAAATAATCCTTGAACTCCTGTTGCATTATTTATTGAAAATGTTCCATTAACAACAAAATTATATAATGGTGATGAAGTAAGAACCCCAACTCTTTTAGTATCCCCCTTAAAAGTTAATATTGCGTTTTTTTGAACTAATGTTTGAGATTGATAAAATGGACTCAAAGAACCATCTGGAACAAATCCAATCTGATAATCATTTGGGACTCCATAAGGAACACCAAATCCCCAAGTATCTTTTGTTGCAGAATTATAATTTAAATATACTCCTCCTCTTGAAGCAGAATTTGATGTTATTTGATATCCCCCAGCAACATATCCTGTTGCACCATCATTTTCAACATTAAAAAATGTTCCACGAACATTTGTTCCATATAATTGCATTTTTAGAAATGGAATTGTGCTTATTGGTGTTCTTCCAATTCCTACCATATCCCCAACATTAGTCAAAAAAGTATTTGTTCCTGCTCTACTCCAAATTGATGAGTTTCCTTCAAAGTTTCCAAAGAAATTAGATGCTGTTAAGTTATAACTTTCCAAATCTAAATTACTTGTTGCTCCTGTGTATGGGACAAAAGAAGTACAAATCACTGAATCTCCTAATTGTGTTAATGCTGAACCTGCTGGACAAGCAATAGGATAACCACTTAAATCTGACCAATTAAGTGTTCCAAAAAAATTGTCTGCAGTTATATTTCCATCAACTTCAATATTGTTTTCTACATATAAATCAGCTAATATACTTACATTATCATAAAAAGTTGCATCATCAAAATCAGAATGTCCATATACATCTATTCCATCATTAAAGGTAGTTAAATCTTCAAAGTCTAAATCTCCTCCAAAACCAAATTCATCATACCAAAATCCCATACTATATCCTCCTTGACAACCTGACTGAAAATCACACATAGAAAGGGACATATCTTCACATGTGGTTGCTTCTCCTAAACATTCTCCAGTATCCCAATCAAGATAACATCCACTTTGCCCCATAAAAAATCCAATACCACACATAAAAAAATTATAATCAAAAGTTGAACAAGGCACTGCTGTTCCAGTACAATTTGAAGATCCATGAACTATTAGACTCTCCATTATTTCAATATTTGGTGCAGTGATATTTCCCACAGAAAATACATTCCCATGAAAATAAGTGTCATTGTCTTCACAATGTAAACATCCAGTATAAAGTGGTCCATTAAAAGTTGTATTTCCATCTACTTCAAAATTCCCTCCGAAATATCCATATCCTGTGCAATTAACTACTCCATCATCTCCTCCAACCCAGCAAGTAGTCATTGTCTCATTTCCAAACTCACTTGGAGCTCCGTAAGTTGAATAAGCAAAAAGCACACTAATCATAAAAATCATAAAAATCATACTAATCATACAAATGATACTAATGATACAAATCTTATTTATCTTATTCATGCTATTTTTAATACCCTCCCTTTTACAATTAAATTTCCATTCTCATCGATAATCGCTACTACTACATCCTCAATTGTTAAACTATAAGTTTTTGCTGCACTATCATAAACCCATGGGCTTCCTGCAACCTTATGCAACATTATATTCATGTTACTACATAGTTTAATTTAATTTTTAACTTTGCTTTTATTGGCTTCATTATTGTAATCTTTGGTTTTAGTTCGAATACAACCTCTTTCACTGTATCTGGAAATAATTCATTAATCTCTTCTATAATTGAAATATTTTCTCCTTCAAGAGAGAGAGTAATATTCAATTTATATTTTATTATATTCTTTAGATATATCTTTCTTGTTGTTGTCTCTCCTGCAATTACTTGTTGAAATTGGATATCCTCTTCAACTTCTTCTTTTAACCCTTTATCAAGAAAGATTTGGATTTCTTCCATCTGCATTCTCTCCTAATCTTTTTAATAAACTTAATTTTTCTTCTTTAATTTCAGCTTCTTTTTTATCCAACTTTATTTTAATTTCTTCATCAATTAATTTATCTTCTTTTTCTTTTTTTTCTTTTAATTCTAATTCTTGCTTTTCAATAACTTTTTGTTGGACCTCTTCCTTATCAATAAAAACAATTGTAGATCTACAATTTACATGACTAGGAGGAGATTGCCCTTCCCATCCTGAAACAGAATCTTTAAAATTCTCATCTAATTCAGCTATTTGACCATCTAGTCTTCTACAAATTGGTGAAGTTCTATCATCCTTATGAGTAATCCATTTTTTATTATATTCTAAACCTGATCCTTTTATGGCCAATAACTTCCCATTATTTTCTGCCCGGTTTGTTTCTGTACGTGCAATCATCTCTGCACGATTTTCTCCAACATTAAAAACATTACTTACTCTCTCTTTCAATTTTGTTATCCCTTCCCCGTTAATAATTCCTCTTTCTAATTCTGCTTTTAGATCATTAGCTATCTCTTCGGTCATTCCCTTAATGTTATCAAAAGTATGCTCCTGTAAAAAATCTAAGGCTCTATTATTCATTTGAACATTCCTATCTATTTGTTTTTCGGAATTTTCCCATCCACTAAAAAATTGAGTCTTGATTATTTTATCACTTATTTCCTTGAATGTAAAAAGAGCAAATATTTTCTTAATCATTCCTGGAATATCATCTATACCTTTTATTTTTATTAACTGATCATCTGCTTTCTGTGTTTCTAAAATCTCTATAATCTTCTTCTCATTATCTTTTAATAAATCAATAATTACTTTCTTCAGTTTCCTGTAATCCATTTCTTCTCCTGGCTGCAAAGTTAGATCTCCCTGAGTTCCCAATGCCTTGCCTTCCACCTGTCTCTGGATTGTAGCGCAATAAGCCTCTGGATTTCCCTTGTCCTGATTTGCTCTAACGCATGCATCAAAGTTTGCATACCCTGCAAATGGTTTTGTCTCAAGACCTTTCAATGACTTTTCTTCATTTTCAATATTAACAATTGGTTTTTGTCCTTTCTTTGGTTTGTTCAACTGACAATTTCTCTCATCCTGATTCTCTCTGTTTATCCTATCAGACTCTTGCTGACGTGGATCATTCAGATTAAAATTATTTCCCTGATTTGGACTCCATTTGTTTGGAGGTTCCTCTCCCCAATCCACAGGATCCAACCCTTCTGTATTTCTCACTTCATTAATTGTTTTAAGAGCAGACTCTGTTTGAAGTTTGTATAATCCCCATTTCTTTGTTTCATCGTCGACATCAAATATTTTATATTTGTATTTGATCCCTTCGAATCCAAACTCAGGAATGATTTGTGTATTTACATAATAAGAAATTATTTTTAACAAAGGATAAATTATTCTTTTCTTTGCAATCGAACTCTGGACTATCTGATTTGCGGATCCTTTTGCATCTTCTACAAATCCAAGTTCTGTTGCAGTCATTCCAAAAGCAGCCCAAACCATCTTTGACCACCACTTTTGAGATTCTATTAACTCCAATTCTGCATTTGTAAAACCCAGTCTCTCGAACTTTGGCATCTTGTTGACCATGGCCAGCTTGTGGAATACCTTCTTCCAATTTCCAAGATCATCTGATTTCCTTTGTGACTCTGTCCATTGTTGTGCAAATGCTTTTATGTCTGCTGTGCTCATTCCATCAAGGCCTAACACTCCTGGAGGAATAGAATTATCAGAAAAATATTCAAGGTTGTGCTCTACTGCATAAATTAAAGTCTGGACAGTCTTTGCAAGAACTTCCATTGCACTTCTTCCATATAAATCGTCTGTTCTTAATTTCTTTTCAAACCAAACTATTTCTCTTTTTCCAAAAGGCACTGGCCGTGCTCCTGTATTAAATCCATATTGAAAATAAGCTCCTTCTCCTCTTGCTTGATCAGATGTTATATATCCTTGCAACAAAGGATAACCAGTCTCTGCTCGATATGGTGATTCCTCATCAGCATCATAAATATCCTTCATAAGAATTAAGTCTGCCCGGTTTGTATACATTCCATATACATCTGGATTCTTTGTAAAAGCACTTCCATCTCTTGCAACAATCTCGACCATCTTTCCAAATGAATTAAAAACCTTGACCATTATCCCAGAATTAAGTTCCAGCAAATCAGGCAACATCATTCTAACAACTGACTCCCAACTTTCAGGGTTTGTATTTGGATTCTCAAAAAAACTTTGTACAATTTCAACTTCTTTTTCTTTCCCTGGTACTTCATTTCCAGATTTATCTTCTGCAACTATGTCCCATTCAATAGAACACACCTCGTCGATAATAGCTGTCTCACACATATCCACGTAAATAGAAGCTGCAAGCTTCCTGTAATAAAGTAAATCTTTGTATCTTGGATATCCAAAAGGTGGCTTATAGAAAAAATTAGGAATGTATGCTTTTGGCTGTCCCTCACGAGTTTCCTCGAATGCTGTAACTACAGAAGTTTTTGGATCTGCTTTCTCTCCAAGTAGTCCAAAAAAGTTCTTGAAATTTCTTGCCATGAATGTGAAAGGGATATATCTTTAAGCTTTCTTAATTTTATAAATGTTTTTGTCTAATTTGTTAAGCAAAAAACCAAGCTGATTCATTTGGATTTATCTCAAAATACATCCTCATCATCCAGACATCTCCAGCATCTGTTGATCTATTTAATGCCCCTGTATCTTTTAACTCTTTTTTTGATATAACTCGTAAGGTTGTGTCTTTATCTTCATCCATCTGCTTCATCACCTCAAGATCTTCAACAAGCATATTTTTAATCTCAATTGATAAATCTCTATAAATTCCAATCCTTCCAGAATTTACATAATCAGCCAAGACAAACCAACATTGACTTCTTAAATTTTTATAATTGTGTAAAACTTTATCTTCTGGAGTTTCTTTTTTTAATTTCTTTAATGGCGAGGCATTTGCTACAAAACCTATAATTCCATCTAATTCTTTTACTAATCCAAATCCAACTCCAACTTCATCAACAAGACAATTGCTTCTAGGGATCCTTCTTTTGAGTAACATTTCATCAAGCTCACTGCTAGATATATTATTCATCTTGATTGCTTCTGTTACAAATAGTCCATCCCAAAATGTTACTATGCAACAGTCCCTTCCAAATCCTGCTTGATCTACAATACAATATTTGTTTCCACGTTCTGCATCTAAAGTAAACATATCAATAATTTTATCATAATCAAATATTTTTGTAGGATCATCATCATACTCCCAGTTTCCTTCAAGCAGTCTAGCCCTATTTTTTGGATCTAACTTTTTAAGATTCTCAATATATTTATCTGTCATAAAAGGATTATCATAAACATCTGCTCGGATATATGCTTTCCAAGGTTCCAATTTATTGTCTCTCCATTTTTTATAAAAATCTTTGTAAATAAATGTCTTGCATGGATTAGATCCCATTGCTATTTTTGGAATCAATCCAAACTCATCTAATTTATATCTCATACGAGATCTTATAATTTGATATGCTTGCTCGCCTATTTCAGCCATCTCATCAATAAAACCATCTGTATATTCTGTAGAACCAAGACTCACAAACTCTGGATCACTTGGATAAAAAAACAAATCTCTTAAGTATTCTTCACTTCCATTCTTAAATTTAATCAGACCAGTAACTACATTATAAGTAAAATCTACATTCTGTCTTAAGCCAAGCATCCTACAAACTGCAAAAAATGTAAGTAACGTCGACTCTTTTAAATTCTTCAGTCTAGCCCTTGCAAGAAATCCCCTAGATTCTGGATAAGTTAATCTTCTTTTTATTTGCCATAAGCATCCTGTAAAAGATTTAGATCCCCCTGCAGCTCCACCCATAAATATTTCTGTATGTATCTCATCCTCAAGAACTTTTAATATCTCAACCTGTTTGGGGCTTATCTCCAGGTTGTGCTGGTTTATACTTAGATTTTGCATCTTTGATTTCCTCCACAGATTTTTCAATTAGATTGAATGTTGTTATTGATCCCCCTGTATGTTCAATTTCTTGCTTTTCTATATACCCTCTACCTTTTCCTTTAGTTGATAATAAAAATTTGATTGCAGGAAATTCACCACGATCAACTGCTTCTATTAATTTCTTTTCACCAACATCTAAAACTTTATCTCTTTCCTCTTCAATTTCTTTTACTAAAATTTTGTTTCTTTCCTTTTGAAGATATCTTGTTATTGTCCCTCTATCTACATCACATTTTTTTGCAATTATTGCTCTTATTCCAAAGCTTCCTGGAATTGCTGCTCTAACCTTTTTCTTACTTAATTTAGTCATTTTTGTTGTGTTTGTTGAATTTTCCCTTTAAATTTGCTTGTTTAAGCAACACCAATGCATGATTTGTACCATATATGGCCCTAATTAAGTCCTTATTAGACCTTTTTTGCTTTATTTCCAGTGTTTTCTTCCCATCTCTCTATAATAAATGAACAATACCATGGATCTAATTCAATTATCCTGGCTTTTCTCTTAGTATTTTCTGCTGCAATTAATGTAGTGCCTGTCCCTCCAAAACAATCTAACACTATGTCTCCTTCATTTGTAAATATTCTTATTGCCTTTGTAGGTAGTTCTATTGGAAAGGCTGCTCTGTGTTCTTCTGTCTGGGTTTTGTTTGTTTCTATTCTCCAATAATTAGTTAATGCTTTTTGACCCTGTTTGTTAAATATTACTTTATCTACATTTGATCCTACAAATGTGTAAGTTAACTCTTTTTGTACATCTTCACCCATTCCAGCAACTAAAATGTTTTCATACTGCCTTGTAAGTCCCTTTTGTGAATTTATGGGTAATCCATGGCCTTTGTCCCAAATTATGTTCTCCAAGAATGTTAGATCTGTTTGTGTAATTATTTGATGAAAAATCTCTATAAATTCCCATCTACTATTAAAATTATAACTTAAATTCCAAAATAAATACCCTTCTAAGTGTCTTATTAGATTCTTCACAGATTTGAGATTTAATTCAATGTATGCTTTACTGTCTAGATCATCTTTATATTTTCCATACATATCTCCTTTCATGTTATAAGGAGGACTAGTAATACACAATTTTATCTTTTCTCCATTCATTAAAATATCTAGTGCTAAATGATCTGTTGCATCTGCGCACATTACTTTATGATCTCCACACTGATAAATATCTCCTTTATTTATTTCATACTTTGCTTGTCTTGATTTTTTTCTTTCTTCATCATCAATACCTAATAAGTAATCTATTTCTGCTCCACTAAATCCTGTTAAATCTAAATCAAAATTAATATCTCTTAGACCTGTTAACTCTTCCTTTAATAAATCTATATTCCAATAAGCATACTCAGCAGATTTGTTGTCCATTAATCTGAAAGCTTTTGCTTGTTCCTCTGTTAATTCTTCTGCTCTTATACAAGGCACTTCTACTAATTTTAATTTCTCTGCTGCTTTGAGTCTTGTATGGCCTGCTATAATTACATTATTTTTGTCTAGAATTATAGGAACTTTAAATCCAAATTCTTTAATTGATCTAGCCACTATCTCTACTGCTCGTTCGTTCTTACGTGGATTCTTCTCATAAGGTTTTATTTCACTTATTTTTAGGTTTTCTATTTTCATTTTAAATGGTTTCTCTTTATATGTAAATCTTCTTGTCTATCTGAATTTAATATCTTTGGACAATTCTTACATTTCTTTGGATATTCTCTTTTAAATCTTAATGTTCCTTTTTTCATATTTCATCCACCAATTTATTTAAATAGATTTTGAGACCTTCCTTATCAATCTTTGTTGCAACGTATGTTCCATCCTTATGAAGATTATAAACTTCTTGTTCTGTAAAATTTCCTGTGCCTTTAATAATTTCAATTATCATTTCAAATCTTCCTCAGTTATGTTGAATTTCTCCATCCAAAACTGGTGTTCTTCACAGATTGGGATAATTTCAGAAACACCACAACATTTCCTTATTCTTTCCTTAACCCATTTAATTGCTTCTTGTTTTAGTTCCTCAAATGCTTCAAAGTGAAAAACTGCTTTAGAACAATTATCTAATTCTTCTTTAATATCCTTCAAAGTTTTAAGTTTCATCTTCTCTGAATACCCCTGAATAAATTCTATATATACTCATATCAAAACCACAACTTTCATAATCTTTTAAGCTCCAATTAATAAGTGATTTATACTCTTTATCATTAAACTTAGATAAATTTTTATCTCTGTTGAAATAATCATCTATAAGTAATTCCATTACTTTCTGGGCTAAGCCTTCATTTTTCTTAAATTCTTCATTCATTCTTCTTATCATTAGTCTAACTCCAAGTCATCAATAGAATCATCATCTTCATAATCTTCTTCTGTTCTTTTATTGACAACTCTTTTTAATTCCTCATTTGAATCTTCTCCAGGCAACTGTCTTTCTTTCATAATTTTTCTTAACTCTTCTGTTTGAATATTCTTTTCAAATTTATCTATAATGTTATCTCTCAAAGTATAAACATCTGTTACTTTACTTTTCTTGATAAAATCAACTATTTCTGGATCCATGTCTGTTTGGATATCTCTTTTAATATTATTTGCACTCAAAAAGTTTGCTAAATTTCCAATATTTGTTTTAATATGAAATCTTAGATCTAAATCCTTACAAATTTCTTTATTAGTAAAATTGTTTATATTTTCTTTTAGAAATTGTATTGCTTCTTTACTATACTTTCTTGATCTATACTCTCTTGATTTAGGATCTCTTTTTAATCTTTTGTAAGACATATATGCTGCAAGCTTTGTCAAAGTGATTCCAACACCAAATTCCTTATTAATTAATTCAACAAGCTCTTTACTAGAATTAGTTTCTATGTTCTTCTTAATAAAGTCAACCATCTCTTCTGGATATTTCTTTTGAGTATTAATTCTTTTCTTTGGATATTTATGTACTGTTAGTTTTTTTTTAACTATTCCTTTAATCTTTCTATACCTCAAGTAATCACTCATATTTTTAGAATCCATCTCCAACCCAAATTTCTTATTAACTTTCTCTGTAAGATCTTCATATCCTAAATTCAAATTGCTTTTTACAAACCCTTCCATTTCCACTGGAAATTTTGTTCTTAATCCTATTTTTGTAGAGGGCTTTGGATATGGAAAACTTGTAATGCTAACTTTTTTTTCTTCCTTCTCTAAGAATTTAATTTCCTTTTTCTTAAGAAGTTTAGGATCTATATTAATTGGTTTTATCTTTTGCTCTGTCTTTAATAAATTCTCTCTTGCTTCCTCTTCTCTTTTTTCTGCATCTCCATAATCAATATCCTTTAGATCATCGATAACTTTGTCGATTTTATCAATTTTTATAGCTAACTCACGATGCAATATCTCTTTCTTTTCCTCTAATTGTTTTATAATTTCTTCCATTTTGATTATAAGTAAAGAAATTGGGGTTTCCACCCGTAGGTTCTAAACCATTCCTTCACTTTTTTGATGTTAGCTTGACACCTCACTCAATTGAGTATAAAAAATAATAATTTATAATTTTAATCTGTCTCCAACAGCATCTTTGATTTGCTTCTTCTCAAATTTTAGTTTATCTAATCTTTCATTCATAGATTCATAATCTGCTTTCATTTTATCTGCTTTTTGATAGGTTTGTAATTTTTCAAGTTTAACTTTCAACTCTTTGATGTCTTCTGGCATTTCTCCTAATTCTTCTTGTTGCTTTTTCATACTTGAAATTCTTCCTTCTAAGAAAGTTAACTCTTCATTAATATCTTTATATGCTAGTTTAATTCCTTCCTCAGTATACTCTACTTCCATCATTGATTCAACAACAGAAATTAATCTTGGTTCTTCAATAACTTTTTCACCTTCTTTTACTTCTAATGTTTTGTTTTCATTAATTACAGATTTCTTTAAAGTAAGAATTTTTCTTCTATCATCGTAAGATAAACTGCTTTTTTCTTCTTGTGGTTCTTTCATTGTTCCCTCCCTTCAACTATGTTTTGAACATTTACCTTTTTATCCTTATGATTCTTATACATCTGTCTCAATAATTTTACTTGATCTTTTCCATATTCTGTCATATAAATAATTATTTCTTTTCCACGTCCCCCATCTGATTTTTTCTTTGAAATAACTCCTTCTCTTTCCCACCTTGAAATCAAAGTAGATGCTACACTCAAAGTTAAGTCCCCTTTTTTTGCAAGCCAAGAAATGTTTTTTGGCTTCTTTGCAATTTCAAAAAGAAATTTCATGTATCTTTGGTTAATTATTTCTAACATAATTTTATCCTCCCCTTTTCATCTGTTTTAATTTTCATTTGCTTTAATGCAAAATTCAAAGAATTATAATCAACTTTTGCCTTTCTTGCAATATCAGATTTATACACTGGCTTTTTTTGTTTTTTCAAGAAATCTTTAACTTTTTTCAATGTAGCCTCTTTAATATCAACTCTCTCAACAACCATATAATTATAGCAGTATAATCACTATTTAAACTTATTGGTTTTTAGCAATTTCTTTATATACAATTTCTCCTCTCTTCTTAGACTTACTTGCTATAATTATTTTACTGAAAACATTATTATCTAATAACCATTTGCATTTCTCTTTTTCTACTTTGTCTAAATATCCATTTGATTTTACTTCTACTCCAATAATTTTAGGTCTGCACGAATCTGCTGGACTAAAAACAATAAAGTCTGGAAAACCTGTTCCTATGGCCATTGGTATTCCTGGTCCTCTAAACTTGTGCTTTGCTGGGATTAGTTTACCAGATATTGGCTTACGGTTTCCTTTCGTATCATAAAAATAACCTATCTCTGGACAAGTTGTATTTACAAATATTTTATCAAACTCAACATTATTCATCCACTTAGAAACAATCCAACCTTTAGATTCAAGATCCTTTCTAACTTTCAATTCAAACCGAGCTCCACTTGCTTTATTCTTTTTTCCTTGTGTTTTTTTGTCCATTGTTTTTATCATTACAACATTTACATCTTGAGGGATATATAATTTTTGGTTCTACTTTTTTTCCACAATCCCCACATTGATGATTCTTTACTCTTTCTTTCCATCTTTTTTTTCTAACTTCATAAAATCTTAAAAAAGTATTTTTTCTTTTACATTCTCTAGTATGAGCATTTAGGTGCCCACAAAAACATTTTTCAATTTTTGGTTTTTGTTTTGTTTTTGCCATTTTTTAATTTAATCATTCCTCCAATCTCTGGACAAGCTTCAGTACATTTTCCGCATCCAGTACATTTTGAATGATTGATAATTATCTCATCATCAAAAGTTAGATCATCACTACTTCTGTTAAATCTAAGAGCATCATTAGGACAAGCAACTACACAATGCCCGCAAAGTACACACCTACTTTTGCCTCTCTTTTTCTTCCATTCCATTTCTATTTTATTTATCATTTTTTAATTTAAACTTTTTACATTTACAAAACTCCCCTCTTTTAGTTTTATGATTTAAACTAAATTCATGTATGCAACTCCCATTATCAACATGCTTTGCTCTTATATGTCTACATTCACATTCCTCATTAAAACAATTATCACAAAGTTTCAATGCTGTTTCAGGAACATCTATTTCTTTTCCACAATTTTCACAATTATCTACCATTCTTCTGCATACCTCTTATGACACTCTTTACATAAAATCTTAACATTCCCTGGCCTGTATGTTCCTCCTTTGTATCCAGGAATTATTCGATGAATCTCCAATTCTTTCTCTTGGAAAACTTCTTCACAATCTTCACAAGTAAATTTTACTGCTTTTTTGTATGCTCTTTTAAGCCACTCTGGGCATTTTTTATATCCTAACATCTTATAGCCTCTTCGATGTCTGTCAATTTCATGACTATTGCTGCAAAAATTATAATAATCAAATTCTCAAACATTGAAAATTTTAAAAAGTATGATCCTACAAATAGTTCTACGAATATGAAAATAAAAAAAACTCCTTGTCTTACTGTTTGGGTTGGCATTTCTTCTCCATTTCTTTAATTTTTTTAAAATCACAATATCCCTCGTTACCCCAATATTCCTCTCCACAATGTTTACAAACATGAACCCCATACACTGGATTTCCATGTACCCATCTCAAATGTTCATGTTTTTGTTTTTTCTTTTGCCTACATTTTTTTTGAACTTCTCTTCCTTTTTCACTTTCAGCATATATTTTTTTATATTGTTTTTCTGATTCTCTGCTGCATTGTCTTGAACAATTAACTCTTCTTTTATCTCTTGTTTTAAATTCTTTCTTACATAATTCATTATGGCATATTTTTGTAAATTCTTTTTTCATTATTCATGCCAGTCTTTCCTGGCTGTCAGGTTTTATTGTTGGTCTTTTAATTCCCATCCCCTTAGGACTGCCTCCATTGACTTTACAGGAGGGTATACACACCAAAACTCCCAATATGTTTAACCATACTGAGAGTTACAACTTCCTGCACAAAGACTGGATAGTTGCCAAGCTTCTTTGTGCAATGCAAGAGCCAGGAATCGAACCTGGAACCCCAAGCGACTAGCTCAGATTTTACCATTAGACTACTCCTGCTTAGTGTGGGGCCTCGGTATCAAACAAGCAGTGATAAAACAGCCTTGTCACTCCATCCCCACTTTGTGACTATTTTTCGTAAATTTTCACAATCAACTTCTTGTTTCCATACTTCTTGAGTTCCTTTCTTGTGATCTCAATCTTTCCTGATGTCTTCCTCTTCTGGCATTTGATTTCTGCTTTTAATATTTGTTTCATTTTTACCTCCTGAATTTATTTGATTGAACATTAAGATCCATTCAGTTACGATCATGTGCACGCATCTAATTGATTGTTTGCAATGCCTAACATAATTCGTACACGTGCAAGTTTGGATTGTTCTTCCTGGCTTTGTTTGATAAGTGACTGTATATTTTTTATCTTGATCCTTAACAACAATCATTCTCTCGCTGATTATTTTATACTGCTTTTTTTTGATGATCTGGATTGCCCTTTTCATTAGTAGTTGAATTGTCATTTAAAATACTCCTTTAATTTCTTTTGTTTTTTGTCTCTTGGCTTTCCTGCTTCATACTCTGAATAATCAGTGTACCCTTTTGTAGATCCTTTTGCTTCTTCTTTTCTTCTCTGCATTGATTGTGTCGGGCTCATGTTCCCTTGCCTCTCTTTGTTAAATTATGACAATCCTTACATAAAGCAACCCCATTTCCAATATCCCAAAATTCCTTACATTTTATTGCTTCCCTTGTAGATTTTATATTATTTTCACGAATTATCTTTATAAATTCTTTTTTATGATGTGCTTCAAGATAAACTCCTCTTTTTTGACAAGTTTGACAAGTCCAATTATCTCTTTCAAAAACTCTACTTCTCCAAAGAAAATACTCTGGTAATCTTCTTATTAATTTATCTAATTTACTAAACCCCCCACTCCAATTAGGATTCTTTTTTCCACAAATCTCTTCTCTTCTTTTTCCCAACCAAGATTGAGGGATTCTTTGATCCTCTTTTCTTGTTTTCCCTTTGTTCCATGGCATATATCCTTTTTTGAAACCAATTTTATGTCCTTTCTTAAAACTTCCGGAATTTGGTTTCACAATACCTTTTGTTCCTTTACTCCAAGTTGGTTTTATTCTTTTATAAATTCCTTTTGGCATTTTATCTCTTCTCAAAGTCTCCACGTCTATTTGCTTTTCTTACAATTGTCCAAGCTATTGAAGGAAGTGATTTCATACTCTCTAATAAAATCTTCTCTTCTTGTTTTGTTAGCCAGAGATTGTAACAGACTTTATCTTTCCTCAGGTTTACCATTTTCTCTTGCTCTACTAACAATTTCTGCTTCTCTGATTTCTTTTTTCAATTGTTCTACTGTTTCATTTTCCATTTTTAAAATCCTCTTCTAATACCAACCCTGCATCTACAATTCCTTTTAATTGTATTTGTAGATCTTCGACATCTGAAAAATAAATCTTAAATCTATTTCCTGGCTTACCAAACTCATAAGAGTTAGGCTTTTCTGTCTTGTTTATCACAAGCTCACACTTATCCTTTAAAATAAGTAATGCTCTTTCTTCGTTTGTTATTTCTTTGTTTTCCATTGTTCTTTTCTCCATTTAGTCTTGCTTCTTTTGACTCTCGCATTTGAAAGAGTAAAAATAAAAAAATAATAAATAAATTATTTCTTTTTCATAAACACACAACCTTGAATTATGCTATTGTAAAATGCTTTAATTGCTTCTTTGCTTTTGTAATCAATCTTTGAATCACTAATATTGCTGTTTATCAAAACACATCCTCTACTCAGTGTAATGTTCTTGTTCTTCAAAATTGCATCTTTGACTGCAGGCAATTTCCTTTTAAGAATTTCCTCGACTTCACTCTTGAATTTAAGAAGTTCCCTGTAAGTCTTTTCTCTTATAATTCTTGTGCAAAAGATTCTCATTTCTCTTCTTCGGCGCAGCCGTTGTTTGTATACCATCTAAGTGCTCTTACAATAGCTCGAGTTTCAGCCATTCGAATAAAGTGTGGCTTAATAAAATCACCAGTTACATTCTCGATTGTTGCATCTCCATGTCCATCAAATTCACTCAATGCCACATTTCCATCTTTACCACTTGTTGAAAGAGTTGCCTTAAACAAAGCATACTTTTTATCTAAATCAACTGTTATACACTCTGTCTTTATTGAGAAATTTCCACCTGACTTCTTGTGTGTTGCAGTAAGTAAAACTTCAAAAGACACTATATCATCTTCCCATCCCTTTGGTTTTTTAGTAGTTGATTTCTTTTCTTTTGAATTTTGGTTTGCCATATCTTCAGTCATTGCAACAAATGTAATAACATTATTAGAATCTACTGTAATCTCTGCCTCTCCAAGTTTTACGTATTCTGGTTTTATCCAATCTGCAAGAGGATATTTTCCTTCTCCTGTTTGACCTTGTTCAATAAACCAAATACTCTTTCCATCAAATTTTATGATTTTTCCTATTTTTCCCATTTATATACCTCCTGTTTTAATTGGAGGGCAGGAGGATTCAAACATTTGTAAGAATCCACCCCCCAGTGTATCTTAAGATAACTATTAATTTCCATCTTTTAATTTTCCTCTCTTTAGTGCTTCCATGAAATAATGTCTTAATTTATCTAATGGAAGATTATAACAATATTCTGTTATATTATCTGTTCCATTCGGATTTTTGAAAATAATAAAAATAAATTGCTCATCAGATCTTGACAGTTTATCAATATTCTCCTTTAACATTTCTACTTGTCTTTTTGAGATCATCTTATAATTTTAATCCTCCCAATTATACCAGTATAATCCCCCTTAAAAAAGCTTCTATTCATTCTTTTCCTCCAAGATATATATTACACATGCAAACCCAAAAAGAAGGATCCCAAACAAAATATTAAGGTTGTATGATACTATCTCATTAAGATTATGCTGAGATTCACAAGCCTCTGTTGGGCAATACTCTTCTGCTATTGTCACAACTTTTGGAAAATGAGAGAGGTACTCTACATGACTTTCAATTCCATAACTTTTGTAAATCTCAACATGGACTTGCTCATGCAGATATATTCCACCCATAAAAACAAACATTCCAACGATTAGGAAGATTATTGTTATTTTCATTTTTTCTTATGCATTCGTTTAGTTCCTGGTTGATATTTTTTAAATTTTCTCATTTGTCTCTTTATTACATTTGATACAATTCCATGTTCTTTATCATGACACTCTCTACACATTTTCTTGAATGGTGGCTGATGATTCCCCAGAATCGAGTGCTTCGTCATTGGTTTGATCTTCTTGCACTTTGGGCATTTTCTCAATTTCATATATACCTCCTTGTAAAATTTTCCAAGCCATGCAGGTTTCTCCTGTAATTTTGCATGTTCTTTGCTGTGAAAAAGCCACAAACTTGAATTTGTTTACAAGCTCGTATCTTCTTGGCCTTACATAGTTTGGATCAAATTTAATTAAGTGACTCATTACCTCTGAGTCTGTTGCATCTCCAAATAAAATTCCCAATTCATAAATTGCCTTTAAAACCATTGCCTGTCTTTCTCCTAACTTTGGTTTGATGTTCTCATGTGCGATTAAACTGGTCTCTTGCATCCTGTGTTTTTTATGTTCACTCATCTTCTTCTTCTTTGGGAGATCCTTCTTTCTCACAAACGCAAGATTTTCCAACTTTCTTTGGCCTCTTACATTTCTTGCATGCTTCCCATTCTTTTTGATTTTCACTCATTTTATTTATTATAAAAACAGGGATTTCTCCCTGCTGTGAAATTTAAATTATTGAGGAATTGGTTTTAACAAATCAACTACGACTTGCCCAACCCAATCTTGTCCTCTTGCTTTTCCAATCAAATCCAAGCAAGTTTTCAAATCTTTTGCTTTGTCTAAATTAACATCAGGCAAAGGCAAACTTGCTACATGTCCTGGAAATGATTCTCTTAAGTGATTTGGTAAATCCCAATGCCAAACACTTCCTTCAGGTTTCACAAAAACAAATTTTGCTTTTGTTCCATCTCGTCTTGGACAATCAAATTCTTTCCTTGTTTCCATTTTACTTTTTACCTCCTTGTAATTTTTGTTTGTCTTTCTCAATCTCTTTCTCAACTTCTTTCAATTGAGACTCATACTTCTTTTTAACTTCTGCACTAAATCCTTCAATCTTATTAAAATCCTCAATTGCTGATTTCAATTGTTTTGCTCTTTCCTTTAAACCCATTGCTTTTTGTTTTGTCATTTTGAATCCTCCTAATTATACCAGTATAATCTGCTTTATAAATATTTCATTTTCCACAAGAACCAGATTTTCACTCACAAGTTACAGCAGAATTAAATTTTTAATATTTTAATTTTTTCCAGAAATCATTAATTTTTCTCTTTTTTTTATTTCTTCAACCCTCTTTTTCTCATAGAAATCTATAACTAACCTTTTATATTTTATATCATAATCAAATACTTTATATCCTTCATCTAAATAATCCTGTATTGTAAATTTTAAATTTAATAAATCTTCAAAATTTTCTACATTTTCCATTAGTAAATCGAGTGTCTTTCTTACTATTTTTTCTTTTTCTTTCATGATCTAACCAACCAACAAACTTATTTAAAATTTACTATTTGTATCTATATCCAATTCCTTCTCCAAGTTTGATCTTGTTTTCCCCTTCAATTACAACCCCTCTTGGTCCAAATACAATCCCTTGCTTTTTCAATTTACTGATCTCTTTTAAAGTCATCTGGGTTTTCACTTCCTTTGCATTCTTTGTAAGATCTCTCCTGATTCTTTCTGATTCTTCTGGACTTAAATCCTCTGCCCTCTTTGATATTTTTTTAATTGTTTTCATTATATTTTTTTTATTTCTTACTATTTTCTTCCTTGAACGGATTTCTAACTGATTATTGGTTCAAACTTAACTTTTAGGATAATATAAAAAACACTAAAAGCTTTCCACTCCCAATTTTAAATTTAGGTTCGACACCGAAGTTTCCCCTGTTGAGTCTACTAACGATCTACCCAAACTTCTCAACCCCTCAAGTCGTGCCTTAGCTTTTCACTTGGTTTTTAATCCCTCGAGCTCTATTGAGACATATTCTATTTGGTTGTACGGACCGACCAAATTTTGTTCTTTGATTATGTTCATGGAATTATACCAGCAAAATATGCTTTAAAAAACTTTCTAGAAAAGTGTGGGGGCATGAACACAATCAAATCTGTTAAGATTTAGTTGAACCCCACTCTATAGTTACACATTTAATGTATTTAATTCTTTTGGAATGTAACAAATTGTAACAATTGTACTAATTAGAACAATAGTACTTTTCCGACGATAAACTAAGAAAAAAGTGCCTCACAGGAGCCTCACACTGCGTTTAAAATAAGTAATTGGACTATTAGTTAGCCCAAAATAAAGTGCGCCCGCGCACCTAAATAAAACAAAAAATAAAAAAAATAAAAAATTGATTGAATTAGTAAACTTTATTTATTACTAAATTTCCAAAGTCTACTTCAGCATCTTCAAAGTTATCTTCTACTACTAATTTAGTTACATCAAATGTAATCTCTTTGAATCTTGCTTTGAAGTCTTCATCTTCATCACCATCCACATAGTAATAAACTTTCAAATCTACTGTAATAGTTGCTTCTTCATCATCTATAACAATTTCTATATCTTTAACTACAATTTCTGTGATATGTTTGTAACTTTCAATAGATTCATTATAATCAACTAAAGCAGCAAATAAAGCTTTCTTGAAATCTCTTGAATCAATTTCTTCCAAAACTAAGATTTCAGCCTTATCTTCTTGTAAGATTTTTTCGTAGTCAGCTTTTGTTAAGACATAATCTCCACTAAAATCATATTCTGGAAATTCAATTTCAGGAATAACAACTAAATCTGCAATTTCTTGCGCTGTTGGAACATTCAACTTAGCCATTTCTGCTACTACAATATTTTTCACATCATCTGTACTTACTTTGTTTCCCCCTGCTACAAGAAAACAAGCTATTACAACTACTGAAATTAATGCTGCTGCAAGCCACACTTGACTGTTTGTTTTTTCTACCATTTTTTACCTCCGTTAATTGTATAAGCTTAGGCGCCTCCGCTCTAAGAGAATGATTTGCATTTTAATTAGAATAATCAGGCTTTCTCGCTTTAAAAAAGTAATTGTTTTGATACAAACTATATGTTTCAGTTAGGGGTATTAATTATAATATATATAATTCTGCCCAGACATCCAATATTTTCCTTACTTTAAATAACAAAAAGATTAATAAACTACTTTTGAGTTAATACATTAAAAGAAAGTGGCAGACCAAGTATCTTGACACAAAACCTTGAAAATCTGCCCAACTTTCTTGAGCATGATTACTTCTTCTTTTTCTTTATTGCTGATAAAATTATATCCAATACAACTGCACCCGCACCAGCTCCAAGGGCACTCACATCAAGACCAAATTCATTCAATCCAAAGTAAGTTGCAACTCCAATGAATCCAACTCTTAAAACTGTCTCTCCAAGTTGCTTCCATTCGAATGATTCTACTTTGTTGTCTTTAAGTGCATTCTCTGCCCAACCGGCTACGCTTCTAAGTACTGGAAATCCTACCAAAGCTAAAATTTCTTTCAAAACCATTTTTCCTCCAATTTTTTTAAGATAAGAATATTTGTAATTTTATTCTCCTATATAACAAGCAGGATTAACCAATTGGATATCCCCTTCATTTAATTGAATTGTAATTGGCCTGCAATCCGCTGCTGATTGAACTAAATAAGTAACTAATAGTTGAAATTGATTTTCAGATCCTTTTTGATAAGCTGTTTTATATGTTAAAAATAAACCTCCAAGAACTAATATTACTGCAATGATTATTGCAAGGATTAAGATTTTGTTTCTATCTTCCATTTGTTTTATAATACCAATTACTATTTAAAAGTTTCTCATAACATCTCATGTCTACCAAATAAATCTCTTCATCAAGTCCAGAGAAAAGAATTGGAAAACAATTTTCAGAATTATACTTTACATATTTAATCATCCTTTGCTTGTAATCTTCTGCTCCCTTGTTGAATTGGTTTTCTCCATTCTTCAAGATTATCCATACTGAAAAGAGCAAAAGAACCAGCAAGATTATTGTAACTATGATTTTCTTTTCCATTTTTTTAAAAGGATTGACTTGCTTTTAAAAGTTGCTAATCTAATGTGAGATTTATTTTCTTTGCTACTTCTTCTATTCTTGCTATCTCCTCATTGATTGTTTCCAGGCCTTCCTTAAGGATCCTGTGCCTCATCTTGAGAAAGTCCTTGCTCATCCTCACTTCCTTCTCGACAGTTATTGAAATCCCTTTCTCGTTTTCAGCAATCTTCTTTATCTTTCCTCCACGCAATTCTTGTGTCATCGTTTTTTGTATTTTTTATTTATTTCTACCATCTCTTTCCTAAAATCTCCAACACTTTTTCTTCCTTCCTTAATTTTTGTTCTAAAGTCTGTTTTTATTTTATTATACCTTACTCTAATTTCTTCTATTTTTTCTGGATCCTTTGTTTGAAGATATTCTCCTCTTTCCAAATCCTTTTCTTGTTTCAACTCATCCCGAATTTTCCCGATTCCCTCTTTTATCTCTCTTGTCTGAATAGTAAATGGTTTTTTCTCGAAGAACATTCCTTTTTTTGACTTCTTGTATTCTATATCTAACTCTTCGTCTTTAAAATATTCATCAAACCTGACATCCTCATATCCCAACCTTTTTGCTGAAATTGTTAAATCAAAAGTAGAATCCAATGTACTTGCATGGACTATCACTCTGTCGAACTTCTTCTCAACCCACAAACCATTACATTCACTTGTAGGTGTTACAATTGTATGTAGAGGATGTTTTTTGTCTATGACTGTGCTCGCCAAGAATCTCTCGTCCAAGATTATCTCTTTTCTCCCATTTTCTAACTGAGAACTTATCTTTTCCTCAAACCAGATCTCCGGACTTTCTATTACTGAAAAAATGTATTTGTGTCCATCCCTTGCATCAACGACGCAATTCTTACTTCCAAGAACATCCAGATCATCAACAACAAATAAATCATCTTCCGATCCACTAATACTCCATCCTCCAATAGACACTGGGTCTGTTCCTCCAAGAATCCTTAAATTAGCCGTGTCTGCCCTTATTTGTTCAACATCATCCAATTCAAAATCATCATAGCAATAAACGTATCCTTGATTGTAATCATAAATATCATTAACTTCCAGATCCTCACAATTGTCAATATCATAACTATTCATATTTATATCTCCCCAAAGCCTAACATCTAACCCTGGTTGTAGATCAAGATTGTATCCAATCCCGCTTGCCAATCCTCCCCTGCAATTTGCTATTCCATAATAATTCATATTCAGATTTTGCGTTGCGGTGTGGTTTCCAAGATTGTCTCCTGCTCCTCCAGCTGTGTCAACATAATATTTTGTCGCTGCATCTTGGTTTAAAGTTGGATTCGCCAGATTCTTTATTTTGCTTGTGTACATATCCAAATGCCCCCATACTTGAACATCCGCACTCAGATCTCCGTTACTTGGAATAAGATAAATTTTATATCCGCTTGTAGTTCCCAAAGTAAGAGCTCCATCGTTTGCTATTTGCCTGACACTATTCAGGGTATTAAAAGAAATGTCTGTGGTCATAAATCCTCCAAGAGTTGTGTCTACATTTTGATTTGAATATTCATCCTGAAACAAATCATAGGTGTCCATATCTCTTGCATTTTTCTGGATCTGTGCAAGAACATCATTTACATCTTTTGTCTTCTCTGAAAATTCCTTGTTGGCTACCTCAACTTCCAAAATTTCTTCATTACCTTGGATCCCTCTTTTTATCTCAACTATTCGAACTTCCTCATTGCTGACTTCCTGACTTGGAGCATTCAAAGTCAAGACGTCTCCAGCAATCCAATCTTTATTTTTATTCAAAGAATCAAACTCATAGTTTTTTGGAGGATCCTTTAATCTGGCCACTTCTGCATCTGCCAAGAGATTCGCCTCTGCTACGGTAGTTATTGTTCGGTCCTCGATTATGTAAGTAATTATTCCATAAGAAGCCTGGCTTGCAGCATTGTATCCGTGTCCAGGATATTCACTCTTGATTCTTGTCTCTCCCTCGCTTTGCCCATAAACTATAACTTTGTTCCCCCTTGGATATCCTTTTGTAATTCGAACGTCCTCAACCTGTATTCCTGCATTAAGTGTTTCCACGCTTGTAGAACTTCCACGATGATCTAAAATATCCACCTCTGAATTTGTATAATCTATTTGAACATCTTGTTGAGTCTTTTTTAATAAATTACTTATAGCATTCCAAATGCTGTCAGAAGTTGAAACCCTGAAATCTATACTTGTCCCTGCATTTATTGTTCCTGCATTCAGATAATTACTCTCTCCAATCAAGCTTGCAAAAATTGTTGCACTTGCTGTCGAACTCCAAGGCGAACTTGCATAGGCCCCATTTTCCATACCTAACCATCTTTCATATCCAGAAGCATGAACATTCATTCCTCCACCATCGTAATATTCTATATCGTCGACAATTCCGTGAAATCCTAAAGTTTCATTCCTGTAAATCTTGACTTCTGACCCAGGTCCAATCAAACTTCTTTTTACTTCTCCTGATCCTGAAAAAACCAAGTTTGCCTCATTGACCTCATTCAATTTATCACTATAAGAAAATCCTGCATCTGGTTCTACTGTCCCTTCTTCATCTGACGTGTTCTTGCAATTTATTATGTATGATCCCATTTATATTATTTATACTATTTATGCACTGTAAGCATTTCTTAATTTAATTAAGTACCCTGCATTAAGATTAGTGACTGTAATTGTTGCGGTTGTAGCAGCTGCAGCCAATTGGATCATTCCAAATCCTGTTGTAGTCCTGACTGTCTTTATTTGATTTCCTGCAACTGTAGTATAATTATATTCAGTCACATAAATACCTTTTCCAGAATCAACCATACTCACAAATTTTATTATCACTGCCTGGCCTGTAGTCAAACTCGCTGCAGGAATTGTAATTTGATTTCCAAGACTATCTGTAATTACTATATTAGCAGCTCCACTAGTTACTGTTCCAGAAATTTGTTCTATGAAAGTAGTTACATTTCCAGAGTTAGTTTTTTCTGCTCCTCCATCTGTATGAGTCTGCAAAGTATTATCAAAAAGAACCCCTACAATTGTCTCGAAAGTAGCAACATAATCTAAGAAATTTGTTCTTCCCCCTGAATGTGTTTTCTTGATCAGCTTTCCAAAACCAAGATAAAACCTATCAGAATCAAAGTAAAGCTTTTTCAGTTTGTAATTCTCCATAAAATGTCCAGACAAGGTCCTGTAATTTGTATTCTTGTCTGTTCCATAGAAATGCCCAGTCAAGATTATAGTTTTAGGTGGCACTCCCCCTCCACTTACAAAGTGATGTCTCCTTTGATAAGGAAAATTTGTTATAGTATAATCAGAAGCTGTCGCATCATCAAATGTATTTGGATTATTTGGAAATGTAAATGTGCTTGCAGTTCCCTCATAGTTTTCTATTTTCATTACCATTAGTATGTGTCCACCTTAATTGTTCCAAAGAGTCTTCTTAAAAACTTTTTCTCTCTCTCTGTTCCTACTTTACTTAGATAGATTATATTTTGTTGTGTTTGTTTAATTTCTTCCTGGAAGATTCCACCGCTTGGTTGTGCTCCTGTTCTATATGTTTCTACAATTAATGGGATGGCTGCTGCTCCAACAATTCCAGAGACTCCTGCTGCTGCTGTGATTCCTGCAGCTCCTGCTCCTGCTCCTCCAAGCTTACCTAGATTTGCAATCAATGCATTCCAACCAGTCCAAGCAGCTATTCCTTTAATCAATGCAAAAAATCCTGCCCATGCTTTGTAAACCCATCCTCCTACTTTCAAGACAACTGTAGCTCCTCCAAATATCAAAAGACTATTAACAAGTCCTCTAAACAAATCAGGATTTCTATCTACCCATCCAGCAAATCCATCCAATTTTTCTGCAAACTTATCGAATGTAGGGGCCATAGCATCTCCTATTGCAAATTTTAATTGCATCGCAGACACACTTATTTGGGCCATTGCAGCTGCAGTTCCTGGCGCATTCTTTGCTATCGCAATCATTGCAGTAGCTCCAGAAATTGCTAAGATTCCCATAGTCTTTCCAAGCCTTCCTGCCTGTTGATTAATTCTTATAAAATCTGCATTGACGCTTTTTCCTGTTGTTCCCACATCTTTAAGTCCAGATTCAACCCTAGTTAATCCTGTCTCTATTCCTTGAACATTTATCCTTCCACCTATTTCTATACTTCCTGCTTCAACCATTTTATTTCATTTTCATAATCATTTCCCTGACCTTTTCCTCCCTAATCTGTCTTTCTTTGACCGCATTATTTATTTCCATGATATCCCTCATATCTCTCATCTGCGTTCTTTTAAATTCTTCAGGACTTATTCCTCTTTCAAAAAATTGATATTTATTCCATAAAAGCACTTCTCTTAAATCCGTCATTACAAATCCTTCTTCTGGATTGGAAGTCTGAATATTAAAAATCAGTTTTTTTTTACTTCATCCCCGGAATCAATCTCATTAATCTTAATAATTATCTTATTGAAAATTGATGGTTTCAACTTACTTAAAAATTCCCATCTTTGGATCTTATTAAGTTGTTCCCATGGTTTTTCAACTTTGATAACTTTATTAATTAATTCCTGGTCGTATGGAACCTGCTTGAGATTTCTAAGTTTACATTGTGTGATCTTAGAAAAATTTTGTTTAGGTTTATTATCTTCTCCAACTTCTATATACTCATCCATCCATTCAGTTTCATCTCCAGCTGTAGTTGGTTTGTAAACAAACTTCTTTTCTTCTATTTCAAAACTTACGAAACTCTCATCAACAAAGTCTTCTTCGTTTTGCATTTTTAGCCTCCTTTAATTTAATAATCAGTAAGCGCATCATTTGCAACTATAGCCACAGATTTTATTATCCCTACAAGATCTACATTTGTAACCCCTTCTATGTTTGTAGGACTTGTTGCTGCTTGCAAATAAAGACTAGTAAATGTAAATGTGATATCATCTGCTGGACCTGATCCCCTTGTCAATTTTAGGGTGTTTGTACTTGGAACAACTGTTTGATCATGCCAGTCGTCATAATAGGTATCATTCTTTTGGTTAATGTTAAACCTGCAAGTATATCTCCTTACTGTAGGAATTGGTTCTCCAATTGCTTGATCTAAAGTAGAATTACAATATCTTGAATCCTCTTCGGTGATTCCATTATCTATTGACAATTCCCCTGAATTAACTTCTGTAACTTCACTTCCTGCATAAGTCAATTTAGCCATTCTAAATTGGAATGCATCATCTGTGTTTGCCGAGATAGTTGTAACACTTGTTCCTGCAACTCCTGATTTTGCCAAACAATTTGCAACCACTGTAATAAAACCTTCTGTTGCTCCCATTCCTTTTGCAAAACGGATTACGCAATTTGTGATTATGCAACCTGTCAAAGTAATTACATGACTTGTTGTTGCTCTCTTCGCCCATTCAAGCGTAAACGATTTCACTACGTCTGTTGCTGTGAATGTATGCACTGTCGGATTTGTCCCCGTGTTTGTAACTGTTCCATGCGCGCAATATCTCAGGAACTTCCAATTAGTTGGATTAAAAGTCAAAGTAAATCTATAACTTTCTGGTCCCTTTTCCATGGAATCTATGTCTCGACTATTTACTCCTGCAGTCAATACTTCCTGCCAATTCTTTGAAAAGTCAGGATCAATTGTAACATTCTTTCCGACGATGAAACCATTACCAACCATTGTTTTTGCACCTAATGCTGCCCAAGTGTCTTCTTCACACATTGCTATTTGCTCTCTTTTTCCAAGAAAGTATTCAGTCATATTTAGCCTCCTTTAATTTAATTATCATGATTCTCCTGTATCAATTCCTTTTAATTCAAATTCCACAATCACATGGAAACATTGATATTCTTTATTAAATCCCATATCCCTTGGAGGACTCAATAAAGTATAATTATAAAGTTGAGGATGCAAATCATTTATGTAATCTTCAAAAGCTTTTGTAACTTGATAACCAATATATTCTGCAAGTTTATCTCCCTCGAACTTTACACTATCAATAGTTGCAATATAATTTTCCTTTGCCCAAACATCAACTTGAAAATGTAAAACAGATTCTATGTTAGAATTATACTGACCTAATCTTTCCCCAGATCCTCCAACCAATAAAATATTCAATCTTGGAAAACTTGTTGATCCTAAAGATGTTTTTGCCTTGTCAGGATAAATCCAGTTTGTTGTCCCTCTTTTGTAAGTAATATCTACATTATTTACTCCTGCGCCAGTTGCAGAATAAAAAATTACTTTCTCATTCTGAAAGTCCAAATAATAATCCTTCCACTTTTCTACTGCAACCGCATCGACTGTTATTCCGGTAATGCATGAAACTGATCCACTTGTAGGTGTTAAAGAAAAAGTTGTCCCTCCTCCATTAAATTCTTCTGTCTGACTTGTCTCAGCACGAGCTCGAGGGTCTGTTAATCTATGTCTAAGAAATTCTACTACAATTTGTTTTGGACTTATGAACATTTGAAACCTCTTGGTTTATTAGGGGATTCTGGCAACTATCCCCTTAAGCTTATTTAATACGGTCATCCAGTGACCTCTTACATCACTGGGGAAAATGTTATGTGCAAAGAATATTACTCCGAATATTGCTACCCTAGTTTGCCCTTGCGCGAGAACGCCCTAGCAGTTACACAATATTCAGAAATCTAAGAAGTATTTAAATATTATTGCTGATTTGACGAAATCTATTGAAAATCCTTTATTTAGCCTATTCTGGTGTGTTCTTTCATGCTTTTTGAGCAAATACCCTGTCAAAGTACTTTTTGACCCAAATCCCCTTGACTTGATCAAGTGCGGGCCGCATAAATGGTTGAGCCTCTGACCCTGGATGCATAACCTTTTTTACAACTACTTTTTTTCCATCCATCTTGAAAGCCAATGCTTTTTTGTGTACTGGAATAATAACTCTTGGACTTGTTCCAAATTCAACAGCTTCAGCATATTCTATTCCTGCTATCAAATTATACAAAGAGTATCCTGGAGCAAATGGAAATACATTAATTGAATTTACTAATCCCCCCTTATCAACAGGACAATTATTTACTGCCAGTTCATGCATCTTGATCATTGATTTAAATAAAACTAATTTCAGTTTATCAAAAACCTCTTGCTTTTTGATTTCACTATCTATGTTAAATGTTATTTTCATTCTTCCAAGTTTATGCTCTTGCATATTGCCAGAATATAAATTATTTGATTATCCGCCAGAGGATTATTTACAATTTGTTCTATTCTCCATTGTTTTCCTGCATCATCTTCAATTATATCTCCTGTCAATGGAATTAAAGTTCCTGCCACACCAGTGATATCTTCTGTATACCAAGGATAAAAAAACGCTTTAATGTTTCCTGGAATTGCAAGACCCATCTCATGGATATTACGATCCTTATTTGTTATATCTTGTCTTAACCAATTAATTATATAATCTTGATTTGTTTCAGAAATCACTTCTCCCATAGTTCCTGTGACTGTAGTCTTTCTTTTCAAAGTTGCAGACTCTCCATTTGAATCAATTATATTTACTATATCCTGAATCTTAGAAGACAAATCAGCGGGCAAAGTAATTGACTGCATATCTGTTTGATAATAGACTGTTGTAATTGCCGAGTCGTCATACATGGCCACAAGAAAAGTTATTACTGTTCCTGTGTCCGCATGCACTACTGTATAATCTGTTTCATTTGTATAATAAAGGCCATTCACAAAAACTAAGAACCCCTCATTCACTGTCAAGTTTGTGTTTCCAAGAGTAAGAGTCCTGTTTAGATCTCCACTACTTCCAGTGCAATCTGCTCCTGTAAAACTTTCAGATCTTATCTCAATTGATGCCATTAATTATCTCCGTGCAATTTACTTGATTACATAAATAACTTCTTCCAAGGTTATATTCTTTTGCTAAATCCAGACCAATTTCTATTTTCTGCCATCCCTCATTGCATATCTTATAAGTATCTTCATAGTAACATCTTGTTTGAATCCCTAAATCATTTGCAGCGCTTAATTTCTCGCAGATCATTACAATATCTCTTGACTCACAATAATAAGCATCGTCATCTCCAACTAAAACATAAGTTCCAGAGATAGCCAAGACTAAAGTAATTATTATTCCAATTGTTAAATCTTTTTTATCCATTTTAATCCACAATTATTAGGCAATCATTATTTATATATAAAATACTATTTGCTCCTGGGTCTCCAAGATTTGTAGTGTCTACTCTTGCATCACAAGTTGTATATCCAGAACCTGTAAAACTTAAAGTGCCTGTTCCTAAATCACAAGCAGTTGAAATCACACAATGGTCTGCCATATTAATTTCCCAATCCTCATTTAATCCGGCACAATTGCAACTATTAGGATAAACAGCATTTCCCCAAATTTCAAACATACAATCATAATTTGCTTCAGAAGTCCAAGTTGCTCCTGCAGAAAGGGAATAAAGAAAATTTCCACCTGCATAATTTCCAGTGTTATCAATTTTCCAACTTACTTTATTATTAGAATCTCCTAATGGTGCTGAAAGAACTATTGCATATTTTGTGCTTTCCTGTAATTCATAAGAAGTTAAATAAATTGCATACATTGTTGTTGATGCTGAATTATCTGTAATACTCGTTCCATCTATTGACCCATTTGCCAAAGAAGCTCCTGTAGGTTTTCCAAATTCATCAACAGCATACAAATCTGCATAAATTGTTACAGGGTCTCCCACTCTGTAAATCATTACAAAGATATGAGAAATTATAAAATTTTCATTAGTTCCTACTGTTCCAACCGTAAAAGTCTGAGCTGAAAAACGGTCTTCATAAATATATATATAAAAATTCTGCCCTGTATCATAATATTCATATTTTGTGATTGTAGTAGTTATATATTGAAATATGTTTGTTGAGTTCCAATTATTTGAACTATCATTTGCATAAACCATCCATCTTATTATAGAACCAACTGTTGTATTTGATACTTTAGAAACCTCTGTCCAAGCTGTTGTTCCAGTTTGTAAAACCCAAGAATCATTTACAAAAGTTCCTGTTCCATTATCAAAACTGAAAATATAACCAGATAATCCTCCTGCATCTGTCCATTTTACTCTATGTAAAATTAATTCTCCTGCAAGAGTTGAATTTATTGAATTATCAGACCATTTTGGAGGAATTGTATCTGGTGCTCCTGCTGTATAATAAATCGTTATTCTTATATGGTCTACTTTTCCTACTCCATTGTGTCCTATTACTTCTGCCCAAGTTGCTTCTACTTCTACTTTAATTCCATCAATAGTTGAACCTATAGGAATAGAAAATCCAAAATTAGTCGCCTTTAGATAATTTGATATTTTTCCTGACACATCCCCTTTGACACTAAAAACAAATCCAAAATTTAAATCATTTATCTGTTCTGGCGTCCAAGTTGTTCCCCATAAATCAGTTGTTCCTCCGTAAGTTGTGTAAGCCTCTGGAACTGGAAGTGTTGCACCAGTACTTTTGTCAGTTCCAGTAACAATTCCTCCCTTTACCATTCTTACACTATTTTCTATAACTTCTGTATCATTCTCCCAATCCTGAACAGCAGTAGTTGCATAAGCATTATCGCTTGCTTTTGCATTATTAACACCACCCCATTCTACATTTCCTCCTTCAATCCAAGCATCAGCCATTGTTCCTGGAGAATTTGGACCTGAACTAAGTGCCATTATAAGAATTAAAGATGCGACTAAAACCAATCCAATTATCCCGAAAATTAATAATTTTTTATTCATTTTAAACTCCTGAACATATCTTTCCTCCTGAATTAAAAATTATACAATTATTTGCATTTGATAAAGTAATATTTCCTGTAACTTCTAAAGCTGTTGTGGGACTTTCTGTTAAAATTCCTACAAATCCATCAGTATCAATAATAATTCCTTTTCCTGCATGAGTTAAATATGCTTTAAATCCAAGACCTACTTTTCCTGCTTGTTGAAAAAGATATCCTGAAGCAGTATCGTCTACTAACTCCATTCTTACATTTGCATCTGTACTTTGAACTCTTAAAGCATCTTCTGAAGTTCCTGAATTTATTGATAATTTACTTGAAGGACTTGTTGTTCCTATTCCTACATTTCCTGCATGATACATTTTAGCTGCACCACTTGAATAAATAGAATAAGCATTTGTTATAGTTGCTGCTCCTGCAGTAAGATAATCAAGCTTAATACCAAAAGCATTTGTTATTGTTCCTGTTCCAGCACTAGTATAATGACCATATTGTATTCTTTGACCATACTGCTCGTTAAGTGTTCCAAGAAATCCAGCATCATTATTGTAAGCAGCAATATTTAAACCCATTCTATATCCGTTGTCGGCAATTCCACTTGCTATATCATAATTAGATGTAAATCCAAGACTTTCAACAATATCATAATTAGTTGCGTTTGAAGTAACATTTGGACCTGCTATATCACCAGAAAAACCACTTGTTCCATGAGAACTTATAGAAGCAATTATAGTTCCCGTCGATATGTCGCCTGTGTTTAAAAAATAATCTGAATGTGCCTGAGTATTATCAGAAATATGAGCTTGGATATTTGCATTTGCTGCTTCAAAAAGTGTATTTATTGCAGTTCCATCAACTCTTGGATATGCTTTTGTATCCCAAAATCCATTTCTAAAATCATAAAATCCAGAGGTTTGTTCAGGATATGCTCCTCCTACTGTTGGATTATACATTCCCAATCCATACCATCCACTTAAATTTATATTATTTAATGCATATGATGCAATATCTCCTCCTCCATCAACAAAAGAAGTTGTTCCAGTTGATGGTAAATTAATTTGACCTGAAAATGTATAAGTTCCTGTTCCTGTATCTCCTGTATTTAAAAGATAAACATCAGAGATTGCAGTGCAAGTAACAGAATCACCTAATTGCGTCAAATAAGTATTTGCAGGACAAGCAACTGGATAACCACTTAAATCTGACCAGTTTAGTGTTCCTAAAAAATTACTTGCTGTAACATTCCCTGTAAAGTTTCCATCACCAACAACATTTAATTTGTTTTGAGGACTTGTTGTGTTTATTCCAACGTTGCCTGATGTTGCATTTATTGTCATCATTTCAGTTTCTGTATCAGTTCCATTAGCTTCCCAGAACCAGTGGAATCCTTCAGTTGATGGTCTTGTATCAATTCTAAACCATGCTCCTGTATCACTTACTCCTGTTTTATTTAAAATTCCTCTGTTTGTGTTTAAGCCAATATTAAAAATTCCCTGTCCTGTACTGGTTGCGCTTGGTGTTTCTAATTCAAAACCTGCCCTAACATCAAGATTTTCTAACTGAAGTGCTAAATGATCTAAATTAGTATCATCTAAATCCTCTATATGTAATTTTGATAAAGGATTTGAAGTTCCAATTCCTACATTTCCATCCTGCGTTATGACCATCTTTTCTGCTTCTTCAAATTGAAATGAAAGATTCTGATTATGTAATATTTGCCAATCTTCACTACCTCTCCTAAAATTAAGTATTGCACTATGAGTTCCATAATCCTCATGAATCACAAGTGTCGCATCTGTAGCATTTTCATAAATCTCAAGTCTCGCATTAGTTGCAGCTTCGTTATTTCCCAAAACAACAATATCTTGCAGATTAAACAGATAAACAACGTTTGATACTGACCTGTTAAATGACTGGTTAAAAGGAACAGGTACTATATTTGTCAATTGTGATCCATCCCCAATAAAATAAGCTGCTGTAACTGTTTGATCGAAAGTGCCCTCCCCCAATACTGTCAATTGATCTCCTATATACAAATCTCCAGTAAAATTTCCGTCACCAATTACATTCAGATCATTCTGAGGGGTTGCAGTATTTATTCCTACATCTCCTGAGAAATAAATTGTTGAATTTAAGAAAGAGAAATTAGTTAATAATCTATAATCGTTGTAATCAAAATCTGTAGAATTATAAAATCCAAAAGGATTAATCTTCAAATAATAAGATTCATTTGTTGCATTCCAATTTGAAGTATACATTAAAGTTCCATTATAAGCAAGAGGATCTAATTCAACTAAAGAAGTTACATTGTAAAATCCAAAAGGATTTGACTCGAGATAATAATCCTGTAAATCAGAAACTTGGCTTTCTGTAATGCTAATCGCACTGCAAGTTATTGTATCTCCAAGCGCAGAAATGTATTGAGATCCTGAACAAGTAGTCGGATAATCTGTCAAAGCATCCCAAGAGACTATATCACTGCTAACTCCTGTCAACTGACTCCCATCTCCAAAATAATATTCTGCTGTAACATTTCCTCCAGTAATAACATTTGTAAGATTATCTACTCTAAAAGTTTGATTATTTACATTTGAAATATTAATCAAATCACCAGTTCCCCAATTTTTAAACCACAACATTGCTCCGTCCACCAGATTAACAAGATATTCAATAAATGTTCCTGTCTCAAAATAAGATTTATCTACAACACAAGTACATCCTGAATAAGTCCCAGACAAACTTCCTACTGAACAACTTCCTCCATCTTGAACCTCACAACCTGTTCCTCCTGTTCCTATGTCTGAATCACAATCTAAATAACCAGAATCACATTCATGATCACAGTCTGATTTATGATGAACATTATCTTCTAACACTCCTGAAGTATGATTAAATTGTGTAACTCCAGATTGAATTTCACATCCATCACCGTCGGTATAACTTCCATCACAATAAGTATAACCACTTTTACAGGTTCCACAAGTGCTTTGTACAAAAACATTCGCAGTACAAGTTGTTAATCTATTTACATCATAACAAGTTGAACTTCTATCACACCAAAAATTTCCTGAATTATCACAATGAGGCTCTGATCCATCATAAGCATAACAATCTGTTATATATCCTCCATTACAAGTTGTATCTGAACAAGCATAATTTGTTGTACTTGAAGCAGTTGAGCCAGGAGCATTTAAACTACTCGTATCATAACAATAAGTAATTCCTCCAGAATATCCACAAACCAAATCACTTCCACTACAAGTTTGCGATTGATAATTATTTGGACAATTGTTCGGGTCAGTTACATAATAAGCAGCAGACACAATCCCGATTAAAAAAAACAAAATCCCAAACAATAAAATTTTATTTCTCATATTAATAATTACAGCAAGCCAACTTTAAATTTGTTCCGCAATTAATCGCTCGACCGACTCCTCCTGTTGTTGAATTAAAATGCCAATAATTTCCTAAGTAAGTTCCTGCTGATCCGTGAGTCCATCCATGACAGTCATTCACTGGAATGTCCGCAGGAATGTATTTTGGTGCTCCTGTGCTACACCAAGCATCTCCAGTCACTGTAGGAGAATCCTCCTTTGCGAACCATTGAAGTATTTCAAATTCATTGCACATGTGACTTCCTGAAAATTCTGTATTGCATATTGAGTTTCCAGCATCATAACCTGTATTGGATCCATTAACCAGACTTCCAGTATAAGTTCCTGAAGTAAGATTTACATTTGATGGATAATAATTGTCTCCCTCTATTCCACTTATTGTTTCATTCAAGTATGTCTCATTAAATTCTAATTGTGTTCCGTTGAAACTCAGATAATTCGTGGAAGTGGATCCTATAATCCAATTAAATATTCCTTTGAACCAAGAGGTAGTGATATTATAACTACCTAAATCAACATTTTGATTTGCACCAGTATATGGGATATAAGTATTATTTGCAACTACGTTCCAAATTTCTGCATTTGTGGTTGTCCAAGAAGAATTATAAGCAGAATAATTAGCAGACCAAATAGGATCTGTTTCAGTATAAGAAGTTGAAATTCCAGTTAATTGACTTCCATTTCCAAAATAATACTCTGCTGTAATATTGCTTGCAGTAATATTTCTGAATTTTACATCATCAGTCGTGTTTAGATCTTGATCAAAATAATCTCCAGTGATCCATGAAAATATAAAAGAAATTATTCTATTATAAATTGATTCATTTAAATGATAATATTGGTCTGTAGTTCCTCCCTGCAATCCTGCAAGCGAACTATGTAAAATTAATCCTCCTGGTTCTGTAGGCCATTCACAACGATAATCTCCAGACAAGTTTAAGCATACAAAATCTGCATTTACTCCATACTTTATTGAATATATCTCTCTAAGATTTATGTCCCTTCCAGGATCAAAATCATAAGCAGTCACTAGGCCCAAAGCCATTACAGAAATTATCAGGGCCATCAAAATGCTTATATTTTTTTTCCATTTCATATTATGTAAGGTCTAATGCTTATTTTTGACATCATGAGATCCCTCTCTCTAATAAATTGAGCAGCAGTTTCTCTCCACTGAGTATAAGGCTCCCCCTTTTGAACCTGCAATTCTCCCAAAGAATATCCAACTGTATCCTTGTAGGATTCTCCAACTATTCTTGCAACTAATGCTATGCTTGTAACAAGGTTCATTAATTTCTTGAAATTCTCGCTTACCTCTAATTTCACAACTGTGCTTCCTGACTCATGCGCAAGGACTAATTTATCAACCACTATTGCTCCTGCTGCTGGAACTGCATTAATCTGAGCAACTTCTCGGTTTCCGTCCATGCCATAAATTTCTACCCAATCCCCATTTGTAAATCCTGTAATTGATACCAATGCTATACTTACATTTGTGCCTGCAACTTCTGCCGCACTTGTAGTTGATCTTGTAGAACTTTCTTCCACCAGGCCGTGAATATATTTTACTACAATAGCATTTCTCTTGTTGCTGAATTTAGAAGTGTCCGCACCCTCTCCTAAGAATATATATCCTGATTCTTTGTAAATTTCTAAGTTTGCAGGATCCTCTGTCACATCATCAATCTTCAATTCCCTGACGCTTAACAATGGATTCTTATCCAAAAGTAATCTATTTGTTCCATCCCCGTTAAGGATATCTATTCTTTCAGTAGGAACAAAAACCGTGTTGAAAAATCTTGAAACTTCCTTTTCAACTTCTGTAATTGTATCTTCTACATCATCATCAGAGATTTCTGTGCTACCTATTCCGCAAGTCCTTCTTACACTAGCTATTGTAACATAAGTTCCCATTTTATCCTCCTATATGGAATGAAAATAATATCCCCATTCCTGTAACCAATACACCTCCTATAATTGCTGTTACTTTATAATAAATTTTATATCCCTTAACTAATCTCCTTAATTCAGAAAGATTCTCAAACAAACATCCATCTCTTTGAACTGCAGGCAATTTCAGGAATTGCTCTTTTGTCATATTAATTCCATTAACCATATTTCTTCCTCAACTTTAATTCAACATCATTTCTAAAAGGTAATTTTTCTTTGTTGATAATAGATTTAATTAATTCTTCTTTTGTAAAAACTTCAATAATATCTTCTGCTGTTTTCAAAGCAATACCTTTAATTTTTATTAATTCATTATAAAAAGAATTATCGGACCCCGAAATATTTATTTTTTCGGGTACCTCAATTTGTTTTGTCTCAACTTTTTTATCTCCAATCTGACCCTCAGTTGTTTTCAACTCTTCGAGTCCATGGTTCTTTCCAATACTCTGAGGCAATTCAACTATCTCGTTTTTTCTTACAGTGATCCAATAGAAATTTTTTAATTTTCCTACTCGAATTTTAATTGATTCACCATGATTGATGAACTTCATTTAATTTTCCTCTACTATTACATCTACAGTAACGCTTTCTCCTGCAGTTCCAGACGCTAATGATAACTTAATTCTTCCAAACACTACAAATTCTGTAACAATTACAAACCCTGTGCCATATACCGGACTTGCTCCACCAGTATTATCACAGACGTCCACTCTTGGATAAATAGTTGTATCTGTATTTGCTGCTGCAAGATCTAAAATCTTTTGCGCAGAAGCTTCGCCGTCTGAATCAAGATCTACTGTACAAGTATTTGTTGGATAGTTAACTCCAACTGCAAGGATTTTTCCTCTTATAACCTCTGAACTATAAGCTGTAGCAGTTGTTTCACCAGCTGCTATTGTTGCAGTTATTGAATACTTTGTTATTCTTGTCATTTCTTTCTCCTTAATTTAATTGATTTAAAGTCCTAAGACTTCTTGTTTTTTCCGAACTCAAAAAACAAGAAAAAAATAAAAATAAAAAAATAAAATTATTCAGTTTTCTCTTCAAGTTTTGTTTCTGCTTCAAGTACTAATTGCTCTTCGTAGTCTTCCTGAGATGTGAATCTTGTTGGACCTAACTCTTTTGCTGTTCCTGGCTTAGAAATTTCTTTCTTTTGTTTATCTTTCTTTGCCATTTTAACAATTGATTAAAGCTCCACCAGATGCATCAGTCACATAATTATTACATCCTCCACCTACATCAGTAATTGTTGTATTCCAAGTTCCACATAAATAGTTTCTTGTTAATATCAATGTTCCTGCTGTTGGTGTTCCTGTAAATACAATTCCTCCAGTTGAAGCATTTGCAATTCCTGACAAGTAATTATCTGCATATATTGAATAAGCCCTATCTCCTCCAGCATCTACCGCCATTATTCCGATAGTATCTACTGGAACTATGATAGTATTTCCTCTAACAGTTGTCTTTGTTCCTGAACATCTAATTGCTGCTGTTGCATGTGATTGAAAATAATTATTCTCTATCACCAATTGCACACAATCAGTTGTTAGATATCCTTCTATTCCGTATGTGCAAGTACTATATCCATCAAAGTTGCAATCATGTATGTATGTTTCATAAACTGCTCCCACTGTTGCAGATCCAATTTGTATACAAGCATACGCTCCTCTTTGAGAAATACATAGATTTGCAATTTCAAATCTATTTACTAAAATTCTAAAAACTGGTGCTGTACCTGTGCATTTAATTGCTGCCACCTGACTTGATGGTGTTGGCAATGCTCCAATGATTCTCAGTCCTTCATTATTAATTTCAATCCCTGCTGGATCAATTGTCTGAATTGAATTTGGCGCAATTAAAATTGTGTCATAATCTCCTGCCGCTGTAACTGCCTCTGCCAATGTCATAAAAGCATGATCCCAAGTTAGTCCATCTCCTGATACTGCTGGTGCTGTTTTTCCTGAATCAACATACCAAATCTGAGTATCTTTCTTTATGAAATTAAATGATGCTCCTACTGCTCCTTGTGCAAAATTAATTCGATCATGAAAAGTTCTGTTTCCGTAATAGTCTCCGCTTACTGTTCCTTCTTTTGGCATTTTATTATGTTAAAAGAAAAATCAGTTTTCAACTGATGGAGTTCCTACAACGAATACTCTGATAGTATCTGTGCTTCCTGCTGTAAAAACAAGCTTTGTCTTGTCTGTCGCATCAATAGTCACTGCTTCATCAGCCAATGCTCCGGTAGATATACTTTTAGCTGAAACAAACAAAATCTCTTCAAATTCTGGAAGGATAATCCAATCACTATTCTCTGTTGAAGTCATCTCATACAATCCCCACACAACTCCAGCCCCGTGGTTAGCGCTAGCCCCACCTATAGGTCCTCCTAAAACTGTGTGCGTTATTATTGTTGGTGCCATATCTTCTTTTTTTTCCTCCTAAATTACCCCAATCTAGCCGTCGAGGTCTGGCTTTGTTTTTTCTAAAAAAGTAATAAAAAATTAAAATCTAAAAAACAAAAAAAAGGATTTACAATATATTGTCTATGAATGCATTAAACCCGGTACTTTTCATGATGAGACATTCGTATATCTTCAAATAGAACTTATCTGAATCGTTGTTTTTACCCAACCTTTCATAAGTCATATCTTGAAGAACTCTCATCTCTATGAAATCTGTATCAAGGAAGTAGATTGATTTTGCACCTGCAGTATTACTTAAATACATTGATGGGATCAACGGAACTGGTCCTACCATTGTTTGAAGTAAAACAGCTGATGGAACACCGAAAGGCAATACTCCGCCAGGGATGTCACTTGGACTATATCGGAATGTATCCAATATAATCTTTCTACAATCTCTAACCGCAGCACTTGATCCAACTGCTAATTTGACAATTCCTCCATCATCAAATGCATATTGACAAGCCATTTCAATGTGATCGTAAGTCAAAGCTCCACCCTCTAAATCTACAACATTTGTTGTACTCTGTAATTTTACAATTCCAGAAAACTCAGATGTGTCTCCAGTAGTAGCATCACCATTAACGATCAAACTCTCTTCCAATTCCTTTATAGCCTTTGCAGCAGTCAAGATTCTAAATTGCATAGCATTAGGTGCCGCAACATTTGCGAAAGCACTTCCTCCTAATCCGCTTCCAGTTCCCTGGAAACCTTCAAGGATAAATGCAGGCTGTGCAGCTTGCGCTGGGCCTGTTACTCTTCCAACTGAATAAAGGAATTTGATTGGCACTGATTGTCTGTCGACTGTGTCGTCAGTTTCAGAGAATGCAGCATCTTCTAATGCTGTAAAACCAGCTCCTTTTGCAGTTATAATGTTGTAGTCAGCGTACATTCCTAAGTTTGTAACTCTAGAAATCAACTCAACTAATGGTGTTCTCTTTCTTGATTGATCTACAACCAATGGACTTAGGTAAACTGGGATTTGTGCATATCCTGCAGTTCCTGCTCCACCAGAAGTTGTTGTAGTTGCTTTGAATCCAGCTTCTTTTCTCAAATCAATTCCACTAACTGAGTCCCAATACTTTGTCTTACTTTTCAAGTTTCCGAAAGATATTTGATACGCATCTTGCGCATCCATTCCTTCTTCAACTATTCCTGTAAACGCGTCTTTTACCATCTTATCTACAAAGCTCTAAAGGATCAACAGATTTATTTTCACCAGCATTTGCTTTTTGATCTGCATCTGTAGGTGAAATCCCTGGAGATTTATGTACTGGTTTGCTTAAAGCTTCTGTTATCTTTGCAAGACTCTTTGAGATTTCTCCCACAGATTCTTTCAATTCAACATTTTCTTTTTGCACAGAATCATACTTCTCTGACAAGGTTTTCATTTCTTCAGTTACAGATTTAAGCATAGCTTTTGTTTCAGCATCCCCAGACTCATTGTCTTGATCATCATCTTCACCATCGCCTTGATCATTTACATCTTTGTTTGGGTCTTCATTATCTGTCATCTTTTTCTTTTTCTTTTTCTTTTTGTTTAATTGCGAACCACCCTTAAGGGCAGTTGAATGTGATTTGTTTTTTACAACAAGATTTTTTTCAATTGATGGATCTAATTCTTTTAATCTTTTATATTCTTCAACTGCATCCATAGATTTTTGAACCACTTCAATCATTTGTGCTTTTGTATTACAGGGATTTCCAGTTAAAGAAACATTCAATAATTTAACATCATTTAACATTCTAATTTGTTCTCCATTTTTTCTTTCATAAGTAATATCAGTTGGTAAAAATGCAACCGAAAAAGCATCCAGGTATTTATCTAATAAATTTCCTTTAATATTTTTGTAATCAGGATTGTGTCTGTTGATCTCTCCCTTAACTCTTGTGGAATATCTATCACTTCCTAAATATTTAACTGTTGAATCAATTAACTTTCCTGCAGGAATCTTTGTTTTATTAATTTCTTTCTCTTCATGATTCTCTCCTTTGAAAGATTCATGCTCAATATCTAATTTCATATTCCTTCCCATAATCTGTCTTTGCATTGATTCTTGACATGCCTTGGTCATACTATCATTTACTAAATCAATATCATTTGTAGAAATATCTCCCTCAACATATAAGTGTTCCTCTCCTTTAATCTCAACAATATTAACATTCAAAGGGGTTGTAAATGTAAAACTAGCTTCTTGATTCATTCCCTTTAAAATACGAAAATAGTTATAAATCTAATTGCGGATATTCAGAAATAAAGATTATATCTCATCAAGGATTTTTATCAACTTTTCATGATTAATATAAGAAGAAATACTCAAATCTAAAATAACTTCTTTAAAAATTGATAAAAAAATATCTATTTTTTTTTCTCTAATAAAATTAACTGGACTAAATACTTTAATTGTTTTAAAATCTTTTTTTAATATAGATGCAAAGAGATCATACTCATATTCTTTGTGTCTCCAAGTAGGAATTACTCCCCCAACTTGAAAACTACTTCCAAATCCCCTCGCTACAATTCTATTATTCTTTCCAAACCCTCTTGTAATCACTCCAGAGTCAGCATAAATTCCCACTTTAAACTCCTAAACGCTTAAACACATCACGTTCTGTTGGAGTACCACTTTTATTTTGTAAATCAAAAGTATAAAGAACTGTTGTTCCGTCTGTATCATAAAATAACATTTGATTTCCTTTAATCTCCCAATTTCCTTTTTCTATTTGTAGGATCTTACCAACACCTGCAGTTTCATTTGAAGAATAAACATACCTATCTGAATCACTTAAACTTACACTATCTGCTCTAATTACATAATCAAGATCCTCATCATAAGTTGTAAAATCATAATAATAAAATCCCCCTGCAACTTCTGTCATGTCTTGGGCTGTAACTACTTGTGTACTATCTAAAGTCCAAACATCGATTGTTGGAGTTAATCCTGTCTTTGGAGTTCCATTCTCTGTAAAGAAAGCAATTATATTCATATTGGAATACACTCCACTTGATTACATAAATATTGTTTTGCATAAGTTTGGCTCTCTTTAGTTAATTCCTGTCCAATTTCTATTTTTTCCCATCCTGTATTACAAACTTTATAGGTCTCTTCATAATAACATCTTGTTTGTAATCCTAAGTCATTTGCATTGCTTAATTTTTCACAAATCATCACTAAATCTTTATCTGCACAATAAAACGCATCATCATCTTGAGATAAAAAATATGTTCCAGACATAGCCAAAACTAAAGTAATTATTGTTCCAATTGTTAATTTTTTTGTAACTTCCATTTAATTTCCTATCCTAACTAAATTTAAATTTGAACTATAATAATTTCCAGTTCCTGTATCACCAATATCTGCTGTTGCTAATTTTACTTGGTCATCTATCTTTAAACTTAATAAACAACTTCCAGTCATAGTAACTACATCTCCCCCTGCTGTCATTTTCTTATGGCTTTCACATTTATCTTGAACAACTCCATTGATTGTTACATCTGTATAATATATATGGTTATTTTGTCCATCTCCAGAAGCAGTATAACTTATTTTGTAAACTCCACTTAAATCTACTTCTAAATAATCTCCAGCATCATTAAAAGTCATTCCATTTACTAATGAATTATCAAAAGTTAAATTATAATAAAGTCCATCTACTGCAAAATCAATTTCTGTTGCTGTATGATTATGATACCAAGCTTCTCCATAGATTAAACTTCCATAAAGATTTCCTGTAAAGTTTCCATCACCAATTACATTCAATTTGTTTTGAGGTGTTGTTGTGTTTATTCCAACATTTCCATAAACTCCATCACTATAAATTCTATTCATAATATTTAATTGATAATTTCCATTATTAATAGGTGCTTCTACACCATATCCAATTAATACATTTCCTATTCCTGAAATTTGTGTTCGTCCAGATAAACCACCAAGAATAACATTACCATCAAGATAAGTTGCCGATAAATTATCTCCTGAATATGCACCTATCATTACATTATGTCCACCAGAAGTAAATGCCCTTGCAGTATAAGAACCAATCGCAATATTAGAACTTCCACTTGTTTTTTTAAGACTTTCTTGTCCAAGTGCAAAATTACCTGAACCAGTTGCATCAGCCATAGCATAATTACCCAATGCAACATTACCAAAGTGAGTTGTTATACCTCTACAAACAGCACGACCTAAACAAACATTATTATTACCACTTGTTATTGCATTTCCTGCACTATACCCAATTACAATATTATTATCTCCAGTCATCACACCATTTCCTACACTTCTCCCTGCTAAAAAATTAGTATTTCCAGTTGTTATACCATTTCCTGCATTTCCAATTAATACATTATATAAAGTTGGGTCCCATGTGATAAGATTTGTATTATTTACTTTTATGCTTGAAGCTATATCTATATTTATTGAACCATTAACATCTAATGTATAAGCAGGTGTTATTGTTCCAATACCAACTCTATCCCCAACATTAGTCAAAAAAGTATTTGTTCCTGCTCTACTCCAAATTGATGAGTTTCCTTCAAAGTTTCCAAAGAAATTAGATGCTGTTAAGTTATAACTTTCCAA
>Ga0307375_10000650_pt1 | contig 41737 bp, 38 predicted proteins | sample TR1MG_FD_202531 | JGI IMG/M metagenome (GOLD analysis project Ga0307375, IMG submission 202531) | Soil microbial communities from Risofladan, Vaasa, Finland - TR-1 | ecosystem: Environmental > Terrestrial > Soil > Coastal area > Acid sulfate soil | place: Finland: Risofladan, Vaasa | collected...
CGGAACCTCGAAACCGGCCAATACAAGTATTATAGGGGTCTGTGGCATCGTCCTCCCAATCCGCACCGGTTTCGATGAAGAAGCTCACGCTCAGCCAGTTCTTTGGACCGGGTGGACTTTTGTCGCGCACGCATCCGGCTTACGAGTTTCGCAAGGGCCAACTTGCGATGGCGCAGGCCGTGGAACAAGCGCTGGAAGAGCGTCGCCACCTGATTGTGGAAGCCGGCACCGGTACCGGCAAAACACTGGCCTACCTGATGCCCGTCATTCGCTCCGGCAAGCGGGTCATCATCTCCACCGGAACGAAGAATCTACAGGAGCAACTGTTCTTCAAGGACGTTCCCTTCCTCGAAAAAGCTTTGTTTGGGGACAGCACTTCCGGCGAGCCGAAGCTGCGCGTCTGCTACATGAAGGGCCGGAACAACTACCTGTGCCGCAAGAAGCTCTACGACCTGACGGACGCACCGGTGCTGAGCGGGTTGGAGGAGATCAACGAATTTCGCGCCATCTCCGAGTGGGACAAGATCACAGCCACCGGCGACCGCGCTGAACTGGCGTCGATGCCGGAAACAAGCCCCCTGTGGTTCAAGCTGGACGCGCGGGCGGAGCATTGCATTGGTTCGAAGTGCGCACAGTTTGAGCGCTGCTTCATTACGGAGATGCATCGGCGGGCGATGGAGAGCGACATCATCATCGTGAACCATCATCTGTTCTTTGCCGACCTGGCGATTAAGCAGGCGACGGAGAGCGCGCCGGATGCGGGGATTCTGCCCGAGGCAGGCACGGTGATTTTCGACGAAGCGCACGAACTGGAAGACGTCGCCGGAAGCTACTTTGGCATCACGGTGAGCAACCTGCGCTTTGACGAACTAGTGCGCGACGTGGATATTACGCTGCGGGAGAAGATGATTTCGGCGTCTGCCGTGCAACAGGCCGCCGGACGCGTGCGCGAACGTTCGCAATTCTTCTTTGCGCTGTTGCCGCCGGGCGAAGGAAGATTCGCCTTCGAAAATCGCCGGGAATTCCTGGAAGAGAATGGCGACGAATTCATTGGATTGCAGAACGTGCTCACGCAACTCGCGTCGGAGTTGCAGAAGCTTCCGAGCAAGCCCGATGAGGTATTCAACCTGCTGCGCCGGACGGATGAACTCAAGGTGCAGTTGAGTTTCATCCTGGAGTCAAATGACAAGAACACCGTCTTCTGGATCGAGCGGCGCGGAGGAAGATACGCCGAGGGCACTCGTGGACGCGGTCCGGCGCAACAGAATGTTTTTCTCCAGGCGACGCCGATTGACGTATCGCAAATTCTGCGGCGGACATTGTTCGATCAGTTCGAAACCGTTGTGCTGACCTCGGCGACACTCTCGGTGGGCGGAGGGTTCAGCTACATCAAGCAGCGGTTGGGCGTGGAGAACGCGCGCGAACTGGTGGTGCCATCACACTTCGATTACGAATCGCAGGCGATTTTCTACGTACCGCCGGATCTGCCAGATCCTCGGGAGCCGGGCTACGGGGAGCAGGCTGCGCAGCGAATGCGGCGGCTGCTGGAAATCACGCGTGGCCGGGCGTTCTGCCTCTTCACCAGTTATGCGCAGATGCAGCAGATGTACGACCGTCTGCTGGGTGTGCTGGATTATCCGATGCTGCTGCAAGGGAGCGCGCCGAAATCCGCGCTACTGGAGGAGTTCCGGCTGACACCGAACGCAGTGTTGTTCGCTACGGCATCGTTCTGGCAGGGAGTGGACGTGCAGGGCGAACAGTTGAGTTGCGTCATCATCGACCGGCTGCCCTTCGCCGTGCCCAATGATCCCGTGGTGGCGGCGCGTATTCACGCCATCGACGACGCCGGCGGCAACGCGTTCTTCGACTACCAGGTGCCAAGCGCGGTCATCACCCTGAAACAAGGCTTTGGCCGCTTGATCCGCTCGCTGCATGATCGTGGCCTGCTGGTGCTGATGGATAATCGCATCCTGAAGAAACAGTATGGACGCGTCTTCGTCAGCAGCCTGCCAAGCTACCGTAGGACGACGGACATCCGGCAGGTGGAAGAGTTTTTTGGGGTGAGCGAGTAGAACCCTCACCGATTCGCTCCAAGCCGCACGGATGGCCCCTTCGCGCTACAATAGGAATGTCGATTTTGCCTGAGACATGCGCTGTGTCCCCTTGGAGGGAGCCCCGGTGCATCGTCAGGCGCACATGGAAGCGCTCTTCGAGCGCGATTTGGGCATCCCGCTCCTATATGACGGAGTTCGCGGCGACGCCCGGTTCGCCTGATCGAGAAGAATTGCGTCTCCACCAGAGGAAGCATGTACGAAGTTACCGTTGAAGATACATTTGCCGCGGGACACTACCTGCGCAATTACAAGGGCAAGTGCGAGAATCCGCACGGCCATAACTACCGCGTCCGCGTCACACTGCAAGGCAAGGAACTGGACAAGGCCGGTCTGCTCGTCGACTTCAAGGACTTGAAGGGCGTCATGAAACACGTGGTCGATTACCTGGACCACAAGATGATGAACGACATTGAGCCCTTCACCGTGCTGAATCCGTCGGCGGAGAACCTGGCGAAATATTTCTACGACCAGACGAATGCGAAACTGAAAGAGCGCACGGATGGCCGTGTCAGCGTGTCCCGCGTGACCTTGTGGGAAACGGATACTTCGATCGCGACGTATTACGAATAGCTGCTCCTCATGCAGATCATCGAAATTTACAAATCGTTGCAGGGAGAGTCTTCGTTCGCGGGATTGCCGTGCGTGTTTGTGCGGCTGGGCGGATGTAACCTGCGCTGCTCGTGGTGCGACTCCGAATACACCTTCAAGGGCGGAGAGCAGCGGTCGCAAGAGGAAGTGCTCGCCGAAGTAGCGCGGCTTTCGCCGAACGGCGGACTGGTGGAGATCACGGGCGGAGAGCCAATGCTCCACGAAAAGGAAGCAGTGCCGCTAATGCGTGAGTTACTCGCCCGCGGCTACTGCGTACTCCTCGAAACGAGCGGTGAACGGCCTCTCGACGGCGTCCCACCGCAGGTTCATAAGATCGTTGACGTGAAGTGCCCGGCGAGTGGCGAGAGCGGCACGTTCCGCATGGAAAACCTGGTGACGCTCACTTTAAACGACGAAGTGAAATTCGTGATCTCGGATCGCGGGGATTACGAATTTGCGCGGGAGTTTACGCGGGCAAATCGACTGGAGACGCTGACAAACGTGATCTTCTCGCCGGCTTTCCGCAAGGACGCGCGCGGCTCGCGCGACACGGCAAACTGCCTGGTAGACCCGAAGGACATGGCGGAGTGGATTGTCGCCGACGGACTGGAAGTGCGGCTGGGATTGCAGATCCACAAGTTCATCTGGGAGCCGCAGGTCAAGGGCGTGTAGCGTTCATAGAATTACGAATATGGCAGAACAGCAGCAAATCAAGACAGTAGTGGTGCTGAGCGGTGGGATGGATTCCACTGTGTGCGCGACGCTGGCGGTGCGTGAGCAGGGCGCGGAACATGTGGCAGCGCTGCACGTGAGCTACGGGCAGCGGACGGAAGCGCGCGAGCAACGGGCTTTTCGCGAGATCTGTGACCGGTTGGGAATCACACGGCGGTTGACGGTGCGAAACCAAGCCCTGAGCCAGATTGGCGGCTCTGCGTTGACGGACGCGAAGCTGGCGGTTCCCGAAGCGGGTCCGAAGATTGGCGTGGCGGTCCCGATCACCTATGTCCCGTTCCGTAATGCGCATTTTCTCTCCGTCGCGGTGAGCTGGGCGGAGGTGATTGGTGCGGAAACCATCTATATTGGCGCAGTGCAGCAGGATAGCTCCGGCTATCCCGATTGCCGTCCCGAGTACTACGACGCGTTCAATCAGTTGATCAAGGCGGGGACAAAAGAGGGAACAATCCAGATTAAAACGCCACTGATTTCGCTGCGTAAGGTGGAAATCGTAAAACTCGGCCTAGAGTTAGCGGCACCCTTCGATTTATCATGGAGTTGCTACAGCCGGGAAGATGGTGCTTGCGGCGTCTGTGAGAGCTGTGCGCTTCGGTTGCGCGCCTTCGAAGCCGCCGGCATGATCGATCCCGTTCCGTACCTGCCGCGCGCGGCCGCCCCTACCGAGCCAGGCTCACGGGGAAACCCGGGGACGCAACGGTAAGTATTGAGAACGACTGATTTGTCAGCTGTGGCAGAAGCTTTGAAGTTCGGGAACGCATCCGCTGGAGGCGGGCATGAAGAAACAACTCGCACTGATTTCTACGATGGCACTGTTGATGTGCATGTTTGCGGTTACGGCCGCAGCCCAGATGACCGGCACGGTAAAGGGTTACACAAAGGGTGACGATGGAAACCCGATTGTCGGCGCAACGGTGGAACTGCAAAGCCAGGATACAGGCCGCAAGGTAACGCTGAAGACTGACAAGAAGGGCAACTACTTCAGCATGGGAATTCAGCCTGGCGTCTACAAGTTCACGCTGATTGGCGCTAACGGGCAGACGCTGTGGTTCTTCAACAATATCCAGGTAAAGCTGGGCGGCGACACGGAAGTGAATTTCGATCTGCCGAAGGAGAAGGCTGCGGCAGCAAAGGCATCGGGCGTTACGGAAGCGCAGCAAAAACAAGTTGAGCAGGCCGAAAAGGAAAATCAGAAGATCAAAGGCCTGAATGCACTGCTGCAACAAGCGGATGCGGATCGTAAGTCGGGCAACTTCGACGGCGCTATTACCGCGATGTTGCAAGCCACGCAGCAGGACGCTACCAAGGACATCCTGTGGTACAGCCTGGGCGAGTCGTACCTCGGTGCGAAGAAGTATCCCGAGGCAATTGATGCCTACAAGAAGGCCATCGCGATTGCGCCGACGAAGGGTGAGTATCACAACAACCTGGGACAGGCTTATGTGAAGAGTGGCCAGATCGACCTCGCGATCACGGAATATAACGCAGCCGCCCAAGCTGATCCGGCAAATGCCGGGATGTATTACTTCAACCTCGGCGCCGTACTTACGAACATGGGCAAGGCGGATGAAGCCGTGCAGGCGTTCGACAAGGCGATTGCCGCTGATCCAACCAAGGCGGACGCGTATTACTGGAAGGGCGTCGACATGCTGGGCAAAGCAACAGTCGGCAAGGATGGCAAGATGATCGCTCCTGACGGCACGGCCGAGGCCCTGAATAAGTACCTCGAACTCCAGCCAACTGGCCCCTACGCCGAGGCGGCAAAGCAACTGCTCGCCAGCTTCGGAGCCTCCATTGAGACAACGTTTGGCAAGAAGAAGCCGGAACCGAAGAAGGGCAAGAAGCGGTAAATTCCGGAAGTTACTATAAGGGCGGCTTCGGCTGCCCTTATTTCTTTGGTTGAAGCGATGGCCGGGAGCAAGATGTTCCTGGAGGGGACATTCGCTAGAATCGTTGCCATGCCAGTTACAGGCCAACCTGAATTGCCAACGTTCGCGGAAGTTCGCGCGATGGTCGAGCAGTATGCCGCGACTTTGCATCCGGAAAAGACGGAGCAAGTCTCGCTGGAGAAATCGCTGGGACGAGTGCTGGCGGAGAGCATTACGGCCGACCGCGACCTCCCGCCCTTTCCGCGCTCCGCGCGTGACGGCTACGCCGTCCGGGTGGAAGACCTTCGCGGCGCGGTGATGTCGCTGAAAATTCTGGGCGAGTTGAAGGCGGGCGGCGACGCGGGAAAATTTCGCATAGGCGAAGGCGAGTGCATTTCCATCATGACGGGCGCGGCCGTGCCCAATGGCGCGAATGCCGTTGTGATGGTTGAGTACACCAAGCTGAACGGCAGCTTCGTGACTTTCCAACGCGGCGCCGAACCCGGAGAAAATATTGTGCCACGCGGTTCCGAGGCACATGTAGGACAGGAACTAGTCGCGCGGGGAACGCGGATCGGGCACGCGGCAATCGCGGCAGCGGCCTCCGTCGGACAAGCTGAACTTGCGGTCTATCCCCGCCCGACGGTTGCAATTCTGGCAACGGGCGATGAACTGGTTCCGCTCGACGCCGCACCCGGCCCCTACCAGATTCGAAATTCGAACTCCTTCTCGCTAGCGGCGCAGGTGCGCGCTGCTGGAGGAGCACCCTCGATCTTGCCGACCTCTCCGGACGATCCAAACCGATTGCGCGAGTTGATCGCCGAGGGATTGCAAAGCGATCTGTTGCTGCTCTCGGGCGGCGTCTCGATGGGAAAGTACGACATCGTAGAGAGTGTACTGGCAGAGTTCGGCGTGCGGTTTCTCTTTATCGGAGCGCTTATTCAACCGGGAAAGCCCGTCGTATTTGGAGAAGCCACGATGAACGGCGGGCGCCGGACGCGGGTGTTTGGGTTGCCGGGAAACCCAGTCTCGACGATGGTGACCTTTGAACTCTTGGTGCGGCCGGTGTTGGAAGCGCTGGCGGGACGGCCTGTACGCGCGCTGCGGTTCGTGCAGGCACGGTTGGCCGGGGATTTGCGAACGAAACTGGGGCTCACTCGTTTCCTGCCCGCGAGACTGACGGGGAAAATGGGAGACGTGCAGGCGGAACGCCTGAACTGGCAGGGTTCGGGAGATGTTGTGACGGTGGTAGAGGCAAGCTGTTACATTGTGGTGCCGCCGGACCGCGAGCTGATCACGGCGGGAGAAATGGTATCGATTCTAGTTCCGGGAGCCGATCTCTAGTGGCGCGAAAACTCTCGCATTACGACAAGCAGGGCCGGGCGTCGATGGTAGATGTCTCCAGCAAAAAGGAGACAAAGCGCACGGCGGAGGCCTCGGCGTTCGTAGAGATGAGGCCGGAGGTGCTGCGGGCACTGCCTGATAATCCCAAGGGCGATCCGCTGGAAGTGGCACGCATCGCCGGCGTGATGGCTGCCAAGAAGACTTCAGAGCTGATTCCCATGTGCCATCCAGTGCCCCTCAGTCACGTTGATGTAGCTATACGCGTGTGCGAGAATGGCGTCTCTATCCGCACCCGCGCCACGACGAAGGCCGTCACTGGCGTGGAAATGGAAGCGCTGGTGGCCGCGTCGGTCGCGGCGCTGACGGTCTACGACATGTGCAAGGCGCTGGATAAATCAATCACGGTGCGAGAAGTGGCGCTGGAGCGCAAAACGGGCGGGAAGAGCGGAGAGTATCAGCGGACAATCGCTGAACCAAAGCAACGGACGGGACGGAAATAATTTCCTATGGCGACCGACATAAATGTCCTGCTTGTCGATGACAATCCGACCGTCCTGGAAATGCTGCGGCAGGCACTGTCTCCGTTGGCGCACATCTCCACGGCCAAGGATGGCGCCGATGCGTTGATTCATGCCCTGGAAGCCCCGCCCGACCTGCTGATCACCGACTACCAGATGCCCAGCATGAACGGCCATCAACTGGTGGAGAAGCTGCACAGCCGCGTCGCCACCGCCCGTCTGCCGGTGATCGTGATGGCCAGTAAGAGCGACCTGAACGAAAAGTTGGGGACACTGCGCGACTCGGTGGACGATTTCATCGAGAAACCGTTCTTTCTTCGCGATGCCACGGCGCGCGCAAAACGCATCATCGACAAAGTTGCCCTAGAAAAAATGGCGCGCCACGCCGCCGGCGAGAGCCGTGTGCGCGGGTCGCTGGCGCAGATGAACGTCATAGACCTGTTGCAGTCGCTTGAGTTGGGACGCAAGACGTGCCGCCTCACCGTGAGCCGCAAGAATGAATCCTGCGAGATGTTCTTTACGGAAGGCCAGTTGGTTCACGCGGTATTCGGCGCAATGAACGGCGACGACGCGGTTTACCACGTGCTGACCTGGCAGGACGGAACTTGGGAGATCGATTTTGCGGGCTCTGCAAAGGTCCAGACCGTGACACGCTCCACGCAGGGCCTCCTGATGGAAGGACTGCGCTTGCTCGATGAAGCCAATCGCGACGCAGCCGATGGGGACATCAACGATGCATAAGGCCGTGGTCATCACGGTAAGCGATTCGACCGCCCGTGGCGAACGGGAGGACCTCTCCGGACCTGCCGTCGCCGAGACCCTGCGAAAGGCCGGATTCGACGTGATCGGATGTGAGACGGTGCCCGATGAAATCGCACCTATCAAAAAAGCTCTGACAGACGCATGCGCAGTGGCGGCGATGGTGGTCACGACTGGCGGAACCGGACTGGCCGCGCGTGACGTCACTCCCGAAGCGACGCGAGCGGTTTGCGATCGGCTGGCCGAGGGGGTGGCGGAACACATGCGCTCCGAGGGCATGAAGCGAACACCCTTCGCCGCGTTAAGCCGGGGCGTGTGCGGCATTCGTGGCAGTTCGCTGATCCTCAACCTGCCGGGAAGCCCAAAGGGCGCGGTGGAGTCGCTGGAGGCCGTGCTGATACTGCTATCACACGCACTGGAGTTGCTGGCGGGAAACACGTCGCATGCCTGCCAGCAGGACTCCTGAGATGCCAAGCTTCCGGAAGGCACTGCTGCTTTACAACCCCATGTCTGGCGCACGTGCCGGATTGCGCGCCGCAGAGCGCGCGGCAGATGTCTTCCGTTCGGCAGGCATAGAAGCACATCTGGAGGCCACACACTCTCCAGGAAGCGGGGGAGCGCAGGCGCGAGCCGCGGTAAACGCCGGATATGACGCCGTCTTCGCGTGTGGCGGCGATGGCACGGTCTTCGATGTCCTGCAGGGAGTGGCCGGAACGGACGCCGCGCTGGGGATCATTCCGCTGGGCACGGGCAACGTGCTCGCGACGGACTTGGGGCTTCCGCGAAGAGCCGATGCAGCGGCACGCGCTTTGTTGCATTACGAAGCACGACGGGTCGCGGTTGGAAAAATCAGCTACAACGACGGCGCGGACTCGCGATTCTTTACGGTTGCCGCGGGAGCCGGTGTGCATGCTGAGTTGGTCTACAACGCCAGCGCACAGGCCAAGCGACACGGCGGCAAGGCGGCGTATTTTATCTCCGGGTTCGATCTGCTCTTCCGGCATGATTTTGTGCCGTTCGAGGTGGAAATCACTCTGGCCGATGGGTCGGTGCGTCGAGATGAAGTGCTGGAGTTGGTCGCAATGCGGGTGCGCTCGTTTGGCGGGGCACTGCAACGGTGGCGGCCAGGCGGTTCGCTGCTGAGGCCGGCGATGCAGCTCGTTCTACTGCGCAAGAGCAGCCGTGTCGCGATGGTTCGCTACGTGATGGGCGCACTGTTGGGAACGGCTCATCGGAAAGGCGGGTCAAGCCGTTCGGCCGATGTCGAGTTTCTCTCGGCAACCCGCGTCATGTGCCGTCCCCGGAAAAAGGACGGCGATGAGAAGTTCGGACGTGTCCCCGCACAGGCCGATGGCGAGATGCTGGGACTGATTCCGGCAGAACTCTCGTTGGTGCCGGACGGATTGCGGTTGCTTATGCCGCCGGCTCCGGAGGGTTACACAATCTGAAATTTTTCTGAGAACTTACGGGGTGAACGAAGTCAAACCCTGAGACGTATCACCCGATGTTCGGCGCGGACGGGCCGGCCGAAGAAAGGTGAAGCAGAGTGGAACCGGTCACGCACTTTCTCACGGGCGCATGCATGTCGCGCGCGGGCTGCAATCGCAAGACGGCGCTGGCAACGCTGACCATGACGCTGGCAGCCGAAGCCGCAGACCTCGACATGCTCTGGTATTTCAAGGGCTCGGCGGTGGGGTTCGCACATCACCGGGGGTTCACCCACACGCTGATTGGCGCTCCCGTGGTGGCGGCGTTCGTGGTGGGAGCAGTGTGGCTGGGCCGCAAGTTGTGGCAGAAGTGGAAACCACCGGCGGAAGCCAAACCGGCCGGAGCGGTCTCTCCCTTGCCTATCCGATGGGGCTGGCTTTACCTGTTTGCCTGCCTGGCCGCCTACAGTCATATCCTGCTGGATTTTACAAACAGCTACGGAGTGCGGCTATTCTGGCCGTTTAGCTCGCGCTGGTACTCGTGGGACATCGTGTTCATCGTGGAACCTGCGATCCTCGTTGTGCTGATCGCAGGACTGGTGCTTCCATCGCTTTTCTCGCTGGTCAACCAGGAGATCGGCGCACGGCAGAAGGGGCCGCGGGGACGAGGAGGGGCGATTACGGCGCTGGTGCTGGTTGTGCTCATCTGGGGCCTTCGCGACTATGAACATCGCAGAGCGGTGTATGCGCTGGCATCGCTGGAATACCAGGGGGCCATCCCCAACCGTGTCGCGGCCTATCCATATGAATTCAATCCCTTCCGCTGGTACGGCGTGGTCGAGACAGACGACTTTTACGAAGGGATGCGCGTGGATTCGCTGGGGCCGGAGGTAGATCCGCAGGGCCGCGCAGTGACGTACTACAAACCGACCGAGAACAAGGCAATCGCGGCAGCAAAGGAAACCTATCTGGGACGCGTCTATCTCGACTGGGCGCAGTTTCCAATCATGGAAGTGCAGGAGCACGGCGATCCGCATCCGGGCTATACCGTGATCTTCCGCGATTTGCGATTCATGTATCCCGGGAGGCGCGAAAGCAATGCACTGGCCGCTTATGTGGACCTCGATCCGATGTATAGGGAGATCGGAGAGGGATTCCTGATTGGCAATCCTACACATGGACGGATGGAAGGAACAGCAAGCCCGGACCAATAGACTCGGTTTCCGGTCAACGCTCTTGACGGAAGTCGCCGGGCGCGAAAGAATCATTGTTGAGACTTAATGAGGTGAACATGCTGGCCTACCTGTTCGTGATATTCGCAGTCGCGTTCCGATTCATGCCGCACTCGGCAAGCTTTAACTTCACACCGGTAGCGGCCGCGCTGCTGTTTTTCGGTTCCCGGATTCCACGGAAATGGCTATTCGTTCCGGTGGTTCTGCTGGCCGGATCGGATGTGCTGCTGAACAGGCTCTATGGCTACCCACTGGGCGTGGATCTGCTGATCACGTGGGCGTGGTATGCGGCGATCGTGCTGCTGGGCTCCGTGCTTCTCGGCAAGAAGACGAGCGTCGTGCGCATTGGCGGAGGGTCTCTGCTGGCCTCCGTGAGCTTCTTCCTGGTAAGCAATTTTGCGGTGTGGGCCGTCTGGCAGAACTATCCAAAGACCCTGGCTGGATTGGGCACGTGTTATGCGATGGGCGTGCCGTTCTTCCGCAACACCGTGGCGGGCGACCTGATCTTCTGCGCGGCTTTCTTCGGCATCGCAGTAGCGGTCGAGATGTACTCGCGCCGCACGGCCAAGGATTCGATCTCCTCGTAGTTCGAGTGATCTGGAAACATAAGCCGGACCCAAAGGGGTTCGGCTTTTTGCTGCGCGAAAAGTTTTGATGATTTACTTCGCGGAAGACTGCTGAGTGCTCTTGGAGCGCTGCTTGCGCCAGAGGTTGTACGCAACAATGAGAAGTACGATTGCGCCAAGCACCAGCAATGTCGCCGTCAGATGACGCTTTACGAGTTGCTCGGTGATGTCCACGATCTGCGGTCCGAACTCAATCGTCAACGCGGAGAGGATAAGGAAGCGCAGGAAACGTCCCACGAACATGGAGCAGACGAAACGTACCCAGCTCATCTCCGCCACGCCAGCTGAGAACACGAAAAGCTTCATCGGTGTTGGTGGAGGAAGCATCGCCGGTACAATCAGCGCCAACTCGCCGTATTTCTCAGAGAGGCCATGGATGCGGCTGAAACGCTCCTGTCCAATGCGCTTAACGATGAGCGCCTCGCCACCCTTGTAGCCGATGATGTAGGGAATCATGCTGCCAGCCGCCGAGCCGAGAGCGGCCACGGTCGAAAACAGCAGGAAACGGTGCGGATTTGTGTGCACGTAATAGGCGACCAGGGGATCGACCGGGATGCCGAAGATACCGGCATCGAGAGTGGCGATGATAAAGACCGCCCACGGCCCGCCTAAGGGGGCGAGCAAGGCCATCAGCCATGTTTTATACCGTGCGAAAAGGTGCGCTAGAGACTTCACAGTGTCCGCTGTCGTTGTCGATTGCAGTCTGGAGGGTCGCGCGAAGATGCCAGCGAGGCTGAACTCTCATCGGAAGCGGAACGAAATCCGCTACAGCCGTAAATAGCGTCTCAAGACCTGGAATCGATTGTAATGGGTAGAACCGTGGGCTGTCGATGCAGGCCGTTGCTCTCCACGATTCGTCCTCTGACGGAAATCGGCGGGTTCGGATTAAAATCTCCGCATGTCGAAAGCGAGCCAGGAACCTGAGCGGCGGGCGGAAGCTCTGCGCGAGAAGATCCGCTACCACGAGCATCGTTACTTCGTGCTGGATGATCCGGAAATCAGCGACGCCGAGTACGACCGGCTGGTGAACGAACTCAAGGCGCTGGAAGCGGAGCATCCGGAGTTGATCACGCCGGACTCTCCAACTCAGCGCGTTGGCGGACAGCCTCGCGAGGGCTTCGTCAAGGTGCAACACTCCTCGCCCATGCTCTCGCTGGACAACGCCTACAACGAGCAGGAACTGCGCGACTGGGCACGCCGCGTCTACGAATTGAGCGGCACGGAGAAAATCGACTTCGTCTGCGAACTGAAACTCGACGGCCTCTCCATGGCGCTGCACTACAAGCCGGATACTGGCGGGCGCTCCAAGTTTGTATTGGCCATCACGCGCGGCGACGGTTCGACCGGTGAAGACGTAACCGCGAATGTACGTACCTTGCGTTCCGTACCGCTGACGGTTCCGGCGGCTGCGCTGAAGAAGGCCGGACTGCCGCAAGAGTTCGAGGTGCGCGGCGAGGTCCTGATGCCGACGAAATCGTTCGAGCGCATGAACGACGAGCGCGAGAAGGAAGGACTGTCCCGTTTCGCCAACCCGCGCAACGCCGCGGCCGGAGCCGTGCGCGTGCTGGAGCCGAACATTACGGCGCAACGACGACTCGACTTCTACGCCTACTTTCTGCTGACCGAAGGCCGCGTCACCCGGGCGAAACAATCCGAGGCACTGGACGCGCTGGAAACTGCCGGGTTCAAGGTGAATCCGAATCGCAAAATCGCGCACACGGTCGACCAAGTGTGGGAGTTCATTCAGAAGTCCGAGGAAAAGCGCGAAACGCTGCCGTACGAAATCGACGGCATCGTGGTGAAGGTGAACGATACGGCACGCTGGCAGCGACTCGGCTTTACCGGGAAGGCGCCGCGCTGGGCAATCGCCTACAAATTCGCGGCGCGCACGGGAATCACGAAGGTCGAGGACATCCTGGTGCAGGTGGGACGCACGGGCAAGCTGACACCAGTGGCCGTTCTCGCGCCCGTGCCCATCGGAGGAACGACTGTTTCTCGCGCAACGCTGCACAACATGGATGAGATCGAGCGGCTTGGATTGCTCATCGGCGATTGGGTGGAGGTCGAACGCAGCGGCGATGTAATTCCCAAGGTCATCCGCGTTGTCGAGGACAAGGATCACCCGCGCGGCACGGGAAAATTCAAGATGCCGTCCACTTGCCCCGTCTGCAAGGGTCATGTTGTGCGCGCGGAAGGCGAAGTCGATCATCGCTGCGTCAACGTCAACTGCCCGGCTAAATTGCGCGAAAGCCTGCTGCACTTCGCATCGCGCGGCGTGCTCAATATCGAAGGCATGGGCGACGCTCTGGTCGATCAACTGATGGAGAAAGGGCTGGTCAAGGACGTTGCAGGCATCTATTCGCTCACCAAGGACCAGTTGCTCTCGCTCGAACGAATGGGCGAAAAATCAGCGCAGAACATCCTTGATGAAATCGAGGCGTCGAAGGAGCTGCCATTAGAGCGAGTCATCTACGGACTTGGAATTCGTTTCGTCGGCGAGCGTACGGCCGAGTTTCTGTCGCAGCACTTTGGCTCAATGGACGATTTGATCCAAGTGGCGACCAACGGCGACGAAGCAAAGAGTTTGGAAGAGTTGCAGCAGGTGGAGGAAGTGGGACCCCGTATTGCAGCCAGTTTGCGCGAGTTCTTTCTGGAACCAAGGAACGTCGCTCTCGTCGACAAGCTTCGCAAGGCAGGGCTGAAGTTTACCGGCGAGAAGAAGGTTCGCGGAACAGCTTTGGCCAGCATGACCTTCGTCCTGACCGGCACGCTCGAACACTATTCGCGCGACGAAGCAAAGCGCATGATCGAGGACGCAGGTGGTAAAGTTTCCGGCTCGGTGAGCAAGAAGACGAACTATGTGGTCGCCGGAGACGAAGCGGGTTCAAAGCTGGACAAGGCGCGCGAATTGGGAGTGACGGTGCTGAGTGAATCGCAGTTAATGGAAATGCTCAAACGAGGCTAGTCGCGAATTGGTGCGGGTTAACCCATCCGAGACGCAAACGGCTTCGGCTTAAAGGCCGGTTAGCCTTGTAGCCAAAGCCGTTAGGAGCGGGATTCACAGAGCCTGGAGTCTACCCTGCTGCTCCCGCAAGCTTGAACTCACGCAAACACGCCTAGACTGCGACAACGAGTCTGCCGGGGTCCTTCGGCAGTGCAACGGGATACAGTTTTCTGTCCCCAACATCCATCTGTAAATGGGCCAGAAAGTGTGCTGACCAGTGATGCACGTTTTCTCGCCGGACCGTGCGACGCAGGCGCTGCATGCGGCGACGGCGTTCCCGAGGATCGAGCATAAGCGCGCGATGCAGCGACTCGGCGACACCTTGTATGTCGTTGGGGTTTACCAGTAGCGCTTCCTTCATCTGCAACGCTGCGCCAGCGAACTCGCTCAGCACAAGCACTCCTGTGCAATCCACCTGCGCCGCACAAAATTCCTTCGCCACCAGGTTCATCCCGTCCTTCAGCGGCGTCACCAGCGCGACATCTGCCGCACGATAGTGGGCCAGCAGTTGCGGCCTGGCCAGGGAGCGATAAACGAAATGGATTGGCACCCATCCGGTGTGTGTAAAACGTCCATTGATGCGGCTCACCAGTTGCTCAATCTCCAGTCGCAGATCGCGATAGCGCGGGACGTCTTCGCGGCTGGGAACGACGATCTGCACGAGCACCACGGTGCGATGAAGTTCCGGATGATTCTCCAACAGGCTTTCAAAGGCCCGCAGACGCTCCGGAATACCCTTCGTGTAGTCGAGGCGATCCACTCCGAGTATGATGCGCACGCGTGGAAGCGCCGCGCGCAACAGGCGCGTTTCGCGTAGAACTTCCTCCGATGCAGCGTGGTTGGAGAACTCATCGAAGTCAATGCCGATTGGGACGGTGACGACGTTCGACCGCTGGCCTGGACGATACATATAGAGCGAATCGTTATCCCGCTTGGCCTTCACGGTAGTCAAGGCACGGCAACACTGCACGAAGTTGCGCGAATCGCGAGTTGTCTGGAATCCGATCACGTCGTGTTCAAGCAGCGCCTCGAGCACCTGCTTGCGCCAGGGCAGTTTGCTGAAGATGTCCAGCGACGGGAACGGGATGTGCTGAAAGAATGCAATGCGGGAACGAACCCCTCGCCTTCTCAGTGAGGAACCGACCAGCGCCAGGTGATAGTCGTGAACCCATATGATGTCGTCAGGTCTTGCAATTTCCGATACAACGCTCGCGTAAGTCTCGTTTACATCGACATATGCGTTCCAGTACGACGGGTCGAAATTGCAACGTGACTGCAGGTCGTGAAAGAGCGGCCAGATAATCTCGTTGGAAAATCCGTAATAGAATTTGGAGACCTGTTCCGGTGTAAGAGTCACCGGGAAAAGATCGCAGTTTATCCCGGCTGCGGCCGGCGCAAGCCACTCGCGCTTTACCTCGCCATCGGTGCCAGTCCAGCCTATCCAGCTTGCATGGTAGTCAGAAACCACGGCGCGCATGGCAGTGACAAGGCCGCCGGAGCTCGGCCTTATGTCAATGCTGCCACCGGCATGCGAGACGGTGACCGGCAGCCGGTTCGAGACAATAATTATGCGCGGTTCGGTCATTTGACACCTCCGGTAATTTCAATCCATGTTTCGAGAAAGGCGACGACTTCATCGGGTGGCTTCAGCCATACCTCCGCGCAAGTTTCGCGGTGGTCCGGCCGAACCAGGATTCCCAGCCCCCTGCCACTGATCACCCGGAAAGCGTCTTCGTCCGTACGGTCGTCACCGAGATAGCAAACAGCCGCATCCTCCCTGTGTTCGGCGAGGATCTCGCGAACCACCTTTCCTTTGTTTGCGAGCATGGTGCGGAGTTCCAGCCCGCCATCGAATGAGATTTGTTCGAGCCCCGCGACATTGCCGAAGAGCGAAAATGTCCGGCCCGCAATCTCGGCAATTTCCTCGCGTGCATTTAGAGAAAGATTGCGCCAATGAACGGCAACACTCCCCGGTTTGCGCTCCACTTGCCCGTTCAAGCCTTCCATCCGGAGAAGCTGGCTGGCGGAAACCAGCGCCGCCTGGGTCTCGCCGGGAAGCTCGGTCCGGGCGTAATTGCCATCTGGCCACAGCCGCTCCAGTCCGTGCGATCCCCATATCTCCGGCACTGGTTGCGCCGGAAGCAACCGGGGAATGTCCTCAGCCCTGCGGCCGGTGACAATTGCCACGTGAGTCTGCGTGCAACGCCCAATTACACCGATCAACTCCGTGACGGCCGGGTATGGGTATGCGGATTCGCGCTCGGCCACGAATGGAGCTAATGTCCCGTCGTAGTCCAACAGCAAGAGGCGTTCCGGAGCGAGCGCCAAGGAAGAAAGGAACTCCTCTAGTTTTGTCGAACCCTGGAGTAACTGCATCAACAACTCCTTTCGCGGTGGACGGGAAGGACCGAAGCGGCCCGAAGCCGCACCTACGTCAGCGAAAGTAAGGGCACTAGCAGAGGCGGGAACAGTTCAGGTCAACGAGACCGACGGGCTGCCAGACAGGTGGCTGCGGGAAAAACTTCACCCGCGCACGACGCAGCAGGGCCGCAAGGATGAATGCAAGCGTGGCTGGGAGGATAACCAGTAGTAAGGCCGCCATCCAAGCTCGATTTGCGGTCGGCGCCAGATTGAGCACCGGCGATGCGCAAACCCACAGCACCGCCAGAAACAGCACTATGGTAATCGCGATTTTGAGGGAGCGATCCATCCAGAATTTATTTTATCGCGGACAACCTCAAGACGCCAGAAAAATCGACTGATGTGCTGTATTTTGAATGGCTTACGAAGATAGTTTCTGGCGAATTCGGCGGTAGGTTTCGTCCAAATCTTCGGGCAAGATCCGGGTTTCACCCACGACGCTGATGAAGTTCGCATCGGCCACCCAGCGCGGCAGCACGTGCATGTGGATGTGACCTTCGACCCCGGCTCCGGCCGCCTTGCCGATGTTCATTCCCAGGTTGATCCCGTCCGGCCGGTAAAGCTCCCGGAGAACTGTCTCCATTCGCTGTGTCAGCAACATCATCTCCTGGGCCGCAGCTTCGGAAAGGCTTTGCAACTGGTCGAGGTGCTGGTAGGGCACAACCATCACGTGACCGGAAGTGTAAGGGAAGGCGTTGAGGATGATGAAGCAGTGTTCCCCGCGATGAACGATATGGGCTTCGTCATCGGATTTCTGGACAAGCTGGCAAAAAACACACTCGGTAGTTTTCTGCCCGGTAGTGGTGATGTATGCGTAGCGCCATGGCGTCCAGAGATAGTCCATGGGCGGCAGGGTAACAGAATCAAGCCGCGAGAGCGAAATTCATGCAACCGGAAGAGGTATTTTAACGTCACATGTAGGTGTGCCGTGCGATCTTGCGGAAGACGATTCTCCTACCGCAAAGGGTGTGCAGCCACAAGATTTAACGGTATCTGGCGTTTGACACTCTTTCGGCGGCGTTGCTATAGTCAAGGCAGTCCTCTGTGGGTGGAGTTTGCTCCGTGAGGATCCGGCCGCTGGATTGTCCAAGCTCACTCTGGGTGAGCCAATCATTCCAATAGACTCACGCCAGCAGTCCGTACTAATAAGGCTCCCCACACGTCTCTCTGGACGCTGGGCTGATGCGAACCGATGGCTTCTGAAGAAATCCGCAACGATACTCCCTCCTCCGAGACGAACCTGCAAGCTGGCTCGCCTGAAGAGACTCCGGTTGAAGTTCCAAGCACGCAAGAATCCAAATCCAGCGAGCGGCCCGCTGCGGGTCCAACTCGCACTGAAAAAGAAAACATGACGGAAGATTTCGCAACCGCGCTCGAATCATTCGAGCAAGAACAAGCCGAACTCGCCGCTAACGAAGACCGTGTCCTGAAGGGCACCGTTGTTAGCATCAATAGCAACTACCTCGTCGTGGATATCGGACTGAAGTCCGAAGGCGTCGTTCCACTCGCTGAAGTGCAGGATCACGAAGGCAATGTGCGTTTCCAGCCCGGCGATTCAATCGACGTGATGACCGAGAAGGGCCACACGGAAGAAGGTTACGTCAACCTGTCTTTCCAGCGGGCTCAGCGTCTCCACGCGTGGGACGAGATCGAGAAGGCATACAACGAGAAGTCTTCCATCAAGGTTCGCGTGCTTGATCGCATCAAGGGCGGCGTAACGGTAGACATCATGGGCGCGCGGGCGTTCCTTCCCGGCTCGCAGGTCGATGTCCGGCCCGTCCGCAACCTGGACGCTCTGAAGAGCCAGGAACTCGAAGTTCGCATCATCAAACTGAACAAGAAGCGCGGCAACATCGTCGTCAGCCGCAAGCAGCTTTTGGACGAGGAAATCTCGGCGAAGCGCGAAGAGACGCTCAAGCATCTGGAAGAGGGTTCGATTCTGACCGGTACGGTCAAGAACCTGACCGATTACGGTGCGTTTGTGGACATGGGCGGTATCGACGGTCTGCTTCACATCACCGACATGTCGTGGGGCCGCTTGACGCATCCACGCGACCTGGTGCAGGTTGGCGATCAGATCCAGGTAAAAGTTCTGAAGTTCGACCGCGATAAGCAACGCGTCTCGCTGGGCTTCAAGCAGTTGACTCCCGACCCCTGGCTCGACGCCGCCGAGCGTTATCCGATCGGTGCGCATGTTGCCGGCCGGGTTATCAGCGTGACCGACTACGGCGCCTTCATCGAGCTCGAGCAGGGCATTGAAGGCTTGGTTCATGTCAGCGAAATGACGTGGTCGAAGCGCATGAAGCATCCCTCCAAGCTGGTGAACGTTGGCGATCAGGTGGAAGCGGTCGTTCTTAACGTGAATCCGCAGGAGCGGCGCATCTCGCTCGGCCTCAAGCAACTTGAGTCGAACCCGTGGGAGACGCTGCACGAGAAGTACCCGGTGGGTTCGGTTGTGGAAGGCAAGGTTCGCAACCTTACAGACTTCGGCGCCTTCATTGAGATCGAAGACGGCATCGATGGACTGGTCCACGTCAGCAATTTGAGCTGGACGAAGCGCATTAAGCATCCTTCGGAAGTTCTGAAGAAGGGCGACAAGGTCAAGGCAATCGTGCTGGCCATCGAACCGGAGAACCGGCGGCTTTCGCTGGGTGTGAAGCAGTTGCAGCCGGATGTGTGGGAGCAGTTCTTTGAGACCCATCGCGTCGGCGACGTGATCCACGGCAAGGTGCTGCGGCTCGCCAGCTTTGGAGCCTTCGTTGAGATTGCCGAAGGCGTTGAGGGCCTCTGCCACAACTCCGAAGCGGTGGATGCGAACAGCATTCCGATGCAGTTGGAACCCGGCCAGGAATTCGACTTCAAGATCATCAAGATGAATCCTGAAGAAAAGAAGGTTGGCCTGAGCATACGCGCAGTGGGCGAAGAAGCTACCCGCGCCGACATCGAGAGCTACAAGCACCCGTCGTCTTCGCCGGGTACCTCGACGATTGGCGAACTGCTGCAATGGAAACGCTCTTCGGACGAGTAAACAGCGTCCACCAGAGATAGCAAGGGCCGCCAGCGATGGCGGCCTTTGTTTTGTGGCGTATTCTTTGGTTTTGCGGTACACAGAAACAAGCGGTGCTGAAGTCCGTGCGCTCATCCGCCGTGGAATTCCCAGCTTTATGCAGATCCGATTGCATGAAGGATCGTGAGGAACGCGATGTGGAGATCATTTCGCAAGGCATCCATTTTTGGCGCGGTAGTGATTTCATTCGGCATGGGACTGGACCTGGTGTTTCACTTCATCGGCGCGCACTGGGGCAGTGAGGTTTTCGTCGAGAACATTCTGACCGGATTACTGGCCGGATGGGCCGGGTTCACCTTCATGGAAGACCGGCGTCATCGTACCGAGCAGCGGATGGAAGCCCTGGCCTATCTCAACCATCACATCCGCAACGCCCTCACCGCCATCGAACTTGCCAAGTACGCGCCCGACGACGATCAACGGCTGCACATCATTGAAGACGCCAGCCGTCGTATCGAATTGACGATCCGGAGAATCTCCGAGCAGGAACATGTTTCGATCGATTACACGAATACGATCATCCCGTGAACGGAAAAGCCGGGCATAAGCCCGGCGATGTGTCAAAGTTTGGAGATTATTTCAGGTCGATGTGCAGATTGATGCGTGCCTGTGAACGGCTGTCGAAGGAGCTGAGCGTCTTGGTGTCACTCTTGCTGCCCTTCCACTCGGCGTGCACTTCGTAGTCATCGTTCGGGGAAAGGGAATGAAAGCTGTACGAACCATCCTTCTCCGCAATGTAAGTTTTCACGGTAAGCGTACGCGTGTTCTTCAGATAGACGATGGCGTTCGCCAGTGGCTTGTCATTCTTGGTCAGTACGGTACCGACCAGCGTACGCGTGGCCGGTTGATGGGAAGCGAGTGCAGGCGTGGCCTGCATGGCAAACAGAAGTACCGCCCCAAGCATGATGGTGCTGAACTTTAAGAACCTATGCAAGACACACCTCCCCTGGCTCCAGAGTCACTGCGTTAGATGCAAGGCGATGTCCTGGCGCTCATCGTCTTCAATGTGAACAGCGACTTGCGGTTTGGCTTTCCCTTTTGGCACCTTAATGTCGGCCCACACGATGTAGTCTACCTTGCCGGGAGGCACTCTCACAGCGAACTCGCCGGCATGGTCGGAATAGGCCTCCCAGCGAGCTTTCTTTTCGTTCGCCCGCCGGACCTTGATGTGAACCCCATAGACCGGATAGTTATTCGCTCCCCAGACAGTACCGTAGATCAGCGCGTAGTCTTTTTCGAGGTTCTTCTGCGCGGAGGAATGCCCATGATGCCGAGGGCTGGCAACTGCCCCGACCCCTGGGCACACCAACATTGCGAGCAGCGTAAAAGCCGCGACGATGGCCAACCGCGGGGAATTAGTAGTCACTATCTCTGTCTTCTTTTTCGTCGTCTTCGTCGTCGTCCTCCTCGTCTTCTTCGCTTACGCGGCTAAGTTCGAGAGGCTCCAGGCCGACAACCTCGAAATCCGTGCCGCACTCAAGGCAGGAGATAATCTCCCCCTCATCGAGATCTTCTTCCTCGATATCCAGATCGCTTTCGCACTCTGGGCACAAAACCATGACAATCCTCCACCTCGATGGCCCGGTGATCCGCACAAACCGGATATACCCCAAGGGCCGTCTTGCATTTATATTTAAGGTCTCTTCCCGGTAGCGTCAAGAGGTCCGTCGTCAGAAAGATTAAGCTATGGGAAGTATTTCGCATTGAGGATGGCCCATGAAAATTTCAAGAACGTGTTTCATTGTGGTTGCCATAGCACTCGCAGCCTCCATTTCGGCGGCTGCACAAGGGCCCAAAGTCGCTCCGTCACACAGTCAGACAGACGCTCAAATCGTCCGAGCGTTATCCCAGGTCTCTGCAAAAAATATCGAAGCGACCATCAACAAGCTGGTCAGTTTTCACACCCGACTGACAGCCTCAACCAATCTCCCGGCATCTTCCGGGCAGGGCGTGTTGGCCGCGCGGGCGTGGATCAAGCAGCAGTTCGAGAACGACTCGAAGGCCTGCGGCGGATGTCTCGACGTAAAGGTGTTTAAGTTCACTCAGCCGGTTTCGCCACGCATCAAGCAGCCAACCGAGATTGGGGACGTCTACGCCGTGCTGAAGGGGACTGATCCCGAAGCCTCCAAGCGCATCGTCCTGATCAGCGGACACTACGATTCCATTGACCTCAAGAAGATGTATGACTCCAGTGCCTCCGCACCCGGAGCGAACGACGACGGCAGCGGCACCGCAACTGTACTTGAAGCCGCGCGTGTACTCAGCAAGTACAAGTTTCCAGCAACCATCATCTTCCTGACGGTGGCCGGTGAAGAAGAGGGACTCTACGGAAGCGAAGGCTTCGCGAAGATGGCCAAGGAGCAGGGCTGGGACATCGAGGCCATGCTGAACAACGACATTGTCGGTGGAGATAAAAGCCCCGGTCAGAACCCATTCGTTGTGCGCATCTTCTCCGAGGGGATACCTTATCCGGCGTTGAAGAATCCTCGCGAAGTTGCTGCCATCCGCATGTTCGGCTACGAGAGCGACTCGCCCTCACGCGAACTTGCCCGCTATGTGGCGACCACCAGCGCGCTCTATGCCAAGTCCAATGTTCCAAAGGCGATGATGATCTTCCGGCAGGATCGCTTCCTGCGCGGAGGAGATCACACGTCGTTCAACCAGCAGGGCTTCACGGCCGTCCGCTTTACGGAGTATCGCGAAAATTTCAACCACCAGCACCAGGGCGAAAGCATGGTCAACGGGGTAGAGCACGGCGACCTGCCGAAGTTCGTCGACTTCAACTACGTGGCGCGCGTGGCGCGGCTAAACATGGCGACGCTGGCCTCGCTGGCGTCCGCACCAGCTCCTCCGGCGGCGGTCAAGGTCGACATGAGCAAGCTGGAAAACGACACAACACTGCTGTGGCAGCCGTCCCCAGATGGCCTCGCAAAATCGTATGAGGTTGTCTGGCGCGACACTACCGCACCACAGTGGGAGCACTCGAAGAATGTTGGCAATGTAACCACTGCGACCATGCCGGAATCAAAGGATAATGTGATCTTCGGTGTGCGCGCCGTGGACGGGAAGGGTCACCGCAGCCTGGTGGTCGTTCCCATGCCACAGCGCTAGCCGTACGAAAGGAAACTCATGGCCGTGCGCGGTCGACAAATGACACTGAGCCTGCCGCCGTTTACTCCGGCGGTAACGTGGCTGCTCGGAATCAACGTGGGCGTCTACGTAGTGATGCTTCTGGCCAGCATGGTGGCGCCAGATGCGTTCGCATGGACATGGGCTTGGTTCGGGTTGACGCCCGCGCTGGTAATGCAGCACGGCTTCGTCTGGCAAATCGTTACGTATGCATTCATTCACGAAGGGTTTATGCATCTCTTCGTGAATATGTTCGGCCTGTGGATGTTCGGCGCAACGGTCGAGAATGCCTGGGGAACCCGGCGGTTTGTGGAACTCTACACCGTCGGATTCCTCGGTGCGGCTCTCACCAGCATCGCCATCTCGTATACGCATGTGCTCGGCTCGCCGATGACAACTACCGGCGGCGCGTCGGGCGCAGTAATGGCCATCCTGATGGTCTTCGGCATGATCTTCGGCGACAACGAGATTATGCTGATTCCTTTTCCGTTCTTTATTCGAGCGAAGTATTTCATTGGCATCCTGATCGTGGTCACAGTGATCTTCGCAATGCAGGATCGCGGCGGTGTCGCCTACGTTGCGCATCTGGGCGGCCTGCTGTTCGGCTATCTGTACGCGAAGTTTGTTCCGCGAGGAGGATTCCAGTTCGCCTTTTCAGAGCGTTATTACGGGATACGTAACGGCTACTACCGCTGGAAGCGGCGGCAGGCGGCAAAGAAGTTTGAAGTCTACATGCGGAAACACGGCCCCGAAGATTCGTTCTACGTGCCCGGCGACCAGAAGAATTCTTCGTCACGCGACAAGAAGGATGGCAACTCGCGCGGACCGTGGGTGAACTGAAGTTCCGTAAGCTTCTGGTGAACAGAATGAAAGCCGGCTCACGAGCCGGCTTTCCCGTCGCGGGCGAATGTGCTTACTTCGAGATGGCAGCCGGATCGTAGGTCGAAAACACCGGTTCAAGCTCTTCGTAGATTGTCGTGATGCTGCAAATCTCGGCGAGCCGCATCCAGAAGCGATGCACCTCGGGGTCCTGCTGCGCGTCACTGCGCGACTGGTTAGAGAGCCAGATGCGCATGTGTACGTAGCGCGTAGCTGCTTTAGCGTCGCGATACAACAGATCCTGCGAATAGCCCTTGTTGTGCAGGAAGGTATAGAACTCGCGCAGCAGCACGAGCGTGTCCTCTTCCTTGCCGGGAAATGGTTCCAGGATCGCCATCGAGCGAATTGGTTCTTGCATGTTGTGTTAGACCTTCGACTGCGAGTTTCGTTTACCGCGTCTGGCGGATCCGCGAATTCGCGCCAGTCGTGTATTACCAGCCGTTCCTTCCGCTTCATTCACTCTGTGGAGCCGGATGAAGTTGGTGGAGCCGGATGTGGTCTGCGTTCCGGCGACGATCGCAAGGACATCCCCCGGAGCAACAATGCCACGGTGTTGCAACTCATTATCGGCCGTTACCACCATGTCGTCGACCGATTGCACCTGATCAATTGCCACCGGACGCACACCCCAGTAGAGGTTCAGCCGGTTGCATATAGACGGCACATGGGCAAAAGCATACACCTCGGCCCTCGGCCTGTACTTGGAAATCAACCGGGCAGTCGTGCCGCTTTCGGTATACACGGCAATGGCTCGCATCTTCAGGTCTTCCGCAATGTGGGCCACCGACTCGCAGATAGCTTCGGAGACGTTCATTTCACGGCGCCGTTCATGCCGGTAAGAAGCCGGATTCTGCATCAGATGCGCTTCCGTTTCGACCGCAATCCGTGCCATCATCTCGACCGACTCGCGCGGATACTTCCCGCTGGCGGTCTCCGCCGAAAGCATGACCGCGTCCGTGCCGTCGAAAATCGCGTTAGCCACGTCGCTGGCTTCCGCACGGGTCGGCCGTGGATTCTGGATCATCGACTCCAACATCTGGGTCGCCGTGATCACCGGCTTACGCCACTCTAGTGCCCTGCGAATTACATGCTTCTGGATAACCGGCACCTTCTCCGGCGGAACCTCCACGCCAAGGTCTCCACGGGCCACCATGACGCCGTCCGCGCATTCGAGAATCTCCTCCAGATTGTCGATGGCCTGAGGCTTTTCCAGCTTTGCGATTACCGGCGCGTCATACCCGAGCGCCGCAATGCGACGTTTGACTTCGCGCACATCTGATACTGTCCGCACGAAAGAGACCGCTATGGCGTCTACCCCATGTTTCAGTCCGAAACTAAGATCCTTGCGGTCTTTTTCCGTAAGAGACGGCACACTAACAATCGTTCCCGGCAGGTTGATTCCCTGGTGTTCGGCCAGCAATCCGCCATCGAGGACCCGGCAGTGGATGTCCTCTCCCTTGATGCTGAGAACTTTTAGCGCCAACCGTCCGTCGCTGAGCAGAATCTGCGAACCAGGCTCAACCTCTCGCGGCAGAGCCTCAAAGCCGGTCGAGATGCACGACGCAGTGCCGGGCACGCTTCGCGTCGTGATCGTGACCTTGGAACCCGCCGTCAGCATTACCGGCGCATGGTCCCGCAAAGCGCCCGTCCGCATCTTTGGGCCTTGCAGATCCTGGAGAATGCAGATCGTCCGGCCCTCGCGCGCGGCAACCTTGCGCAGGCGTTCGATCACCAGTGCGTGATCCTCATGTGTGCCATGGGAGAAGTTGAGACGAGCCACATCCATCCCTGCCCGCATCAACTGCTGCATCATCTCTTCCGTATTGCTCGACGGTCCCAGCGTGCAGACGATCTTGGCGCGTCGCCTCACCGGATGCCCCGTGCACTCCAGCTCCTTCGAGAACCACCCATCTTGTTTTCTGCTCACTACGAAGTCTCCAGAATGTGAATGTCAGACATTGACGCGGAACTTCGTCGCTCACGCACGTCTCCGCGGGAGTCCGCCGGACGGCGTGAAGTTCGTCTCCCCCTATCCTAGCGTATGGCGGTTGAAGAGTCGTTATCGGTGACGGGAATGTTCGAGTATGTGCCGAAAACAAAACGAGGATAGCGCAGCGCGTTGAATTCCGCGCCGACAATCACCACCAGCGAAATCAGGTAGAGCCACACCAGCAGCGCGATAGCAGTGCCCACCGATCCGTAGATTTCCTTATAGTCGGCGAAGTGACGGACGTAGGTGCCGAAAAGGATTGTCGCCGTGAACCACAGTACGGTCGCCAGTACCGCCCCGGGCAGTACCCTATGCCAAGGCTGAGTGCGTGGCAGTCCGTGATGGTAGATCAGTGCAATGACCGCAATACTGGTCAGCGTGGCGATAATCCACCGCACCGCTGTCCACATGCCGAGAATGTATGCACCGTACTCGTGGCCGGTGTGGAACATCATCCACGTTTCGATCTGGTTTCCGAAAGCCACGAGAAAGCTGGCGAAACCCATTGGAACGCCGGCCAACACTACCAGTAAAAATGCGATCAGGCGCTCGCGCACCGCACCCCAGGTCTTGGGAATCTTGTACGCCTTGCGGAAGGCTTCCATCCACGAAATCATCACGCCAGAGGCGGTCCACAGCGTGAGGACCGAGGTTGTGATCAGCATTCGAACCGGTCGCGGCTTGACGCCTTCGAAGAAGTTGAGAACCGAGGCGCCGGTTCCCGGCGGAAGGATGCGTCCGAGCGCATACATGATTTCGCGCACGAAGGTCAACGTGCTGTGCGAAACGGCGAGAATTGACGCGACCAGAAGGATGGCCGGAAAGAGCGTAAAGATGGCGGAAAATGCCGCCGCCTTCGCCACTCCGAACTGGTCGTGCCCGAAGGCTTGCAGGATTGATAAACGCAGTAGCTTGAAGAACCTGAGCATAGGTCGGTAAATGGGGACGTACCCGCTCTCCTGCCGGCCGGAAGGTCGCGGGCTCTTCAATAGGGGATTGTAAATGATGTGCTGTCGTTCGCAATCAACTGTTCGTGGGGGATCAAATTCCCCAAGGACGGCCCGCCCGGCTCCTACAGCAGCTTTGACATGTGAATGAAATGACAGGGCATGGTGGCTTTTTGCTGCAACTCTTCGCTGGCAGGCGACGTGCCGCTGATTTCGTAGCCGAACTTCCGGTACAGCGGCGGCAACTCGGTACGAAGATCAATCAGCGAAAGGTCCATCTGGCGGCACCCCTGCTCGCGAGCGTAGTTCTCGGCGACATTGATCATGCGACCTCCGAGCCCCTTGCCGCGATGTTCCCGCGCAACCGACAACACGCCGAAGTACCCGTGATCGCCACGAATCTCGACGTAGACCGCGGCGGCAATCACGGCGTCGCTGCTTTCGGCGACAAAGAGCTTTCCCGTCTCGAACAATTTCTCCACGCCGTCTCGACTGATACGGTCTCCCCGGACAAAGAATGATTCGACGGCAAATGCCGCATTGATGACATCCGTGATGACTGGGATGTCTTCCGGCAATGCGGAGCGAACCTGAAACTCAGACGATGGTGCATGTGTTGTCATGGCTCTTCTATAAAATACAACGGCCGCCCCGTGGAGCGGCCGTCCTGTTGATGCGAGGGTTGCTCGCGATGGATTCAGTTACTCGGTGCTGAGCTCTTCCGGTTCGTTTTCGCCTTCCTGCCGCAGCAGTTCCAGAGCGCGTTCGGCCTCCTCGTACTCCCTGGAGATCTCCTCCTGCACCTTCTGGGCTGCCTCTTCCAGCTCTGGAGCCAGCCGCACGTTGCGGTAGTACTCCATGCCGGTTCCGGCCGGGATCAGCCGACCGACGATAACGTTCTCCTTGAGACCGCGGAGGTGGTCCACCGCGCCGGTGATGGCGGCCTCGGTGAGCACGCGCGTGGTCTCCTGGAAGGACGCGGCTGAGATGAACGAATCCGTGGAGAGCGAAGCCTTGGTGATGCCGAGCAGCAGCGGACGGCCCGTAGCCGGCTTGCCACCTTCGGCAATAACTTTTTCGTTCTCCAAGCGGAAGCGGAAGCGATCAATCTGCTGTTCCAGCAGGAAGCCCGTATCTCCCACATCCTCGATTTTCACCCAGCGCATCATCTGGCGAACGATCGTTTCGATGTGCTTATCGCTGATCGTCACGCCCTGCAACCGGTAGACTTCCTGAATTTCGTTGACCAGGTAAGCCTGCAATTCTTTCTCGCCGAGTACGGCCAGAATGTCGTGCGGGTTAAGCGGGCCATCCATAAGCTGTTCGCCAGCCCGGATGCGTTCGCCTTCCTGCACGTTGACGTGGACGCCACGCGGCACCGAGTATTCCTTCTCGACGCCGTTGTCGGCCACAACATAAATCTTGCGCTGGCCCTTGCTGACTTCACCGAACTTCACGGTGCCATCGATCTCGCTGATGACGGCCGTCTCGCGCGGCTTGCGGGCTTCGAAGAGTTCGACCACACGTGGCAGACCACCGGTGATGTCCTTGGTCTTGGTGGTTTCGCGTGGAATCTTCGCCAGTATGTCGCCGGGGTGGACTTCGTCTCCGTCCTGCACCATGAGGTGAGCGCGCGAAGGCATCAGGTAACGCTTGTTGCCCTTTGCGCCCTTGATCACGATGGCAGGCTGACGTTTTTCATCCGGCGAATCCATTACAACCTGACGCGAGAGACCAGTGACCTCGTCCACTTCTTCGTGGAGGGTCAGGCCTTCCTGCAGGTCCTTGAATGCGACTGCGCCGCCGATTTCCGTCAGGATCGAGAACGTGTACGGGTCCCACTCGCCCATGACCTGGCCAAGTTGAACCGCGCTTCCGTCGGTCACCTTGAGGTGGGCGCCGTATACAACCACGTAGCGTTCCTTTTCGCGACCCTTGTCGTCAACCACGGCGATGGAGCCGTTGCGGTTCATCACCACCAGGTCACCGCCCTTGGAGCGAACGGTCATCAGGTTGATGAAGCGCACCGTGCCATTGTTCTTGGCATCGAGGCGCGACTGCTCGCTGACTCGCGATGCCGTACCGCCGATGTGGAAGGTACGCATCGTGAGCTGCGTGCCTGGTTCGCCGATGGACTGTGCGGCGATGACGCCGACAGCTTCGCCGAGTTCGACCAGGCGTCCCGACGCCAGGTTGCGGCCGTAGCACATCACGCAGACGCCGCGCTTGGATTCGCAGGTGAGCACCGAGCGAATCTTGACGCGCTCAATGCCGGCTGCCTGAATCTGTCCGGCCAGGTCTTCCGTGATCTCCTGGTTGACGTCGACGACGACGTTGCCCTCATAGTCCTTGATCTTCTCGAGCGAAACGCGGCCGACGATGCGGTCACGCAAAGGCTCGATGATATCGCCGGACTCGACGATGGAACCGACGTAGATGCCATCGACCGTGCCGCAGTCGTATTCGCTGACGATGACGTCCTGCGCCACGTCCACCAGACGGCGGGTGAGGTAACCGGAGTCGGCCGTCTTAAGCGCCGTATCGGCCAGGCCCTTACGGGCGCCGTGCGTCGAAATGAAGTACTGCAACACGGTGAGACCTTCACGGAAGTTCGCCGTGATCGGCGTCTCGATGATTTCGCCTGACGGCTTAGCCATCAATCCGCGCATGCCGGAGAGCTGACGAATCTGCTGCTTCGAACCGCGGGCGCCCGAGTCGGCCATGACGTAGATCGGATTGATTTCGCCTTCCTTGTCTCGACGCTGCATGTTGCTGAACATCTCGTCGGCCACCTTTTCGGTGATGCCCGACCAGATTTCAATGACCTTGTTATAGCGTTCGCCGTTGGTAATGGCGCCGTCGAGGTACTGCTGCTGCACGCTGATGACAGCCTTCTCGGCCTCGCCAACCACGCCCTTCTTGCTGGCGGGGATGACCATGTCGTCGATACCGATGGAGAGACCGGAGCGGGTCGCGGCCAGGAAGCCGAGGCTCTTGATCTCGTCCAACATGCGAACGGTGGTTTCAAGACCGAAGCGCAGGTAGCAGTAGTTCACCAACTGGCCGACGCCCTTCTTCTTGAGCAGGCCGTTGATGTATGGCATCTTTTCCGCAGCGGCGCGCAGACGATCGTTAAGAATCGCGCGACCGACCGTGGTACTGATGAATTGGCGGTTGAGTACAACCGGCTCAGTGTGCGTCACGTCCTGATCGTCGTACGCCGTGGTGAGATCGATGACCTCGCCGGTATAGCGCAGACGGATCGGCGTAAGTGTTTCCACTTCACCTGCTTCGAGCGCAAGCAACACTTCCTCGATGTTCGAGAATGCGCGACCTTCGCCCTTGGCACTCACCTTCGCCTTGGTCAGGTAGTAGATGCCAAGCACCATGTCCTGCGTCGGAACCGTAATCGGCTGGCCGGACGCCGGCGACAGAATGTTGTGCGAAGCAAGCATCAACACGCTGGCTTCAACCTGGGCTTCCGGCGAAAGTGGGATGTGCACGGCCATCTGGTCGCCGTCGAAGTCGGCGTTGAACGCCGTGCAGACGAGCGGGTGAATCTTGATGGCCTTGCCTTCCACCAGCACCGGCTCGAAGGCCTGGATGCCGAGGCGGTGAAGCGTGGGAGCGCGGTTGAGCATCACCGGGTGATCCTTGATGACCTCTTCCAGAATGTCCCACACGATCGGGTCCTGTTGCTCCACCATTTCCTTGGCCTGCTTGATGGTGGTGCAGTGGCCGGTCTGCTCGAGGCGGTGATAGATGAACGGCTTGAACAACTCAAGCGCCATCTTCTTGGGAAGACCGCACTGGTGCAACTTCAAATCCGGACCGACAACGATGACCGAACGGCCAGAGTAATCCACGCGCTTGCCAAGGAGGTTCTGGCGGAAGCGGCCCTGTTTGCCTTTCAGCGTGTCGCTCAGCGACTTGAGCGGGCGATTGTTGGCGCCACGCAACACGCGGCCACGGCGTCCGTTGTCGAACAGCGCGTCCACCGCTTCCTGAAGCATGCGCTTTTCATTGCGCACAATGACTTCAGGAGCGTGCAGGTCCATCAGCTTCTTCAAGCGGTTGTTGCGATTGATGACGCGGCGATAGAGATCGTTGAGGTCCGACGTCGCGAAGCGGCCGCCATCGAGAGGAACCAGCGGACGCAACTCCGGTGGAATCACCGGGATCACGTCGAGGATCATCCACTGCGGCTTGTTGCCGGACTTTCGGAAGGCTTCGATAACCTTGAGGCGCTTGGCGTACTTCAGGCGCTTCTGCAGCGAAGTCTCGGTGCGCATCTTCTCGCGCAGTTCAACCGACAGCGTATCCGTGTCGACGCGCTTCAGAAGTTCCTTGATCGCCTCGGCGCCCATCATGGCCTTGAAGCCCGAGGGGCGATACTGCTGGTCAAGCTCGCGATACTTCGACTCTTCCTTGATGATCTCGCGCTCTTTGACCGGAGCTTCGCCCGCTTCGACCACTACGTAGGCTTCGAAGTAGAGGACGCTCTCCAGGTCACGCAGCGAGATATCGAGGATGTGGCCGATGCGGCTCGGCAGGCCCTTGAAAAACCATACGTGCGAACACGGAGACGCCAGTTCGATGTGGCCGAGGCGTTCGCGGCGCACCTTGCTGAGCGTAACTTCCACGCCGCACTTGTCGCAGATCACGCCGCGGTGTTTCATGCGCTTGTACTTGCCGCACAAACACTCCCAGTCAGTGACCGGCCCGAAGATGCGGGCACAGAACAAGCCATCGCGTTCCGGCTTGAAGGTTCGGTAGTTGATCGTCTCGGGCTTGGTGACTTCACCGTGCGACCAGCTGCGAATCTTCTCCGGTGAGGCGAGGCTGATCCGAATGGCGTCGAAATCCGTGATGTTGTTTCCGAGATCAAACGGGCTCGAACGGTACAAATTGCCTCCTCCCTGGTACGCTCACTGCGTCCAGGACTGCGGCCTCTCGCGACCGCCAGCGGAACCCAAAAGTAGCGTCAGACTTGAGAGATCGATTCCCGGTCTGACCACCGAATCTTCATCTGCCGGACTTGGGTTCGGCCCCGGCAGATTTCGATTCCAGAAAACCTTGCGTCGGCTGCACCCGGCGCCTTATGCAGCGCCGGATGCGGAATGCCTTAATCCGCCGCGGCTGTTACCGGCTGCGGAGGCAACTCCTTCTCCTTGAGCTTCACCAGTTCAACGTCAAGGCAGAGGGACTGCAATTCGCGGACAAGCACGTTGAACGACTCGGGCACGCCCGGTTCGATCGCGGCTTCGCCCTTGACGATGGCCTCGTAAATCTTGGTGCGGCCATACACGTCGTCGGATTTCGCCGTCAGCAGCTCCTGGAGAATGTACGCGGCGCCGTAAGCTTCCAGCGCCCACACTTCCATTTCTCCGAAGCGCTGGCCGCCGAACTGCGCCTTGCCGCCCAGTGGTTGCTGGGTGATGAGCGAGTACGGTCCGATGGAGCGCGCGTGGATCTTGTCGTCGACCAGGTGCGACAGCTTGAGCATGTAGATATATCCGACCGTGACCGGCTGTTCGAACCGTTCGCCGGTCATGCCGTCGTACAGGGACGTCTTGCCGGATGTCGGCAGGCCCGACCGCTCGAGCAGCGCCTTGATCTCAATTTCCTTCGAGCCGTCAAAGACCGGTGATGCGAAGTAAACGCGATCCTTCATATCGCCCGCGATCTTCATCAATGAATCGTCGTCGAGGTCGTCAAACTCCGGCACAAACGGCATGCCGTCGAAGAGCTGCTTGATGCCCTTGCGAATGGCGTCCGTCCGGTTGTTCTCCGCAAAGATCTCGGTGACCATCTTGCCGAGTTCGTGTCCGGCCCAGCCGAGGTGCGTTTCGAGAATCTGGCCGACGTTCATACGGCTTGGTACGCCCAGCGGATTGAGCACGATCTCCATCGGCGTACCGTCCTCGAGGTAAGGCATGTCCTCTTCCGGAAGGATGCGCGCGATGACGCCCTTGTTTCCGTGGCGGCCGGCCATCTTGTCGCCGACGCTCAGTTTGCGCTTCATGGCGATGTAAACCTTGACGAGCTTGATTACGCCCGGCGGCAGTTCGTCGCCCTTTTGCAGCTTCTCCACTTTCTCGTGAACGATCTTGCGCAACACGTCGATCTGGCGCGAGGTCATCTCCTCGATTTCGTCGATCTGTTCGTTGATGCGCGGATCCTTGTCGTTGAACTTGATGCGCTTCAGGTTACGGGTCGAGATGCGTTCGATGGTCTCGCGATCAAGAATGGTGCCCTTGGTCAGGAGGCGCTTGTTGGTGCGTTCATCGTGCAGGTCGGCCTGGACTTCCTTGTCGCCGAGCAAACCTTCAAGACGCTTCAAACGCTCATCGGTGAGGATTCGGATTTCATCCGCCAGGTTCTTTTCGAGGCGGGCGATCTGATCCGCTTCGATCTGCTTCGCGCGCTCGTCCTTTTCCTGTCCCTTGCGCGAGAAGATCTTCACGTCGACGATCGTGCCCTCGATGCCCGGAGGGCAGGTGAGAGATGCGTCGCGAACGTCGCCGGCCTTTTCGCCGAAGATCGCACGCAGCAGTTTCTCTTCCGGCGTGAGTTGGGTTTCACCCTTCGGGGTGACCTTGCCGACCAGAATGTCGCCGGCCTTGACGGTCGCGCCGATGCGGATGATGCCGCTCTCGTCGAGATCGCGCAACGCGCTCTCGCTGACGTTTGGAATGTCCCGCGTGACTTCTTCCGGTCCCAGCTTCGTATCGCGCGACTCGATCTCGAACTCCTCGATGTGGACGGAGGTGTAGTAGTCCTCCTTCACCATCTTTTCAGAGACAAGGATTGCGTCCTCGAAGTTGTAACCGCGCCACGGCATGAAGGCGACGAGCACGTTTCGTCCGAGCGCCAATTCTCCGGCGTCGGTGCAAGGACCGTCGGCAATGACCTGGCCCTTCTTTACATGCTGGCCCTTCTTCACGATGGGGCGTTGATTGATACATGTGTTCTGGTTCGAACGCTTGAACTTCGTCAACTGGTAGATGTCGCTGCCGACTTCGCGCGACAACTGCATCGGATGGTGCTCACCCTCCACGCGGACGATGATGCGCTCCGAATCCACCGAGTCGATGATGCCCGAACGGCGCGCCAGAACGACGGCGCCCGAGTCGCGAGCCGTGACGCCTTCCATGCCGGTGCCGACAATCGGCGCCTGCGCACGGAGCAGCGGAACCGACTGGCGTTGCATGTTCGCGCCCATCAGAGCGCGGTTGGCGTCGTCGTGCTCGAGGAACGGAACCAGCGAGGCGGCCACCGACACAAGCTGTTTCGGACTGACGTCGATGTAGTCGACCTCATCGCGGCTGACGAGTACGAAGTTGCCGGCCTTGCGAGCGTTCACCAGTTCCGTGACGATGCGTCCCTTTTCATCGAGTTCGGCGTTGGCCTGCGCGATGACGTACTTATCTTCCTCCCACGCGGAGAGGTAGAAGGAGAACGGCTCGTAGTCGATCAGCTTTTTGCGCTTCGACTTCAGTTCGTCGTTGGCTTTCAGTACCTCGGGCTTTTCGAGGTGATCGCCAACCTTGTACTCGCTGTCACCGGCGTTGACGACGGTGACGAAGTCAAGCACGCGGCCCGCCTTCACTTTGCGGTAAGGCGATTCGATGAAGCCGTAATCGTTAATGCGCGCATAGCAACTGAGCGACGATATCAGTCCAATGTTCGGACCTTCCGGCGTCTCAATCGGGCAGATGCGTCCGTAGTGCGTCGGGTGGACGTCGCGGACTTCGAAACCCGCGCGTTCACGCGACAGACCGCCCGGCCCAAGGGCGGAGAGACGGCGCTTGTGCGTGATCTCCGAGAGCGGGTTCGTCTGATCCATGAACTGCGAGAGTTGCGACGAACCGAAGAACTCGCGGATGGCAGCCATCACCGGCTTGGCATTCACGAGGTCATGCGGCATCGCCGTCGACATCTCCTGGTACACGCTCATCTTTTCCTTGATGGCGCGTTCCATGCGGACCAGGCCGATGCGGAACTGGTTCTCCATCAATTCGCCCACGGCGCGCACACGGCGGTTACCGAGGTGATCGATGTCGTCAACCGCGCCGATATTACGACGCAGTTTGAGCAGGTAACGGATCGTGGCGTAGAAGTCATCCGGATCAAGCGTGCGCAGCTTGCGGTCGGTTGCGTCCGCGTTGTCGAACAGCTTGATGTTGAACTTCATGCGGCCCACAGCCGAGAAGTCGTACTTGCGCGCGTCGAAGAACATGCCCTGGAAGAGCGCGGTCGCCGTGTCCAGGGTCGGCGGATCGCCGGGGCGCAGTTTGCGGTAGATCTCGATCAGCGCTTCCTGTGGCGTCTTTACCGAATCGCGGCGCAACGTCTGGCTGATGACCGTACCCACATCGTCGCGCTCGGGGAAGAAGACGTGAATTTCCGCCACGTCGGCGTCGATCATCTTTGACAGCTTGTCGGCCGTAATCTCGGCGTTTGCTTCCAGCAGTACTTCGCCGGTATTCGTATCGACGATGTCCGCCGCCGCGAATGCGCCTTCCAGGTCGCCGAGTTCAACTTCAATCTCGCTGACCTTCGACTTGTGAATATCCTTCAGGATCGCTGCGCTAACCTTGCGGCCGGCGTGAGCGATCTCTTCTCCGCGCGCCTTGATGGCGTGCGAGAGCTTCATGCCGAGCAGGTTCGTCGGACGATCGACACCGGGTTCCAGCGTCCAGTAGAGCTTCTTGTCCTTCAGCGCAATCCGGTCGATGGTGTAGAACGTGCGCAGGATTTCTTCATCGGTGCGCAGTCCGAGGGCGCGAAGGAAGATCGTGCCAAGGAACTTGCGCTTGCGATCGATGCGAACGTACAGCACGTTCTTCTGGTCGTATTCGAACTCGACCCACGAACCGCGATACGGAATGATCTTGCCGAGGAAGTACGTGCGGTTGTTCGCCGTTTCAAAGAACACGCCCGGCGAACGGTGCAACTGGCTGACGATGACGCGCTCGGTGCCGTTGATGATGAACGTGCCGTTTTCCGTCATCAAAGGGATGTCTCCAAAGAAGACTTCCTGTTCCTTGATGTCGCGGATCGTTTTGTTGCCGGTCTCCGGATCCTTGTCGAAGATGGTCAGGCGCATCGTGACTTTGAGCGGAGCGCTGTAGGTCATGCCGCGTTCTTCGCACTCGGCCACGTCATACTTCAGTTGCAGGCCAACCGGGTCGCCGCACTTGTTGCAGAAATCAGGGGTATTGGCGTTATACGTGCCGCACTTGCTGCAAAGTACTTCGCCGGGGTGAAACGGATCGGTGACTACCGTGGAACCGCAGTTGCGACAGGTGGTGCGCAGATGGTGCAGGCCCTTCAGGTGGCCGCACTTGCATTCCCAGTTGCCAATCGAAAAGTCGACAAACTCCAACTGGGAAACATTGCGGAAGTCCGTGATAGGAAATACGGACTGGAATACCGCCTGCAAACCAGCATCGTCGCGCTCGCTCGGCAGCGCATCCATCTGCAGAAAGCGATCATACGAGCGCTTCTGCACCTCAATCAGGTTGGGGATCTGGATGGTCGCCGGAATCTTTGAGAAATCGAGTCGCTTGCGGAAGGCAGTTTTCTTTTCAGCCATGTAGAAACTCCTCAGTGTTGCCTCGTTCCGCCGGTAATGCCGGTCGACCCCGGTGGCGCGGGGTGGAACGAGACGGCGCGGCTGTTTCACCGCGCAATGACCAACCGCAGCCCCCTACGGGTGGTCCTTGAAACGACAACCGTCTGATGCCATATCAGCTCCACCGGCGACCATCGCCGTGGCGATCGACTGGCATTGACGCAAACACCTTATTACTGGCGGGATACCGGCTGGATTGCCGCCGGCCTGAAAACCTTTAAGTCGCTCCGAAAGAGGCACGTTTGTGGTTAAAACAACCACGAATACGCAGAAAATGCGCTAGCGCCCACAGGGACACACTATCCCTTGGGCGCCGTGATGGCGTCTTTTGAGCTTGCCCAATTCATACAGGGCATCCGGTGCTCGCTTGCACCGGAAATTTTCTTTTTCTCTTCCCGCGCCAGTTTGATAGGCCTGTTCCCGACTCGCCTCGCCTGGAGCTGAAAAACTTGGACGTAGGCGGCCGCAGCCGAACTTGTATACCAGTTTTGCAGGCTCCGCTAAAACCTGCAACTACCCGCCCGGGAATTCCGCAGTCATTGCGTTTAGATGACCGCTCCGCTTCCTCGGCTTCAATGTGTTTCCCGGCAGCCTTGCTCCCGGCTGTGGAAACCATCGCACCCGGACTTGCGCTTGCCTGTCCGGATAATTTCCCAACCTGTTCGCCAACAGATAGGGAGCCATTGCACTCTCTACGGTACTACAAAACTACTGGCCCGCCCGGCCAATGGCCAAAACCACGTCTCGGAGCCGGACTCGCATCCGGCTCCCATGACGCAAAACAACGCAGGGTAAACACCCCGCCGAAAACTACTTCACTTCGACGGTCGCGCCGGCATCCACAAACTTCTTCTTGATGCTCTCGGCTTCGTCCTTCGTGATGCCTTCCTTCACGGTCTTCGGGGCGCCATCGACCAGATCCTTGGCTTCCTTTAGACCGAGGCTGGTGACTTCGCGAACCGCCTTGATCACGTTGATCTTGTTTGCGCCAGCGGCGGTCAGAACGACCGTGAATTCGGTCTTCTCTTCCACCGGAGCGGCAGCCGCAGCAACCGCGCCCGCCACTGCCACCGGGGCAGCAGCCGCAGCCGATACGCCGAGACGCTCTTCCAACTTCTTTACCAGTTCAGCCGCTTCTAGAAGCGACAAACCAACAATCTGTTCTTCCAACTGCTGTAGATCCGCCATTGCTATTTCTCCAATTCGTTTTCGTTATTCGTTGTGCCGATTTCGTTATCGCCGAGCGAGGCAGAATGTCCGAGACCTTCGCGGGTGGACGTCACGCAATCTCTGCGTTACTTGACCCAGTCTTCGCCGCCGCGCCAGACAAACGCAGCAGACAAGACACGCCTCACAACGGATAACGGAACCTATTTGGAGCGGCCGAAGCCACTCCGGAACCCAACCGGACTCTCATCCGGCTCGGACTGCGATTAGGCCGAAGCCGTTTCGCCGCCCTTGAACTTTTTTCTAAGGACTCCGCAACGCTTCGCTGCTTCGCCCTCGCCTCCGGCGCTCGCATTCCGGCGAGCGTCCTCGGCTTCACCCGTATCTTTGACGGGCAGAACTGCGATTAGGCCGAAGCCGTTTCGCCGCCCTTGAACTTCTCTTCCTTCACGCCCTGGTTGATCACCACGGCCAGGTTGCGTCCCACGGCCGCCATGACCGTCGCCAGACGCTGCGCGGGAGCGTTGAGCAGGAAGAGCAGTTTCGAATACAGCTCGTCCTTCGAAGGCATGTTCGCCAGCGCATTGATATCCTTCGCGCTGATGGCCTTGCCTTCGACCAGGCCAGCCTTGAACGACAGTTCCGGGTTGTCCTTGGCGTACTTGGTGAGCGCCTTGGCGAGTGCGACCGGATCGCCTGCCGTGTATGCGATCGAGGTGCGGCCCTTCAGGTCCTTCACCACGCTCTCAAACGCGGAGCCTTTCGCTGCACGCTCGGCGAGGGTGTTTTTCACCACCCGGTACTTGCCGCCGGCGCCGCGTATGGCCTTGCGAAGTTCATCATCCTGCGCCACCGTCAGCTTGCCGTATTCGGTGACAAAGCCATTCTGCGTGCCCTTCAGGGCCTCGGCCAGCGCGTTTGCCTGTTCAATCTTTTTCGCTTTTGTGACAGCCATTGCAGATTCCTTCTAGAGCTTTTCTCGGGACTCGCAGCGCATCGCCGCTTCACCCGGTCTGGCGATGCTTACGCCTTGTTCGCGGCCTCGAGTGCCGCCGTGTCAATCGATACGCCCGGGCCCATCGTCGAACTGATGTAGCAGCCCTTGATGTATTTGCCCTTGGCTACCGACGGCTTCGCCTTGATCACGCTGGTAATGACGGTCGTTGCGTTATCCACCAGTTTGTCGGGCGTAAACGAAATCTTGCCCACCGGGACATGCACGAGCGCGGTCTTGTCGGTGCGGAACTCCACCTTGCCGGCTTTTACTTCCGCAACCGCTTTGGCGACATCGAATGTCACCGTGCCTGTCTTCGGGTTCGGCATCAAACCGCGAGGTCCGAGCACCTTACCCAAACGGCCCACCGACTTCATCATGTCCGGCGTCGAGATCACGGCATCGAAGTCCGTCCAGTTTTCCTTCTGGATCTTCTCAACCATGTCTTCGCCGCCAACGAAGTCCGCGCCGGCTGCTTGTGCCTCGCGCATCTTTTCGCCGCTCGCAACCACCAGGACTTTCTTGTTCTTACCCAGGCCGTGCGGCAGAACCACCGTACCGCGCACCATCTGGTCGGCATGTTTCGGGTCGACGCCGAGGCGGAGCGTCACTTCCACCGTCTCATCGAACTTGGCGTACTTCACTTTTTGCAGGAGCTGTACTGCGTCCTGCAGCGCGTATGCGCGAGTTTCCACCTGCGCACGCGCCTTCGTAATGTTCTTTCCGGATTTTATTGCCATTGTTACTCCTGTCTCCCACCGCTGACCGTCAGTAGAGGACGGGGCCGTGGTGTTTACGACCGGCGGACATAAGCCCGCCAGAAGATCTTGTTAACCAGCGACTACCTCGAGGCCCATCGAGCGCGCAGTGCCTTTCACGCTCTTGACTGCCGCTTCGAGAGAGGCTGCATTGAGGTCCGGCATCTTCTGCTTGGCGATTTCCATCACCTGCTTTTCGGTGACCTTGCCCACTTTGTCCTTGTTTGGCGTGCCGGAGCCCTTTGCAATTCCAGCGGCGCGCTTCAATAGCACGGCGGCCGGCGGGGTTTTGGTGACGAACGTAAAGCTGCGATCACTGTAAACCGTGATGACAACCGGAACGATCAGGCCAGCCAGTTCCTTGTTCTGCGTGCGAGCGTTGAACTGCTTGCAGAACTCCATGATGTTGACCTGTGCCTGGCCGAGGGCCGGACCTACCGGCGGTGCCGGTGTCGCCTTGCCCGCTTCAATCTGCAGCTTTACCGATCCTGTAATCTTCTTTGCCATTGCTTACCTTTCCTGTATTGCGGTCCCGCCTCGCATACCGTGAGGCCCCGAGTCTAGGATTTTCGGCTCGGGCGGATTCAAGGGAACCGCTATATCGAACCCATGTACTGCCACTACGTGATGATCTTCTCGACTTGTCCGAACTCCAACTCCACCGGAGTCGAGCGTCCGAAGATCGTAACCATGACCTTCAAGGTTTCGCGGTCTTCGTTGACTTCGTCGACCACTCCCTGGAACGTCGCGAACGGCCCCTCGGTGATGCGAACCTGTTCGTTCTTCTCGAACTTGACCTTGAGCTTCGGCTTTTCCTTGCCTTGCGCAACGCGGTAGACGATCTGGTTCACTTCTTCGTCCGACAGCGGCGTCGGCTGCTGTCCAGTGCCGACAAAGCCGGTGACACGAGGCGTCGACTTCACCACGTGCCAGACGTGGTCGTCCATGTCCATCTCCACCAGTACGTAGCCGGGATAGAACATGCGCTCGCTCGTGTACTTCTTGCCGCCGCGAACTTCGGTGACCGCCTCGGTCGGAATCAGCACGCGGCCGATTCGTCCTTCCAGGCCGAATGCGTGGATACGCGACTCCAGCGACTCGCGCACTTTGCGCTCAAACCCGGAATACGTGTGGATGATGTACCACTTCATATTCGGGTTCACAGGAGCTTCGGGCGTTTGCTCGCCCGCGACCTCGACCGGTTGCGCAATTTCCGCGCTGGCGCCGTCCTGGTTTGGCTCTTGCCCGTTGCTCTCGTTCTTGTTGGTTTCTTCCATAAAGAGAATCCGACCTCAGTTACACCAACCCGAGGTCATTCGACCGAATCCATTTCCCCGCGGCACAGCCCGGCGTTTCATCGCGCCGGTCCAGCCCATCCGCCTGCGGATTAGCGGCTCGTCAGATAGCGAATGGCCGCATCGATGACCTTGCCGAGGATGCCATCCACTATCCAGAAGAACGCCCCAAAAATAAAGACCGTGATGATGGTAACGACGGTGGTCGACTGCACATCCTTGAGGGATGGCGTCGTCACCTTCTTCATCTCGTTGCGGACTTCGTTGTAAAAAGCCTTGACGCGCTGCGGCCAACTCTTGAGCCGCGCACTCAACTTGTTGTCGTCCACGGTTGCCACTGCTGCCTTCGCCATTTTCCGAATCCTGCTTCCTCGCGGCCACTTTACGACGGCGCCATCGGCTGCCCGTGACCCGCGTACTACCGAAACTCTGTCGCTCAACTCACCCCATGCGGGTGAATGGCAGGGGCGGAGGGATTCGAACCCCCAAGTCCGGTTTTGGAGACCGGCAGTTTAACCGTTGAGCTTACGCCCCTGTAACTCGTCCCGAGTGCGGCGGCACCCGGGACATCAGACGGCTGCGGGAACACACGCTGAACCGCCTGCAGCTCGCTGTTACTTCACTTCCTTGTGTGCCGTGTGCTTACGGCACTTGCGGCAGAATTTATTGAACTCAAGACGCTCGGTCGTTGTCTTGCGGTTCTTTGTCGTCGAATAATTGCGGTTTTTACAGACGGAGCATTGAAGCTGGCAAATCTCGCGGGGCATGTCCCACTCCTTCTTGGATTACCCCGCCGCTTGATGCCGCGAGGCCTTGCCCGGGTCAAAGCCCGGAAATCAGCAATCGCATCCACGACTGCCGAAGACTACTTGAACAACTCGGCGCGGGCGAAGCGTGAAGCCTCGCCCGTCCGTTTACTGAACGATCTCGGTGATGGTACCGGCGCCGACCGTGCGTCCGCCTTCGCGGATGGCAAAGCGCAAGCCCTTTTCCATCGCCACCGGCGTGATCAACTCGATCTCCAGCGTCACGTTGTCGCCAGGCATCACCATTTCCGTCCCCGCAGGCAAGTGCGCCACGCCCGTCACGTCCGTCGTCCGGAAGTAAAACTGTGGCCGGTAGCCGTTGAAGAACGGCGTATGACGTCCGCCTTCTTCCTTCGACAACACATACACCTCGCCCTTGAACTTCGTGTGCGGCGTAATCGAGCCCGGCTTCGCCAACACCATGCCGCGCTC
>Ga0307375_10000651_pt1 | contig 41682 bp, 34 predicted proteins | sample TR1MG_FD_202531 | JGI IMG/M metagenome (GOLD analysis project Ga0307375, IMG submission 202531) | Soil microbial communities from Risofladan, Vaasa, Finland - TR-1 | ecosystem: Environmental > Terrestrial > Soil > Coastal area > Acid sulfate soil | place: Finland: Risofladan, Vaasa | collected...
CGTAGACGAGCCGTTTGATCCGCGCATGGGTCAATGCTCCGGCGCACATCGCGCACGGTTCCAGCGTCACGTAAAGCTCGCAGCCCGTAAGCCTGTAGTTGCCGAGCGCCTTCGAGGCTTCGCGCAGGGCCATGATCTCCGCGTGCGCGCAGGGATCGCAAGCCGTAATGACCTGGTTCCACCCGCGCCCGAGAATGCGTCCGTCCTGCACCACCACGGCGCCAATCGGGACCTCTCCCGCGGCTTCCGCCCGGGCGGCCATGCGCAGGGCTTCTTCCATCCAGAGCTCGTCGTTGCGGTCCGTGCCCATCGCACCATCCTACCGCAGGATGGTGGGGGGCGCGGTCGCAGCCGCTGCTTTTGCTTGCTTCAGCCCCCGTCGGTGCTATCCTTGTCACAGAGTGGGGTGATAAGGGTGCAAACGACAAGAAAGTTTTCCAGGTTGCTTCATCGCCTCGCGTTCCTGGATCTTCTGAAGGGACTCAGCGTAACCTTTCGCGCGCAGTCTCCTCGGCAGACTTATACCGAGCAATATCCGCTTCAGCGACCGCAAATCGCCGAGCGCTTTCGCGGCGCTCCTCGTCTCAACGTCAATCCCGAGACGAACGAGTCTTTATGCATCGCCTGCGATCTCTGCGCTCTGGCTTGTCCCGAGCAGTTGATCGTCGTTGGCAGCGAGCGCAATCCCGCAACGCGCCGCAAGGAGCTGACGCACTTCACCTACGACCTCAGCCGCTGCATGTATTGCGGATTGTGTGAAGATGCTTGCCCAACCGATGCGCTCGAACTCACGCAGGACTTCGAGCTGGCACTCTACGCCCGCGAAGGAGCGGTCCTTACGCGCGAGATGCTCGAGCAAGGTCCCGAACCAGCGCACTACGCAAAGTAGATGGAGTCTTATCTCGGCTGCTGCTGCGTCATGCAGTGAATCGCGCCGAGTCCCCAAATCAGGTCGCCGCAGTAGATTGGGACAATCGTGTGCTTCGGCATCGCCGTCGCCAGCGTGTTGAGAGCCTTGCGATCGTTGGGATCGTTGAAGGTCGGCACCAGCACGATCCCGTTCGAGATGTAGAAGTTCGCGTAGCTCGCCGGAACGCGCTGCCCGCTGTAAACCACCGGCGACGGCATTGGAAGTTCGACGACCTGCAACGAACGGCCTTTCACGTCGGTCATGCGCCGCAGCCGTTTCAGGTTCTCGCGCAGTGGTTCGTGGTTCGGGTCGCTCTTGTCCGGTTCGCTGGCGGCAATCACCGTGCGCGGTCCGGCAAAGCGCGCAATGTCGTCCACGTGACCGTGAGTATCGTCGCCCGCGACGCCGCGTTCCAGCCAGAGCACCTTGCGAATGCCAAGATAGCGGCCGAACACCAGTTCGATGTCTGCGCGAGACATCCCGGGATTGCGCTGCTGTGTTTCGCTGAGCAGGCACTCTTCGGTCGTGAGTAACAGGCCTTGACCGTTCACGTCAATGCTTCCGCCTTCAAGCACGAGGCGACGCGGCTTTCCGTTGACCGGGAACTCCGGGTCGAAGCGACGCATCTTCAGCAGCTTGGCAGCATGTTCCGGAAGCTGATCGTCGAGCTGCCAGTTTCGATACTTTGCCCAGGCATTGAATCGCCAGTTTGTAATGGCAACTTCACCGTCGGAGCGGCGTACAAAGATTGGTCCGGAATCACGGAGCCATCCGCGGTTTGTCGTCCATCGATGGAAGCGAATGTTTCCACTCGCCGACGGAAGCACGTTGGCAAACGCCAGTGTCTTTCGGGCCTTTGATTCGGCAGCTTCATCGTTGACGATGACTTCAACGCGGCCCACGCGAGTCAGATGTCGAATGATCTCTGCGTAGACATGCGGAATAGGCTCGAACTTTCCGGGCCAGTCCGTGCGATTATGAGGCCATGCAAGCCACGTAGCAGCCTGTGGCTCCCACTCGGCCGGCATGCGGAAGCCGAGATCGGAGGGATAGGACGATGATTGAGAGAACTTAAGGATCTTTGCCAATTTCTTATCAGTCGATGAATCGTTGCGTAATCGGAGCGTAACTGTCGATGCGGCGATCTCGCAGGAACGGCCAGTTTCTGCGAACCTCTTCCATCAATTTCAGGTCGACTTCGCCGATGAGGATCTCTTCTTTTTCGTGTTCTGCCTCGGCGATAATCCGCCCGAAGGGATCGGCGATGAACGAACCGCCCCAGAATTCAAGGCCTTGGCCTTCCGCCTGCCTGCCGCGGATGTTGCCCGTTTCGTGACCGACGCGATTTACGGCCGCTACGTAAATGCCGTTGGCGATAGCATGTGAACGCTGGATGGTGCGCCAGGCGTCATATTGCGCCGCGCCCCACTCTTCCTTCTCTGCCGGATGCCATCCGATGGCCGTCGGGTAGAAGAGAACACTGGCGCCTTGCAGCGCCGTTAACCGAGCGCCTTCCGGATACCACTGGTCCCAGCAGACCAGCGTTCCAATTTTGCCGAACCCTGTCTCGAAAACTTTGTACCCGAGATCGCCCGGCGTGAAGTAATACTTTTCATAATAGAGCGGGTCGTCCGGAATATGCATCTTGCGGTAGAGTCCGCACAGCGCCCCATCCGCTCCCAGTACCACGGCTGTATTGTGATAAACACCAGGCGCCCGGCGCTCAAACAGCGAAACCACAATGGCGACGTGCAATTCACGCGCAAGTTCCGCGAATCGTTTTGTCGACGGACCGGGGATCGGCTCCGCCAGGTCGAACAGGGAAGCGTCTTCGCGCTGGCAGAAGTATTGCGTTTTGAAGAGTTCGGGTAGACAGATTACTTGTGCTCCGCGCTTGGCTGCCTCGCGAACATGCAGCACGGCGCGATCCAGGTTGTCATCCGGTTCGGCTGTGCAAGACATCTGAATCACACCGATCGTGTAGTTGTCGACCGCCAACGATGATCCTCCATAAGGAACGTCGCTCATAAGGATAACAAAGAGCAGTCCTTACGGGCGCCCGGGAAGTGGAACTGTAACAGTACAAGCGGTGTTATGCTGGTGAAAGACGGCAGCGCTGTGGTGCTTCCGAAGGCGCCCAAGAGGGAACGGCACCAGACATATCTATGCTTCCGAAACGCGTAGACGATCACTCGACAATCTCGCGCGAAATGGTGCGCGAGGCCGAAGGGATTTTTTTTACCCACTTGAAGCGTGTCGGCCTCAAGCACACCGAGCAGCGCGATACAATCCTGCGCGCGTTTTTGGAAACACGCGATCATCTCTCGACTGACGAACTTCATCGGCTGGTTAAAAAGAAGGACGCGAAGATCGGATTCACTACGGTCTACCGCACGCTTAAGCTGCTGGCCGAATGCGGACTGGCGAGTGAAGTGGCGTTCCAAGATGGAGTGGCTCGATACGAGCATCAGTACAATCGCCGAAACCACCATCACATGGTTTGCACGGAATGCGGAGTCTCCGTCGAGTTCTTTTCTCCGGAGATCGAAAAATTGGAGCAGGAAATCGGGAAGAAGTATCACTACCACACGACGCGGCACACATTCCAGATTTATGGAGTCTGCGAAGATTGCCGCAAGAAGGCTCCTCGACGCTTCTCATGAAGGCGGCGAGTGTCGCCATCGATACTGAAGTGGCGATCCGGCGAAGGAGAGTGGAATGGCTTTTTGCGCAGGTTGCGGCAGTGTAATGTCTGAATCCGCGGTGGCATGTCCAAGGTGCGGAAGGGCGGCGAGCAGATCAAAGCGCTCGGCTCCCATTCCCAATATGTTTGCCGGACCTCTGGCCTACCTGTTTTTTCCGGCGATCATCTTCCTCCTCTTGGAACCCTACAGGAACAATCGGTTTGTTCGATTCCACTCGCTCCAGTCGATTGTGTTTTTCATTGGAAGCAACGTTCTGATGGGATTGGTGGTTTTCCTGGGATTCTTCGCCGTTGTGATCGGCCCGGTTCTCGCGATTGGCCTGCTGATTCTGTGGCTGGTGCTTCTGATAAAGGCTTACCAACAGGAGATGTGGAGGATTCCCTTTGTTGGGGACTGGCTGGAACGTTACTGTTCCGCCTAAAGTGACGCTTGACTTCTGAATTGCGCGCCCCGTACCTTCAACGCTTGACTTTGTTTGCCTGAGAATTTATTCCTAGTAGCTTTTTCACTCTTTTGCTCCGCTCGCCATAGCGGGCGTGCACTGCTTCAGAAAGGCAGCCGGTGATCGTACGGGTCTTTTATCACGATAAGTGCTTCGATGGATGCTGCTCTGCTTCATTGTTTTCGCGGTTCTATCGCGAGCGCATTCGCTCGAACGCGGAGTTTCAGTTCACCGGGCTTGTCCATCGAGCCGGAGCCCTGTTCAACGAGGCTGATTTCACCGGCGACGAGAATGCCATCGTCGATTTCAAATACTCGGCGTCTCCGGCCATCACCTGGTGGTTTGACCACCACGAGAGCGCGTTTCTGACTCCAGGTGACGCGGACCACTTCGAACAGCAGCAGAGCAATACCAAATTTTACGATCCTGACTTCAAGTCGTGTACGAAGTTGATTGCCACGGTTGGAGAAACTCGCTTCGGTTTTGACATTAATCCCGTGCGGGACATGGTGTACTGGGCGGACACGATTGATGGGGCTTCCTACACCAGCGCGGAAGAAGCGGTTTCCATGCGCGAACCCGCAATGAAGCTCACGCTGGCGATCGAGGCAACCCAGGACCCCACATTCACGCCGCGCCTCGTGCCCTTGCTGGCCACGCGTCCGCTGGCTGAAATCCTCGAAGAGCCATTTGTCTCCAAGCTTATTCCGCCGTTGCTTGAGCGTCATAAGAAATCAATCGACATCCTTGGCCGACACACGGAATGTAAAGACAAGACGCTCTTCTTCGATGTCACGGATTACGACATGGAGGGCTACAACAAGTTCATACCGTACTATCTCTATCCGGACTGTATCTACACCGTGGGCCTGAGCAAGAGCAGCTTCCGGGTAAAGGTAAGTGTGGGCTCGAATCCCTGGACGAACGCTACCAACCTGATCAATCTGGCCAAAATCTGCGAGCGCTATGGCGGCGGTGGGCACGCCCGCGTGGGTGCAATTTCGTTTCCTCCCGGCGAGTGGGAGAGCGCTCGTAACGGAGCGGCGGAGATTGTCGAGGAATTACGGGAATATTCACGAACGCATCACGAGTAGGCTGATGCGGCAGACGTGAAGGAATAAGCACGATTGGCGGCGTGAATTGAAGCGAAAAAGCAAACTCCCGGCAAACGGTGCCGGGAGTTAATGTTTTCGGGCTGGTTCCCCTTAGTGCTCGGTAGAGGCGTTTTTGTGGCCCTGGCACTTGGTGATAATGGCGGAACGAAGACGGGTGCGGAGATCGTCCGGCAGTTCGTAAAGCTTGGAGTCGCGATAGATCTCGATGGTCCGCTGCGTGGTGTTACAGACGACGTAACAGTTATGACACCACTGTAGATGTTCTTCGAGCTCCGCTTTCGTCTTTGCGTCAATCTCGCCGTCGAGGTAATCGGTGAGCTCTTTCAAAAACTCAGAGCATTTCACGGTCTGCCATCTCCGTCACGTCGTTTGAAGTACTTATTCAGCCTGTCACGCAACTGCAAGCGAGCTCGCAGTAGCCTGGACTTAACAGCCGGGACGCTGAGATCCAGCGCCGCCGCGGTTTCTTCAGTCGAAAGACCTTCCACGTCACGCAGGACGAAGACCGTGCGAAAACTCGCCGGCAAGCCTTGAATGGTCTTGCTGAGAATGTCTCTCAGTTCCGCCTGCTTGTACAACTGCTCCGGATTGGGAGACCAGTCCGCGATTTCTCGCGGCATGGAATCCTCTTCAGTCTTCACGTCTTCGTCAAGAGAAACCATCCGCTCGGGACGTCTCCGCCGCAGGCGCATGAGGGCTTCATTGACCGCAATCCGGACCAACCACGTATAAAACTTCGATTGCCCCTGAAACTGTCCGAGGTTCTGATACGCCTTCAGGAATGCATCCTGTACTACATCTTCAGCATCTTCGCGATTCTGCGTGATGTGCTGCGCAATGCGGAAGACGTTACGGTCGTACCGGCGAACCAACTCCTCGAAAGCCCCGATGTCACCTTTTCTGGCGGCATCCACCAGAACGGTTTCACCGTTTACGGGCTCGTCTACTTTAGATTCGATGGCTTCCATGATCTTGTCGATTCAGGAATTTAGGGCAGATCGTCGCGCCGGTACCGGAAGCGAAAAAAACTTCCATCGCACGGACACAAATCTTACAAGCACCCATTTCCGTTTTTATTGTAACGGCTGTGTCCCTGTTGTGTCTTGTTTTTTGCCCATTCAGGGATGGATTTCCATGGGACAGAGGCCGATGTCAAGGAGTTGAGGATTGGTTTTATTGACAGGACCAAATTCACCCATATAATCCGGCTTGACCCGGCAATTGCGTTGAACCACGGAATGCTCGACTCACAACAACTCGCCATTCTTGTTGAAGCTGCTGCCGACGAAGTTATTCGTCGTCACTCCACCGACCTGCGAAGGGAGCTCGTCGAACGAGTGATGAGCGAACTGGAACCCGTCCTGGTGGCCGCCACTCTTGCCAAGCCGTCCGAGGCACTTAGCCGCTGTTTCGACACCATCCAGGCAGTCACGGAGCAGGCGGATGTGCTCGGAGCGCTACTCGATGGAGCGCAGCAGTTCTGCGGCGACTGCGGCCTTTTCGTGCTTCGGGGGAACTCCGCCAGCGGTTGGCAATCGCGGGGATATCCGCTGAACGCTATGCAGCGGGCGACTATTGACTGCTCAAGCGGTCTGGCGGCGCGGGCCCTCCAATTGCGAACCCACGTACTAGCGACCATCGCTGAACTGGGCGGAAGTCTTCCGCAAATACTGGGCCTCGCCGATTCGGCGCGCGTGGTCCTTCTCCCGATGGTCGTCCGAGAACGAATTCCTGCGATATTGCTGGCCTCAGGCGATTCGCCCTCGGGTCCACTGGATGTCGACGCGCTTTCGGTGCTGACAAGGCTCACCGGCCTGTGGCTGGAGGCCTTGTCGAATCGTAAACAGGCGCAAGCCGACACCATTCCCGCTCCTGCCCCAAGGTCTGTCCCCTCGTCACCAGAGAACCTGCCGACGCCGGCTCCTGAACCTCCGCCTCCGCCGGTAGAAGTGACGCCTCCTCCGGCGCCCGTCATCGTGCCGCCAGCGGCGTCAACGCCGGAGGATGAGCTGCACAGCCGGGCTCGCCGGTTCGCCAAGCTTTTGGTGGAAGAAATCCGGCTGTATAACCAGTCTAAGGTGGAACAGGGACGTAGCAATCGCGATCTCTACAACCGGCTCCAGGAGGATATCGAAAAGAGCCGCGCCGCCTACCAGAAGCGGTTTGGAACCGCACTTCCCAACGCGGACTACTTTACCCAGGAGCTGGTACGTATCTTGGCTGACAATGATCCTTCGCTGCTGGGCGCCAACTTTCCGGGGTAAGATGGGAAGTGGCAATGGTCAAAAAGGTCCTGTGTATTTTTCTTATCGCCCTCATTGTCTCTCCAGACATGGCTCTGTGGGCCGAGTCCGGTCAACGCTCAAGGACGCTCAGTAAGCCTGCGTCCCGCACGGCAAAAAAGAAACCCGCAGCGAAATCCAGGAAGAAATTCGTCACAAAAAGAGCCGACCGTCGCCGCGCCAAAATCAACTACGCGGCTCGTCGGCGCATGCGCAAGGCCTTTGTCGCTTCGACCAGTTTGCGGCCAATGGCGCAGCAGCTTATTCAGAATCGCACCCGCGCAGCGTATGCAGGAGTTCAGGCCTACGCCAGAAAACATGACGGCACGGATACGGGCGCGATGGCATGGCTCGCCATAGGGTATGCCCACCTTCTCGATCAGGACTATGCGCAGTCCATTGTCGCTCTGGAAAACGCGAAGAAACATGCCGGAGAGTTGGCGGATTACGTTCGTTACTTCGAGGCCATGTCCTACGCAGGAATGGGGCGGCAGGATGAAGTGGTGTCCGTACTCAAAGACTTCCAGCAGAACATGCCCGACTCCATCTTTACGCGCAATGTCGTGAGCCTTTACGGAAACGCTCTTGTTGCGCAGGGAAGCGTGCAGGAGGCCATTCAGTTTCTTGAAGCGCACCGGTTGCCCGTACGCTCGGACATCGAACTGGCGCTTGGATCCGCTTATCTCAAATCAAATCAACCGCAAACTGGAATGGAGATTCTGCGCCGCATCTACTTCGCAATGCCCACGAGTCCCGCAGCTGGAACGGCTGCTGCCCAGTTGCAGGCCCAGGGTGGCTCGCTGACGGGAACTTTTTCCGAAGAGAGAATGCGCGCTGAACTGCTACAGAGGGCGAATCGTTGGAGCGATGCTGTTAGCGAATATCGCAGCTTGCTCGGTGAGGCTCCTCCCGATGAGCTAGGCAATGTTCAGGTGTGGCTCGGCGCAGCATTGCGGCGAACGGGCCGCGACAGTGAAGCGAAGCAGTTGCTGCAGAATGCCCAGGTGTCGGGCGAAATAAATGCGCTCCGGCTATACAATCTCGGCGAGATTGCCCGCTCGGACGATAACGCCGATGCAGTGATGGCGAATCTGGCACTCATGCGGCAACAGACCCCGTCCAGTCCGTGGTTCGAGGCCGCGCTTCTTTCCGCCGGGAACATGTACCTTCTGAAGAAAGATTACGAAAACGCCGTCGCGGAGTACCAGGAACTTTACCAGCGTTTTCCTCAGGGCTCCCGTGCTGCGTTTGCACACTGGAAAGCGGCGTGGCTGCTCTATCGGCTGAATCGCAGGGACGAGGCGAAGCGTGAGTTTGAACGCCAGGTGTCGCTGTATCCGTCGAGCCAGGAAGTGCCGGCAGCGCTCTACTGGCGGGCTCGCATAGCCGAGCAGGATGGAAATGTCGCGATGGCGCGCGCATGGTACAGCGAGTTGTCGCGCAGATTCCGCAATTATTACTATGGCGATCTCGCGCGCAAAAGTCTGTCGAAGTTGCCGCGCTCGAAACAGGCAGTTGCCGAACGCGACCGCGCACTGGATGCGATTCCTTCGGAGAGTCCTCTTGGACCGGACGTTCGGATTACCGTGCCTCCACCCGACGATCTTCGCTTTGAGAAAGCTGAGCTACTTGCCAACGCCGGCCTCACGGATTTTGCCGTGAAAGAGCTACAGATGGAGAACGGCGGAGGAGGCGCGAACTGGGCTACTCTTCAGATTGCGAAAATTTTCCGCCTGGCAGGGAAGGATTACCGCGCACTGCAATTCGTCAAGCGAGCTGTGCCCGGATATTACGCGCTTGAAGTTTCGCAATTGCCGCGGCCCTACTGGGATGCTCTGTTCCCACGTCCTTTCTGGGCGGAGCTTTGTCGCTACGCAGCGGCGAACAAGCTTGATCCATATCTTGTCGCCGCCCTCATTCGGCAGGAATCGGAATTCAACCCAGGTGCGGTCTCTCGTGCAGACGCGTTGGGGCTGATGCAACTGTTGCCCAGGGTTGGCAGGGGTGAGGCTCGTGAACTGCATCTGTGGAGGTATTCCACCGATTCACTGCTTACGCCGGTGGTCAATTTGCGGCTCGGCACCCGTTATTTTCGAAAGATGATCGATCAGTACAACGGCCGCGTGGAGTATGCGCTGGCCGCTTATAACGCGGGCACAATTCGCGTTGACGATTGGCTCGCGTCGGGAAACTATAGCGACGATGCGGAGTTTGTCGAGTCGATCCCGTTCACGGAGACCCGGGAATACGTGCAAGCCATTATGCGCAACGCCGATATCTACCGGCAGCTTTATTCACCGAATTCACCGAAGACCGGCAAGTAAGGGCGTCCGGGAAAGGGTCAATCCCGCTTCATCTTCGAGCCGAACATCTTGCGGAACTTCTGAACCTTCGGCGCTACCACGAACTGGCAATACGGCTGTGTGCCGTTATGCGCGAAATATTCCTGGTGATAATTTTCCGCCTTGTAGAAGGCTCCGGCTGGTTCGAGCTTGGTGACAATCGGGCTATCCCACTCTTTGCGGGCATTTAATTTGGCAATCACGACTTCGGCGATCGCACGTTGCTCGTCTGAGTGATAAAAGATCGCAGAACGATATTGTGTTCCAATGTCGTTTCCCTGGCGGTTGAGTGTAGTCGGGTCGTGAATAGTGAAGAACACCGCAAGCAGGTCACGATACGGTGTAACTTCGGGAAGGAACGTGATCTGCACGACTTCCGCGTGCCCCGTTGTTCCGCTGCAAACCTGTTGATATGTCGGGTTAACGATTTTTCCGCCCATGTACCCGGACTCGACGGAGACTACGCCTTCCATCGAGTCGTAAACGGCCTCAAGGCACCAGAAGCAGCCACTGGCCAAAGTTGCAGTTTCCTGATTCGACATGTAGTAGTGGATGCAAAAGAGGCGAGAAAGTTCCGGCGTGAGCCGAAAAAAGCAGATGAAAAATGCGCTGACTGTCGCTATCAGGGCTGCTTCTGGTCGGATTGGGGTGCCATGGCTTCTTTCGGTGGCCAGATAATTTCAATCATCAGCAGAATTGCTCCGATCACAATCGCACTGTCGGCAACATTGAAATCGGGCCACGAATATTGGCCGATATAAAAATGCAGAAAGTCCGTAACGCGACCGTGCACTATCCTGTCCCAGAGGTTGCCAACCGCTCCACCCAGCACGAGCGACAGGGCAACGCTCATCGTGCTGAACTTGCGACCGAGCCGCAGCAGAAAATACGCCACAACCATGGCTGCAACTGACGAGAACAACACCAGCAGAATTGTGCGCAATTCCGAGGTGCCACTGGAAAATATGCTGAATGCGGCGCCGCGATTCTGAACGTGCGTGATCTGGAAGAACCCGGGGATCACCTGGATCCAGCCGTCGTTCAGCGGAACTCTGCGGGCCACGATGTACTTGGTCACCTGGTCTGCCAGCACAATCAATCCGGCGATCAGGAAATGGTGAAAACGGAAATCGCGCCCTGTACTCACGCTTGCGAAGCTCCCGTGGCCCGCTCGCTCTCAATGGCGGCCAAGGCGGCGCTGCACCGTTCACATACCGTGAGATACTTGGCGTCTTCCCCGACATGCGTGGAATAGTTCCAGCAACGCTCGCATTTCACGCCATCCGCTTTGCCGGCCTGGACCGCGACACCGGCCGGATTGTCTCCTGCGTTTCCCCGTGCAATCGATACTTGCGACACCACGAAGAATGCCGGTAGTTGTCGCGCGTATTGCGAGAGCACTGTGTACACGTCACCATCCGCCGTCAAGGTAACTTTCGCCTCCAGGTTTGCCGCAATGGTTTTGCTCTGACGCAAGCCCTCCAGCGCACGCAGTGTTTCTTCACGGACAGCGAAGAGCTTCTCCCAATTGTTCCGAATTTGCGCTGCCTGCTCGCGGTCGCGGATTTCGCCAGTGACATCGTTTGTGTTGGGGAAGAGCGCAAGGTGGACGCTCTCCGGGCGCGACATCATCTTCGGCATAAACTTCCACACTTCATCGGCGGTAAAGCTCATGATGGGCGCGACCAGGCGGATCATGGCTTCGCCAATTCTCCACAGCGCCGTCTGTCCCGATCTCCGTTCGCGCGAAGTGCGCGGGAACGTATAGAGGCGGTCCTTGAGGATGTCAAAATACTGTGCGCTAAGATCGACGACGAAGAACTCATTCAGCCGCTGATAGATGCGATGGAACATCATCTGATCGTAGTAGCCGCGAATCTCTTCGGCGAAATCGGCGACGCGCAATAGCATGTACTGATCGAGAGGTTCCATGTTGTCGAATGGAACGCTGTCGCTTGCCGGATTGAACTCGTGCAGATTTCCAAGGATGTAGCGAAACGTATTGCGAATCTTGCGATAGTTGTCCGCCACGCGCTGCATGAGCGATTCCGTCCCTACCACGTCTTCGCGGAAATCGACTGATGCGACCCACAGGCGAACGACCTCGGCACCGAGGCGCTTGCAGATGTCAACGGGGTCCACCACGTTTCCTAGCGACTTCGATTGCGCGCGTCCCTTGTCGTCCAGCGTCCAGCCATTGGTGGAAACGGCGCGATAAGGGCTCTTGCCGTGCAGTCCGATCGCGCAGAGCAGAGACGAATGGAACCATCCGCGATACTGGTCTCCGCCTTCGAGATATAAATCGGACGCTTTCCACTCCTTTGAAACCAGTCCTGGAAGCACCGCGGCCTGGCTCGAACCCGATTCGAACCAGACATCGATGATGTCCATCTCCTTGCGGAATGCGGTTCCGCCGCATGCGCCGCATTTCGTCCCGGCAGGCAGAATCTTTGCGGCCTCATACTTGTACCAGGAATCCGAACCTTCGCGAGCGAACAGGTCGATGACCGCTCGGTTCGCTTTGGGGGACTCGAGTACGTGGTTGCAACCTTCGCAGAAGAAGACCGCGATCGGGACGCCCCAGATGCGTTGGCGGGAGATGCACCAGTCGGGGCGCGTCGCCACCATATTCGAGATGCGTTCTTCGCCCCAGGCCGGATCCCACTTCACCGTCTTGATCTCGTCGAGGGCCACGCTACGCAGCGTTCCGTGGTCGAGCTTGCCCTCCATGGAGATGAACCACTGTTCGGTGGCGCGGAAGATGACCGGGTGATGGCATCGCCAGCAATGCGGATAGGAATGCTCGATGTCGGAGCGCCCCATCAGGACGCCGCGCGACTTCAGCATCTCTACAATCGGTTCGTTGGCGTCGAAGACGCGCTTGCCCTCGTATTCCGGCAGTCCGTTACGCAGCACGCCGCCTTCATCCACGTTGCAACTCTGGTCGATGCCGTACTTCACGCCCGTGTAGAAGTCATCTGCGCCATGCGAGGGAGCAGTGTGCACCGCGCCCGTGCCCTGGTCCATCGTCACGTAGTCCGCGACCACACCCAGAATGGTCCGCGAGAGAAATGGATGGGCGAACGTGGCGTGTTCAAGCTTTGCGCCGGGGAAACGCGCGAGTTCCTTGAAGTCTTCGCCAAGATGACAATTCTTGACGGTCTCGACGGCCAATCTTTCGGCCACGATATAAACCCAGTCGTGACTTTCGATCGCTACGTATTCTTCCGTCGGATTGAACGCGACCGCCATCGATGCGGGCAGCGTCCAGGGAGTGGTCGTCCAAATGATTGTCGCGACCTGCTTGCCGTGTAACGCAGGATCGACTGCCGACGCATTGCTGGTGAGCGCATACCGTACCCAGATGCTTGGACTCGTATGGTTTTCGTATTCGACTTCGGCTTCGGCGAGCGCGGTTTTGTCGTAGATGCACCAATAAACCGGCTTCAGTCCCTTGTAAATCATGCCCTTTTCGAGGAACGCATAGAAGTTCTCAATGACGCTCGATTCATATTGCGGCGTCATCGTCGAATAGGGGTTGTCAAAGTCGCCAAAGACCCCCAGGCGCTTGAACTGGTCGCGCTGGATGTTGAGATATTTGTCGGCATATTGCCTGCAGGCGCTGCGTACCTCGAGCGGCTGCATCTGCAACTTCTTGCGGCCAAGAGACTCGTCAACTTTGATTTCGATCGGCAGTCCGTGGCAATCCCATCCGGGCACATACGGCGAATCAAAACCGCTCATCGTCTTCGACTTCACGACGAAATCTTTCAGGCACTTGTTCAGTGCGTGGCCGAGGTGAATCGCGCCATTCGAATAGGGCGGCCCGTCATGCAGCACGTACGTCGGCGAACCCTTGCGCGATCCACGAATCTGCTCGTAAATCTTGATCTCCGCCCAGCGTTCGAGCGCCTTCGGCTCATTCTGCGGCAGATTTGCCTTCATCGGGAAATCGGTCTTAGGCAGGTTCAGGCTGTCTTTTAGCTCCACTCGGGGTTCCTATCTCTATGCGCTAAAGGGATTTCGGACGGGAAGGATCGACTCCTCGCCAAGTTTTTATTATAGGGACAGCATGCAATTGGCGTCCAATACAGCCTGTGTCGTTTCATGAATTCGGCGGCAGGTACATGCGGTCCTGACACCTGTGTGCCCTTTCATTCAATTTTCTCGGCCTGTTAATTCTGGTAGGGTACAGATATATGAGAGCTGAGGAGGATATCTCTTGTCCTCGGTGTGGGAAGGCGCTGAGCGCCGGGGAACCTTGTCCAACCTGCGGGCCATTGAGCAATGAGTGGACATTGCGCGGAGCCCCTTACATTCTCGTGATCCTGATCGTCATTCTGATTGCCGGTTTCAGTATCACGCGACTGGCCGTTTCTGCATACCAGGCCAAACAACGTTCGCTTGCAGCGATGTGGTATCAGCGCGGCATGAAGCAAATGCAGGACAAGCAATCGGCTTCCAAGGCGGTTGACGATTTCGAAAACGCACTGGCCCACCAACTCGAAAACAATGAGTATCGACTGCGCCTGAGTGAAGCGTTAATCCAGGCGGGAAGACTCACGGAAGCGCGTGCGCACCTGTTGGGTCTTTGGGAGCAGAGGCCGGGCGATTCTCTCGTGAACCTCGAACTTGCGCGGCTCTCAGTCCAGCGCGGCGAAATTGACGTTGCGGTCCGCTACTACGAAGGCGCAATTTACGGAGTCTGGCCCTCCGGCGAAGCGCCATCCAAGGCGAGGCTAAATACACGTATTGAAGTTGCAACCCTTTTGCTTGAACACCACCGCAACCAACAGGCGCAATCCCAGTTGATTGCGGCTGTCGCGGAAGCGCCGCAGGAGTTCGCTATCTGGCAGCAATTGGGGCAGATGTTTCTTCAGGCCGGGGACCCGCAGCGATCCTATACAACCTTGCTGCATGCCCGCAGACTCAATCCTCGCGATCACCGTGTGGACATAGGGCTGGGCGAAGCTGCCTTCCAGATGAACAAGTTTGAATTGGCCAGTCGTTGGTTATATGACGGAGTACGTGCGGTTTCGGAGGATCAGCAGGCCACGCAGTTGCTCAAACAGTTGAATGACGTGGAAGCCATCGACCCTTTCAGAACAGGACTGAATACACGTGATCGCGCCTTGCGTGTGATCAAGCTATACAAAACTGCATTTGAACGCCTTGACCAGTGTTTCGCCAGCTTTAATCCTCCCGCAACGGCTCAGAGCCAGCCGCCGCCGTCGCCAATCATCGCGAACCCGTTTATCCTTCAGGCTGTCTCCGGAATGCGCGACTGGTCGAACCAGTTGAAGCCGCGGATGACAGAACCTAGACTACGGGGCCAGACCGATGTCCAGGAGAATGCAATGCGTTTTGTGTTTCAGGCGGAGCAGACTGCGCAGCAATATTGCGCTCTTCCGTCTCGTCCCATCGATCAGACGATTCAGTTGCTCGCCCGTGAAAGGTGGACGAACGAATGACCGCCACTCCCGAGGGACAGTTCCCAATCTCAATGTGGCGAAAGTATTACGGCAGAGTTCGCAGCGTCATCTCCACGGCGGGAGAACTATCCATTCGTGAGGAGCAGGTTTTTCTGCTGCTCGCCATCATCATCGGCCTGTTTTCCGGTCTGCTGGTCGTGCTCTTCCGTCTGCTCATCGAAACGCTGCGCATCATGCTTCTCGGCAGCGCATTGCGCCCGTCCTTTCCACGCGTAGTGGTTGTGCCGGCGGTTGTCGGGCTTGTGATTGCGTTTCTTGTTATCAAAGTCTTCCCGAAGATCCGTGGCAGTGGCGTCAACCAGACAAAGGGCGCTCTCTACATCTACGACGGCTACATCGCCAGCTCCACCGTCATTGGAAAATTTTTTGTCAGCGCACTCGCGATCGGCAGCGGACAATCCCTGGGACCGGAAGATCCGTCCTTGCAGATTGGCGCCGGCGTTGCATCGTTTCTCGGACGCAAGCTGAAGTTGACGCGTGAACGTCTGCGTCTTATCGCTCCAGTGGGCGCCGCCGCCGGATTGGCTGCAGCCTTCAACGCGCCGATCACCGCAGTGCTTTTCGTTATAGAAGAGGTCATTGGCCGCTGGTCGGCCGGAATCCTCGGCGCAATCGTTCTGTCCGCCATCTCGAGCGTGGTTGTTGAACGCTGGTTTCTCGGCGATACGCCGCTTTTTCGGATACCGAGCTATCACCTCGTGCATCCGGCCGAGTTGCTGGCTTATGCGGCCATGGGCGTTGTTGGAGGCTTCGCGTCGCTCATCTTCGTGAAGGTTGTCAGCTACCTCCGCCCGAAGCTCCGTACATTGCCGCACTGGACGCAATACTTCCAGCCGGCCGCTGCTGGACTCATCATTGGCCTCATCGGCGTTCGCTTTCCGCAGGTAATGGGCGCTGGCTACGAATACATGGACCAGGCGATGCACGGGCGATTCACGTGGCAGTTCCTGGCAATTCTGGCGGGACTGAAGATTCTGTCGACTGCGTTATCGTTTGCCAGCGGAACTCCCGGCGGCCTTTTCGCGCCGGTGCTCTTTATCGGGGCCATGATCGGCGGCTCCATCGGTATGGGTGCGCAGACGTTTTTCCCGCACCTCACCATTCCTGCCGGAGCTTACGCGCTGGTAGGCATGGGGACGCTATTTGCTGGAATTCTCCGAGCGCCAATGACTTCCGTGTTCATGATTATGGAAGTCAGTGGAAATTATTCGATCATTCTTCCGGTCATCATTTCCAACACGATTGCTTACTTGATCTCGCGCTCATTTCAGCCGGTTCCGATTTTTGACATTCTCTCCCGGCAAGACGGTCTCGATCTGCCGTCGCTGGAAGAAGAACGCGAGGTTGGAATCCTGCGTGTGGAGGACGCGATGCGTTCTGCTCCCATACGAGCCTTGCGAAGCGAGGAGCCACTCTATTCCGCGAGAGCAGTGGTAAGGAATGCGCCGGACACGGAATTACTGCTCGTCTCATTTCCCGACGGACGCTGGGGAGCGATTACTGCGGAAACTCTCATGGGCCTGACTGCGGATGAGACAACATCGCTCGGCGATCACGTACAAATCCATCTCCCGTTGCTGTATCCTGACCAGCCTCTGGATACCGCGCTGCGTCAGATAAAAGACTGGCCGCTTCTGCCCGTGATTCATCGCGCGGACCTGCGGCGTCTTGTGGGAATTATTTCGCTTAAGGACATCATCGCGGCCTATCACGACCAGGAAACTCACGAGGTTGAGGAATAGCCGCACACTCTCGCTCGCGTAAACCTGCATGCCCGGAATTATCTATAGTTGTTTCAGGAAGAGTTTTGCCTGTTCGAATTGAGGGAAGAGTTTTTCTTCAGTCATAAACTCCCGCGAGTGCACACAGCGCCGGCTGCCGCGCATTTTTACGGGATGCTTCAGATGGAGCATTTCGTGGTAGACAAGGTACTCGACGGCGTAGCGCGGAACGTGGGGACGGTCGAAGACGCGGCTCACCACGATGGCATTATGCGCGGGGTCGTAGTGGCCCAGGCTGTTGCGCGCATGCTCCATGCTCCAGGTCATCTGCGGTCTCCCCAACAGTCCGTCGAAGAAGCGCACATTCAGATCGTCGAAGATCTCATCTAAATCGTAAACATGCCCCTGCGCCGACGCGATGCGTTTTCTTCCGCGCATCTGGCGCACCAGGTGCGCCTTCTTGATCATCTCCGGGCTGCCTACATGCCGCCGATAACGCGATGCATGGTGCGGCTCAACCGGCTTGCGGTAAATCTTTGCCATCAGGATGTGAATAATGGAGCGCAGAACAGGCTCCGGTGCTCCTTCCAGCAAGTCAGACAGCCGCACCTTCAGCACGCCTTCTCGCAGACGGATCGTATTGTTGACGTTTGCGAAGGGATAGAACTGGAATTGAAATACAGGCAGCGGCGCCCGCGGTCGAAGTTCGCGGTAGGTCTCTTCCAGAATCTGCTGCACAGGTAACAAGGCGAAATCAGATTATCACGTCTCGTTACCGTTGCGGCTTGCCGAGGCCGCCCATGCCGGTGTAGTCGGGACGCTGCTTAGGTCCCTTGGATTTTGCCTCATTGTCTTTTTTCTTTTTCTTGTCTTTCGCGGATTCTTCCTTGTCGGGCTTTTCCTTGCCTTTTTTGGCCATTTCGTCCGTTAACAGGGCATGAGCATTATCGACGCTCGCGCTGGCCGACTCGTCCGCATCTTCAATGGCGAATTTGTACTGCTCCATCTGCTCCGGCGTGGAGTTTTCTTTCAGCGCCTTCAACTTTGCCCGGATGTCCGTATCCATTTCGATGACGGAGCGCAGCGACTTTCTCATATCTTCCCCCTGGCCGTCGTACATCGAAAGATTGTCGTCGACTTCATCGAGCAGATTCGCCACGTCACTCAACAGTTGCCCGATCTCGGGAGCGTTTGCCGTGGCCATCTTTGGGTCTGCCCTCAGGACGTTGATCTTGTCCATTCGTCGTTGGGTAAAAGTGACAAGCAGCTTCATCCGGGCATGCGGTTCCTGCGCGGTCTCACGCAGCTCGTTGACCTCTTTGTCATTAAGCGGATCGCGATTGAACTGGGCAAGCAGCGGAGTCGCCATCGACAATGAGAGTGTTGCCGCCACAGCGAAGCGGGACAGGCGATTCATTTCTTCTTCTCCTCCTGCTTCAGCACGTTGAGCATGTGTTTCTTGGGGACTCCGAACATGGCAACCAGCAGGTCAGTTCGCGCGGATTCCAGTTGCTTCAGCCCGGCATCAATCGGCGCATGGTCTTCGAAACTGAGCGTGTCGCGGATACCGTGAATTCGAGTGATCAGCTCGCGTATCTTGATCTCCGTACGTTTCTCGTGCTTTCTGGACTGGATGGCGCCATGCGCGGCACGCAGCGCATAGTTGAACGCCAACTGCATTGAGGTGTGTCCCTGCTCGTTTTTCCCGACGTTAAAGAGGTCGTTCGATTGTTCGGCAAAGGCACGGGCCACCTTAACGCACAGCTTGGCGCACTCGGCCGGTGTGGCTTTGTCGGCGCGGGCTTGCATCTCCTGGAGCGACTCCTTGGCGAGCATATTTACGCTCAGGAGCGTGACCAGAAGGATGATCGCTGCGTATCGCATGGTTCACTTGGCTTTCTTGCGACTCTCCGGATCGATCGCAATCAGCCGATGCTTTGCCTTCCATTCTTCGTCTGGAAACTTTCCATTGGAAACCGTGAGGAACTGCTTGTAATTCTCACTTGCTTCCTTGAATGCACCCAGATGATCGTAGCTGGTCGCACGCAGAAAATACGTTCCCGCATTTTCCGGCTCCAGCTTACCGCGAGCATCGAGAGCCTGGATCGTCAGTGAATACTGCTTGTTCTCCGACGCAGCCAGCGCCAGTTGCCCATAGGCGTCGCCGAAGTTCGGTTTCAACTTCACCGCGATCAGGAATTCATTCTGCGCCTCGGGAAACTTCTGCGTATGAAGCAATGCGACCCCGAGAATGTAATGCAACTCCGGGTCATTCGGCGACTTCGCCAGCAAAGTCTGAGCTGTCCCAATGGCGTCGCCATACTTCTTCAGCCTGAGTTGCAGCGAGGCCAGTTCCCGCAATGTGTCCAGATCGCCGGGAGAAATCTGCAATGCCTTCTCAAACTCCGCCGCGGCATCCGGATACTTTTCTTCTACAACCAATACACGACCCAACTGAAGATGCGCGTTGACGCTTTGCGGGTTGGCTTGGAGAAACTGTCGCAATACGGTTTCCGCGTCGGGAAACCGCTTGTCGCGCATGTAGAGATTGCTGAGCGCGGCAAGCGCGTCGCTGTTCGTAGGACTGATCTCAGCAGCCTTTTTGAATTCCTTCTCGGCGTCCGCGTCATCCTTGGTCTGCTGGTATAACGTACCGAGTTGCAAGTGTGGCGTGGGATCCGTTGGCATCAGCGCTGCCGCCTGTTGATAAGCATCCACTGCGTTTGCGCGGTCGGTCTGCGAAAGCTTCTGCCCCAGGAAGAGCCATGCCTTCGCCATGGTTTGCAGTTCGGCGGCATTCGGCTTCAGCTTGGCGGCGGCCCGCAGATACTTACCCGCTTCCGGACTGCCGGTCGAAACCAGTAACAGCGCGAGATTCAGATTAGACTCGAGCACGTTTGGCTGGGCGGCAACGGACTTCCGATACGCCTCGATGGCCTGCGGCTTGCGGTTCGTCACGTTGTAGATGTATCCGAGGTCGAACCATGCACGATAGTGCTGCGGATGCTGCTTGACGATCGCGTCGAGCTCGGTTTCCGCCGTCGCATAATCCTGCTTTTGCATGTCCGCCTCGGCCTTGATGAGCGCCTCATCGCGCTCTGCCACGCGTACATGCCGAATCGTTGTGCCCGTGTTCTGCGCCTGGCTCATCAGGCCCAGCGAAAGCACAACGGCGATTACGATTGCACTGCTATTTTTCAGCTTCATTCGATGCAGGGCACCATGTCAGGTAAGATGCGTGCCAACCACTTACCGGTATATGAGTTCTTGTTCTTCGCAATTGTTTCGGGAGGTCCGGCACATACCACTCTTCCGCCGCGTTCGCCGCCCTCCGGACCCAGGTCAATCACCCAATCTGCCACCTTGATGACATCCAAATTATGTTCAATCACCAGGATCGACCCACCAGCATCAATCAACCGCCGGAAGGCCGCAAGCAACTTGCTGACGTCGTCAAAGTGGAGCCCCGTGGTCGGCTCGTCAAAAATGTAGAGCACACGGGAGGGCCTCTTCGCGGCGCCGTTTGTACTCTTTGCCACAACCGACTTTGAGTGTGGTTGTAAGTGCGCCGCCAGCTTCATGCGCTGCGCCTCGCCTCCGCTCAAGGTTGTTGCCGACTGCCCCAGTCGCAGATATCCAAGTCCCACTTCGTCCAACACCTTCAGCTTATCCACCACCTTGGGCACGCCGGAAAAGAACTGTAGCGCTTCTTTGATCGTCAGGTCGAGGACATCGTGAATGTTCTTTCCGTGGTAACGGACGGCGAGCACCTCCGGTTTGTATCGCGTGCCCTTGCAGTCTTCGCAGATCAGTTCGACATCCGCCAGGAACTGCATCTCGACCGTCACGGTTCCGTCACCCTGACAGGTTTCGCAGCGACCTCCCGGTATATTGAATGAAAAATGCCCGGCAGTGAAGCCGTGTTTTTGCGACTCCGGCAGGGAAGCGAAGAGTTCTCGAATGGGATCGAAGGCTTTGATGTAAGTCACCGGATTCGAGCGCGGCGTTCGTCCAATGGGAGACTGGTCCACCAGCACAACTTCGTCGATGAACTCGTCTCCTTCCATCTCTACAAACGAACCTTCCGACGTCATCCCAGTCGTTTGTTTCTTAGCCGCCGCCAGTCCCTGGTAGATCACGTCGTGCATCAGCGTCGACTTGCCGGAGCCTGATACGCCCGTGACTGCCACAATCATGCCAAGCGGAACATTGACGTCGATTGCTTTTAGATTGTGGCCGCGCGCGCCCTTGATCTTGAGAACCTGCCGTCCCGGCTTGCGACGGGTTTCCGGAATGTGAATATGCAGGTCGCCGTTCAAATAGCGCCCGGTGAGTGACGCTGGATTCGCACGGATTTCATCGATCGATCCAACGGCGATGACACGCCCGCCGTGTTCTCCCGCACCCGGACCGAGGTCGAGTATGCGGTCGGCGGACGACATGATGTCCGGATCGTGCTCCACCACAAGAATCGTGTTACCCAGATCCCGCAGGTCTTTCAGGATGGCGACGAGGCGCTCCGTGTCGCGGCTATGCAGCCCAATGGAAGGCTCGTCGAGCACGTAGAGTGTCCCCACCAGTCGCGACCCTAGCGACGTTGCCAGTTGAATCCGCTGTGCCTCGCCGCCCGAGAGCGTTGAAGCAAGCCGGTCCAGCGTCAGGTATTCCAACCCTACGTTGTAGAGAAACTGTAGCCGTTCGCGAATCTCTTCCAGCAGTTTTCCCGCAATGCCGTTTTCCTGCTCCGTAAGCTGCAATTCCCGGAAGAACTCCACGGCCTGTTCCACCGTCAGCGCGGACACCTGGCAAATGTCGCGACCCGTCACGCGAATCAATCGCGCCTCCGGACGCAACCGTGCGCCGCCGCACGTTGAACAAACCGAATACCCTCGGTAACGGCTGAGAAACACGCGCACGTGCAGCTTGTACTTTTTGCGCTCCAGGTGGGCAAAGAATCCGCGCACGCCCCACCATTTGCCATCGCCCTCGACGATTCGCCGCTGATCTTCCGCTCCAAGCTCGGCCCACGGGACGTCCAGTGGTATCCCTGCCTGCCGTGCGTAGCGCTTCATTTCCGTCGCCAGCGGACGATACTTCGGCTTCGTCCACGGATCGATTGCGCCTTGCGTCAGGGAGAGTGATTTGTCCGGGATTACCAGGTCCATGTCGAAATCGATTGTGTTTCCAAACCCCTGGCAGCGCGGACACGCCCCGTAAGGATTGTTAAACGAAAACAGCCGTGGCTCTGGTTCCTCGTATCGGAGATTGCATGCCTTGCACTCGAATCGTTGTGCAAACCGCATTCGTTCCGGTTCGCCACCCTCGCGCGGAGCCGTCTCGATGACGACCTCTCCTGCTTCTCGATACGCGCTCTCCACCGCATCCACAATACGGGAGCGCGAGTCGCTGTCCACCACGATGCGGTCGAGAAGAAGGAAAACGGGCCTGGTGAAATCCACGTCGAGAAGTGACTCCGGCGTGGAAAATTCATACACGCTGCCATTCTGGAAGAGCCGGTTGAATCCGCGCTTGCGAAGTTCAAAGAGCCGCGCTTTCAGCAACTCCGTCGCGTCCGGGACATCCGCTTTTTTCTTTCGTCCCTTTGGGCGCTTCTCTGTTTCCGGCGGTACCGGTGGCGGCAACAGCGGAAAGAGCACGTTCAGCCGCGTTCCGTCGCCAACGCTCAGAATCCGGTCGGCGACTTCATCGATCGTGTCTTTCTTCACTTCATTTCCACACCGCGCACAGAACGTCCTACCGATGCGGGCGAAGAGAAGCCGCAAGTAGTCGTAAATCTCGGTTGCCGTCGCAACCGTGGACCGTGGATTACGTGTCTGGTTCTTCTGTCGGATCGCCACTGCTGGCGCAATTCCGTCGATGAGGTCGACGTCGGGTTTTTCGATGCGCTCCAAGAACTGCCGCGCATAGGCAGAGAGTGACTCTACGTAACGGCGCTGTCCTTCGGCGTAAATCGTGTCAAACGCAAGGGAAGACTTGCCTGACCCAGAGACCCCTGTAACCACCGTCAGCGAATTGTGCGGGATCTCGCAATCGATGTTCTTCAGATTGTGGACCCGCGCACCGCGAACAACTATGGATTCCGTGGACATGATGAATCATGTAGCCGGACGGCCTGCCCACCAGATCGGCGCAACAGACTGGGCGACGGTCCTACAGGCGGCCTTGTCGAGGCTACTGAATCTTTCAATTATAAATCTCCGAGAGAAGGGAGCAAGGGCGCTTCAGTATTTCGCTCAATGGAGGAACCACAGCGTGGTCAGCACATAGAGCCACATCAGCGCCATGAAGTGCCAGTACCAGACGCACACATCCGACGTGATTCGCCGCCATTCCAGCGACTTCCGGTTCGAACCGATCAGCGCGACGTAGAAAATCGCGCCCAACCCAACACACAGATGCACCGCGTGAGCCCCCGTCAGCAGATAGACAAATGCGCTCGCTGGTCCGCCATTGCTGAACAGGGCGCCGGACTGCTCCAGCAACCGCCATGCGTGCCACTGCCCGGTCACGAAGGCTACGCCGAGCACGGCTGTCGCCTCCAGCCATCGCTGCGAATGCGGAAAGATCCGCGCTACTCCAGGGATGTTGCTTGCCGGAATAATCACCGCTTCCAACGCCGCCAGCCGCCGGGCACGCTCCGCCGTCAGGCTACTCAACAACAGCACGCAGGTATTCAGCAGCAGTAGTTGGATTGGCAGATGAACCGGCACCCAGTCCGTTATCAGCGTCCTGGTCGAGGCGTCCCACCGGCCTGTGCTGCGCCTGGCCATGAACAGGACGGTGAATGACGTGAATAGCATCACGACCGACACGACGGCAAAGATCAGGCCAACCCGGTAGCGATGCAACTGTGCTGTGTAGTCGGGAAAATGATCCGGTTCGCCGCGGCCACCACCGCTGCCTCCCCCGCCGCCAAACACCTTGGGAGGATGCGGCCCACGTCCGCCATTGCCGGTACGCGGCTTGTCGGTGGTGCTCCCGTGACTGGAAATCTGCGCCATACGATTTCCCAACAGCGAACAGGCGAGTGGATGTTAGCGCTTGGATGCCGCTTCAAGAATGCTTGATGCTTATATTCCTACCGCATACCGCAATTCGGACGGAAAAATCAAAAAAAATGCCCGGCAGGGAACACCTACCGGGCCAATTCAACTACTTTTTACCTACTCCGGCTTCCAGTCGGGCAGTTGTCCCGGAACCCATGGCGCTCCGGCAGCCTGCACGTCCTTCTGCAATTGCGACAGATCCTGGTCCACCAGGACCCGCAGTTTCGTCATTACATCCGTAAATTCTTCGGATGCAACGGAGTAGGAGTCCATGTGGGTCTGCGTCGGAGGCTGGATCGACATTCTCGTGTCTTCCAGTATCCCCTCCACTCGGCCCGCAATGGACGGAGGAATGTTGATGTTGCGCGCTGCCAGCACTTGATTGCCGGACAACTCGATTTGCAGCGCATCCAGTTGTTTCTCCAGCGCTACCGTCCGCACCAGCAGGTTCGGATCTGCGCTCGGAGCGTCATTCAGTGCACGTTGAATGTCCTTCAGACGAGAACTGGCGTCGCCAGCCGTGCGAACCGCTCCGGTCACCGCCCGATACAGGCGCGATACCTTCTGCTGGAACGTAAGCAACGACTGCAGGTCCGCAGGACTCATTGCCGGTGTACCTTCAGCGTAGACGTTGAACCAGACCGGCCCGGTCAGTGTCGTCACCACGCCGCCCTGCTCCTTGTCCAAAACCACGCCGTACTTACCCGGCAGCACAAGCGGCCCCATCGAACGCTCACGCCCATAGTCCTCCTCACCACCCGCCCGGCGCGGGCTCATGAGGATCGGATTCGGGTAGCGGAGATCCCATGCCCCCCGATGAATTCCCGGCGCGTTCATGGCCGGAACCCTGCGCAATGGCTTGCCATCGGCGTCGATCACGGTGAAGAACACCTGGGGAGCTTGCTCCTGCGCCTCTGCTGTCAGTTCGGCGTTCGTGGGATAGGGGAACGGCTTGCCTTCCTTCTCCGCCTTCTTTTCAGCTTCTTCTCGGAGCTGCTTCTTGGTCTTAAAGTCGTCCTTTAGGTAGTACGTGAAAGTAGCTCCATATGAAGGATTTGGAGCCGTGAAATATTGATCCCCATGGAAACCCTTGCCGCGTCCACCGAGTGGCGAGGCTTGGACATACATCATCGTATCTTTCACCGGGAACAAGTCGGCTTCCTTCTCCAGGTCCGCCGGCTTCAGCACGCGCAGCGGCGTGATGTTGTCGAGGATGAAGAATCCGCGCCCGAACGAAGCCGCCACCAGGTCGCTTTCGCGCTTCTGGATCGTGAGGTCGTGGATGGCAATCGTCGGCATTCCGCCCTTGAGCTGAATCCACTTCTTGCCGCCGTCAATCGTGAAGTACGCGCCAAACTCTGTTCCCGCAAAGAGCAGGTTCGGATTGACGGTGTCTTCCGCGAAAGCCAGCACGGATCCGTTCTCCGGCAGGTTGCTGGAGATTGATGTCCAGGTCTTGCCGGTATCGGTGGACTTGAAGAGGTAAGGCTTGAAGTCTTCGTTCTTGTGATTGTCGAACGAGGCATAGACGGTGTTGACGTCGAAGCGCGAGGCGAAAATCCGGCTGACGTAAGTTATTTCCGGCAAGCCGGGGAACTTATCGTACTTCGTCCAGTGCGCGCCGCCGTCTTCGGTCACCTGGATAACGCCGTCATCGGTGCCAACGTAAATAAGGCCTTCCTTTAGCGGCGATTCGTCGAGAGCAACGATGTTTCCGAAGAACGAAGTTGAAGCGTCTTTCGCAACCGCATCGGGACCCCAGATCTTGCCCATCACGGGCAGGGTATTGCGGTCCAGGTTGCGCGTCAGGTCACCGCTGATTTCTTTCCAGCTATTGCCCCGATCCTCGGACCGATAGAGCCGCTGTGAAGCAAAGTAAATATGGGTGTGGTTGAATGGGCTGACGAGGATTGGCGAGTCCCAGTTCCAGCGATTCGGTGCTTCTCCCTTCGCCTCAACCGGCTGAATTCCGAGGGCCTGGCCGGTGCGGCGGTCAAAGCGAACCAGCGCGCCGTATTGCGCTTCCGCGTACACGGTATTGGGATCTTCCGGATCGACGCGGGAGTGGAATCCATCGCCGCCCTGCGTGACGAACCAGTCGGCGTTCACAATGCCGTTAACGTTACGCGTCTGCGAAGGCCCGCCCAGCGAGTAGTTGTCCTGCGTTCCACCGTATACGAAGTAGAACGGCTTCGCGTTGTCCGCGTCCACGTCGTAGAACTGCGTAATTGGCAGGTTCGACTTGAAGTTCCACGTATCGCCGCGATCGTAGGTCTCGTAAACTCCGCCGTCGCAGCCCACCAGCATGTAGTCCGTGTCGTTCGGATCAATCCATAGCGCATGATTATCCACGTGCTTGGAGCGCGTGTTTTGCATATGGAACGTCTTCCCGCCATCATCACTGACCAACATCATGGTGTTCGGGTAATAGAGGCGGTCGGGATTCTTCGGATCGACCCAAATCTCCGAGTAGTACTGCGCGGTCGGGTCGGAGTCGTTGCGCTTTTCCCAACTGGCGCCCTTGTCGTTGGAGCGGAAAATTCCGCCCTTCTTTCCGGACGCTTCAATGACCGCATAGACGACATTCGGATCGGAGGGCGAGACGGCTAGCCCGATTCGGCCAAGGTCTCCGCCCGGCAATCCGTTCGTCAGCTTGTGCCACGTCTCTCCGGCATCCGTGGATTTATAGATCGCCGATTCCGGTCCGCCGTCGATGATCGTGTACTGCTTGCGCTCGCGTTGATACGACGCGGCGTACATGGTGTCCGGATTGGAAGGATCCATGGCAACGTCGGTGACACCCGTGTATTTGCTGATCTGCAGCACGGGCTTCCAGGTCTTGCCACCGTCGGTCGTCTTGTAGAGACCGCGATCGCCACCCGGTCCCCACAGCGGTCCCTGCGCTGCAACGAACACGGTGTCCGGCTTGCGCGGATCGATGAGGATTTTTCCGATGTGTTCGGAACTCTTCAGACCCATGTTTTTCCACGTCTTGCCGCCATCGTCCGAGCGGTAGACGCCGTCACCGTAACTCACCGAACGCTGCGAATTGTTCTCGCCTGTGCCCACCCAGATGACGTTCGTATCCTGGGGATCGATGACGACCGTGGCGATTGAGTACGCGCCTTCGTGGTCGAAGATCGGAGTCCACGTAGTGCCGGCGTTATTCGTCTTCCACACGCCGCCCACTGTCGCCACGTACCACTGCGCCCGGTCGTTCGGATTCACGGCGATGTCGAGTACTCGCCCGGATGTAGTTGCCGGGCCGATGTTCCGGAACGCGAGGCCCGTGAATGTAGCAGCGGACATTGGGTCGTGCGGCTTCTCTTCCTTTGCCGCCGGCGCTTCGGACTTGGCTTCCTTCGTACCCTTAGCCGCTTCCTTCGAGCGCTTTAATTCCGATTCCTTCTTTTGCTTGGCCTCAGGTTTTGCTTTTGCCGATGCCGCTCCCGCTGGTTGCGCCAGGAGAGGCGTTCCGGCTAGAGCAAGCAGGAGTGCTGTGCTGAAAACTAGGCGTGTTCGAAACAAGTTGTCCTCGCAGGATGGTGTTGAGATGAAAACAGGTTTATACACCTTGCAGGGCACGAGCGGAAAAAGAACTTCGCAGAGTTTTCAATCGCATTCATCTTCGCTTAATCCTGGTAGGTACAATCCTGATCCGGAGAAGCTTCGGAGCTGTGGGTCTCTCCTTTTCTTATGCCCGTGTTGCTGACACCATTTGAATCTTCGCTTTGGTTGTGGCATCAATGTTGTGTCCATGCCAAAGCCCAAAAGTATTCCTCCGTCCGATGCAGGTCACGACACCAGGCACCTTCGTACCACGTCAAACCACTGCTTCGGCTGTGGCCCCGATAACCCGGAAGGTCTTCGATTGAACTTCGTCCTCGACGAAGCGAACCAGTCTTTCGTCTGTCACTTCAAACTTTCGTCGCGATACGTCGGACCTCCCGGACATGCCCACGGAGGAATCATTGCCACCGTACTCGACGAAGCGATGGGGAAGGCGAACAAACTTCGTCACGTCATTGCCCTGACAAAAGAGATGACCGTCGAATATCTGCGTCCGGTTCCGCTCGGGAAACCGCTCATTGCCGAAGGAAAGAACAAGAGCGTCCGTGGACGCGCTCACGTCAACGTCGCCGAAATTCGAAACGCTAATGGTGAAGTGTTGGCGCGCAGCCGGGGAACGTTTATCGCCATCGATCCGGTGAAGATGTTTGAGAAATATCTCGGCAAGAAGAACACGGGCGGGCAATGGAGTTTTGTGCGCGAAGTCGAACAGAAGTGAGAGTCGGAACGGTTACCTTTCGTGCATGTCGCACCAGTTGAGGAATTTGCGGAACGCCGCGCCACGATGGCTCACCTTTGATTTTTCCTCGGGCGAAAGCTCGGCAAAGGTCTTGTCGAGGGCAGGGAAGTAGAAGAGAGGATCGTAGCCGAATCCGCCACTGCCACGGGTTTCGCGCAAGATTACACCTTCTGCCGAACCGCGGAACGAGGCCACTTCCCGGCCATCACGTGCAACGGAAATTACACAGACAAATCGTCCCGTTCGCTTGTCGTCGGGCACTTCACCCAGTTCTCGCAGCAGTTTCTCGTTGTTGGCGCGATCGTCGCTGTTCTCGTGACCGTTGTCATCTTCGGCGGCATAGCGCGCGGAACGCACGCCCGGCGCACCTCCCAGCGCATCCACTTCCAGCCCCGAGTCGTCCGCGACAACCAACTCACCAGCGGCGAAGCGACTGTAGTGCTCCGACTTCTTTCGCGCGTTCACCTCGAAGGTAGTGCCGTCTTCGATCACCGTGGGAATTGATGAGAAATCGGGCAGGAGTTCGACTTCCACTCCGTGCAGCTTGGCGGCGGCGGAAAAATCGCGAAGCTTTCCTTTGTTGGACGAGGCGATCAGGACACGCATGATATTTAACTTCGCACACTTTGTGCGTGCCTGACCAGCCTGTCGGTCAATCTTCCGTCAATGAACAGCCAGTGGCACGATCTCCGTTGAGCCGGCCTGTTTCAAGCCCAACCTGATTGGGCGCGGTGGCCCCTTCTTTGGGATGGTCGCGTCGACCCACAACGTTTCTCCCGGCTTCAGGTGCGAGGGATCCTGGGCGGTGTCGGGTATGAAATAAGCCAGGGGCTCGGCGAGCGCCAGCCTTGAGGAGTCTCCATCGGAAATGCGCATGAACCGAAGATCGTCGTAGTTGCCCGTGATTTGAACAAGAGCGCCGCCATCGCGCACTTCAATTCGTCCAAATACCGAGGCGGCCGGAAGTTTCGGATTTAGCTTTCTTGGCGTGGGATCGGCAAACAAAAATTGCAGACGGATGTACCTGTCTCGAATCGACAAATTCGAAGCGTAATTCCGAGCCTCCAGCCAAACGTGCGGACGAGTGGAGCGGTCGTAAAGCAGCTTTGCGCCGAGACTGCAAACGAGCAGAACGTGTATCACCGCGACAGCGACTGCCTTGGTTAATGGCTTCATCGCGCACCTCCCGACGTGCGGGCTACCAGTCTCCGACGCAGCTTCTCGAGCTGCCATCCACCGAGCAGGAAGATCAACCCGAAACTGATAAGGGTCGCCGAGCGACCGAGTTTGTCGATGATGGCGGAGAAGTAAAAGAACAGGAGGGTTATGCCAAATCCGACGACACCAAGGTCGATGCGCTCACGACGGTCTTCGTGCAATCCCCAGAAAACCAATCCAATTGCCCCGACAATGCACCAGCCGTAGATTGCCAGTTCCTGCGACCACTGCCTGTGGTCCATCGAGACGAGTATGACCATCCATGCGAGCGCGGCGGCGTTCCACACCGCAGCTCTTCCGCGCAGCCACCATGACACTAGCAGTGGCAACACGATCACAAACAGCAGGGCCACCACGTGCATCGTCGCAGTTGGAAGTGCGTGATTGTGTTCCCCATAGCTCTCCCCGGCGCATGTAATGGCGGCTCCGACCGCAGGCAGCAGCGCAATGCCGCCGATCCATCCGAGAGCCTGGCGAAATGCGCTGGCGTCGCGCGCCGTACGAGCCGTGAGGTATGTGATCGCGACCGCCAAAACAAACTCGGCAACGGTTCGGTCCGTCCATTGGAAGTGCTGGTAGCGCACGGCCCATTCGGAGGCAATCCAGCCGGGGACAAGCAACGCGGCGAGCGTTGCCTGTGCCGTGTCGCGCAGCAACGCCCACGCCAACAGACTGCCAATTGCCCACAGCAATAGTCCGCCGGGCCAGTGCTCCTGTAGATTGAATATCTGGCCGGCGAGGAATATTCCGCCGCCGAGAGCAATCGTCCCCACCGCATGAAGAGCGAGCGCAAGAGCTTGGAATCGCTGGTGCGCGAATCCCGCGGCGATGTGGAAACCGGCGACCATGACTAGCACGAGCGTGAATTGCTGCGTCGGCGAGAGGTTGTTCCAATGGGAGCCGATGAAGAGAAGAACTCCGGCGGCAACCATCAGCGTGCCGAGTGCGATGGCGAGCAGGACTTGCCAACGCAGGCGCAACCCGCTTTGTTGCTGGGTTTCATAGCTACGTATGCGATCGGCGGTCGCGACGTCGATGACAGTTGCGCCAGTCCAGCGATTAAGTAATTCCTCCAACTGTTCCGGTGATATCTGCATATGTCCTCGAGGGCGAACGATATATGCGGGCGGCAATCGTGGCAATGAAACTTCTAAAGCGTTCGGTGTTTCGGTTCCACATCAGGAGGAGGCGGAGCGAAGCGCTCGGATTGCGCGGGTACTTCCTGGTTACCGAATGTGTTTACCAAGAGGTACTGTCGACGGTACTGATAAGTAAACACTTTGCTTGACGGAACTCACGCTCCGGTTTCGAAGGCTTGTCACCCACCTTTCCGCGTGGTAAAACTGCGACCTTGTCGAGGATGGCAACTCGAGGGGGCTTTGCCGTATTCCGTCCGGGCTCCCGGCAAGAACGAAAGACAGATGAGTGCGAGTGCCGGATGATGAGAACCCGGCAGATGCACGGAATTCTATTTCTCAAATGCACGCGGGGAGCGTGACGCATATGGAGGCTCCCCAAGGAGAGAACTATGGCGACAACCGTATCTATAACTATCGACCCAAGGGCGGCACAATTCGTCGCGCAGACGCGTAAGATGCTGATCAACGGCAAGTGGGTGGCGGCAGCGTCGGGCAAAACGTTTCCGACATACAATCCGGCAACCGGGGAAGTCCTGGCGATGGTGGCCGAGGGCGACAAGGAAGACATCGACCGCGCGGTAGCTGCGGCGCGCAAGGCGTTTGACAACGATTCTCCATGGCGGCGCATGACCGCCTCTGAGCGTGGGCGGCTAATTTGGAAACTGGGCGACCTGATCGACAAGAACACGGAAGAGTTAGCGACGCTGGAGGCGCTGGACAACGGCAAGCCGCTGACAGTGGCGCGCGCGGCAGACGTTCCGCTGGCCGCAGAGTTGTTCCGCTACATGGCGGGCTGGACTACCAAGCTGGAGGGCAACACGATTCCACTCTCCGTGCCTTATACGCCAGGCGCGCGATATCACGCCTACACGTTGCGCGAGCCGGTCGGTGTGGTCGGGCAAATCATTCCCTGGAATTTCCCGCTGCTGATGGCGGCGTGGAAGCTGGGGCCTGCGCTGGCGGCGGGTTGCACCATCGTCCTGAAACCGGCGGAGCAGACACCGCTCTCATCGCTGCGGCTGGCCGAGTTGATCATGGAAGCCGGTTTTCCCGACGGCGTGGTGAACGTGGTTCCGGGGTATGGCGAAACGGCGGGCGCGGCGCTGGCGGCACATCCTGATGTCGACAAGATTGCGTTCACCGGCTCGACCGAAGTTGGCCGGATGATCGTGAAAGCGGCGGCGGGGAACCTGAAGAAAGTCACGCTGGAACTCGGCGGCAAATCGCCGAACGTGATTATGAAGGACGCCGATCTCGAAATCGCAATTCCGGGCGCGGCGAGCGCGATCTTCTTCAATCACGGACAGTGCTGCTGCGCGGGTTCGCGCCTCTATGTCGATGCGGCGATCTACGACAAAGTGGTCGAAGGCGTGTCCGAGCAGGCGAAGAAGATCAAGGTAGGTCCGGGACTCGATCCAGCGACGCAGCTTGGACCGCTGGTTTCCGACGAGCAGTTACGCCGCGTGTGCGGGTACCTGGAGTCCGGGTTTGCGGAAGGCGCGAAAGCGGCGGCGGGCGGACACAAGCTTGGCGACAAGGGTTACTTTGTGGAACCGACCGTTATGGTGAACACCAGGCAGAACATGAAGATTGTTCAGGAAGAAATCTTCGGACCGGTGGTCACGGCGATTCCATACAAGAACGTGGAAGAACTGTTGCCGGCTGCGAACGACACAGTGTACGGCCTGGCGGCCGGCATCTGGACGACGAACATCAACAAGGCGCACTCACTGGCGGCGGAACTTCGCGCCGGAACCGTGTGGATCAACTGCTACAACATTTTCGATGCGGCGCTGCCTTTTGGCGGATACAAGCAAAGCGGTTGGGGTCGCGAGATGGGACACGAAGCACTGGAGCTCTACACCGAGACAAAGGCGGTGTGCGCACGGTACGCATGACGCAGTCGCGAGTTGATAATCACAAGTCGCGATTAGTGAAAGACAAGTCAGGCGGCCAATCGGCCGCCTGATCTGCTTCATGGACGCACGAGGCTGAAGGCTGCCTCGGCTGCGTCAATAATTTGAAAACACGTAGAAATTACCGTGAGCCTCTTCCAGCGCCTTGGAGAGAACGACAGGATTCGAGTAGCTGCGCAACACGGAGTCATGACGAAGCATATCCAGGTACAGCCTCAGGTAGGTCTTCTCGCTGCAATGCAGGCCGTCGATAGCTTCAGCGTCACTGCCACCGACGCTGCGCGCATCCGAGTAGTCGAAGAATGGAAAACCAAACTCGGCAAACGCAGGCTTTAACGCCGGATAGAGCTTTTCCAGGTACCCATATTTTGGAGAATGATAAATCTGATCGTAGATGTGAGGGGGAAAGGGCGGAAGAAAGCCGACGACATAAATTCCCCGCGCCCTGGCATGTTCCAAAAACACCCTAAGTTCCGCCAGCCTCTCCTGCGATATCTGCTGGCCCGGCTCGAAGCGTGCCACACCCTTTCGTATACGAATGTCTACCACTGCAAACCGCTTTGGGTTCGCTAGTGACTCGCTGGTTCCTGAAGCTTCGCTCCCGTCGTTCCTGTAACCCGAGTGTGTCATGATGGCGCGAATGCTGACAGAATTGCGCGAATCGAGCACTCGTGCAATTGAAATTTTATGTGCTCGGAAGTCCTCATAGAACTGCTTCCACGAGGCAAAGAAGATTCCCGACGCCGAATGCACGCTCTCCCAGAATGTCTTCGGCTTCACCTCGTATCGCAGGAACGGCTCCTGTGGCCAGTTCGGATTGAGCATGTATTGGTCGATGCTGACGATGATGACGCGGGGCTCGTGTCCAGGAGGGATGGCATCGAGAACGCGGTCGAATTCACCGGCATACCGGACGGTGAGGCCTGCGTTATAGAACCGGACCCCGGGATTGAAAAACTGCTGCCGGAACTGGAGCACCCTGGAAGTGCCCAGGGCCATCACCTGCAGGCGGCGATCGATCAGTGACGCGAACTTGAATTGCGGGGACGGGTCGCTATAGGCGGGACCATACAAGATCTGATGCTGGGCATCGGTCTGCCTGTGGATCAGGCTGGCTTCCGGCACGAATTCGCCTCCTCGCCACATCAATGCCAGGGGAAATCCGTAAATCAATACAGGGAACACGGAAATCAGCACGAGCCGCAGAAAAAGGTCGCGCACCGTCTTTTTAGAAGTAGCCGTTCTCTCAATTGCCAAGGTCGCCATAGTCAAGCATCAGAACTGGAAGTAGATGAACTGCATTTGTCCATACTGGGCAAACACGATGGTCCAAAGGACAAGCGCGGAATAAGCCGCCCAGCGAACGGCGGCCGGACGAGAGACGAAATAAGAAGTGAACTTGCCGTCACGATGCAGGTAGCCGATCACCTCGACGACGACGACCGAGACGATTGCCGGAAATGCAATTGTCAACCCGAGTCCCTTCATGGTGTGGATTTGCGCTCCGATGTCGTGGAGGCTAGGAACCGAGTGCGTCAGGATGTACCACGCCTGTGAGAAGGTGTGCGCCCGGAAGAATACCCATGCAACGGAAACCAGGAAGAAATTGAAAGCGATACGCCATGACTTCAGAAGTAACGTGCCTTGCAGGCCCAGGAAATCGACAATGATTTTGCGGAATTTTGCCGTCAGGATTCCGACAATCAAATACATGCCATGAAGTCCGCCCCAGATCACGTATGTCCAGTTCGCGCCATGCCACAGGCCGCTAACCACAAAGACGACAAGCAGGTTGAAGAGCCAACGGAGGCGGCCGACGCGGTTTCCGCCCATGGGAATATAGAGATAATCGCGGAACCAGGTGGAGAGCGAGATATGCCAACGGTGCCAGAACTCTGAAATGGATTCGGCGGCATAGGGACGATTGAAGTTCAGCATCAGCTTGAACCCCATGACCCGGGCGGCGCCGATGGCGATGTCCGAATAGCCGGAGAAATCGCAATAGATCTGTATGCCGAAGAACACCGTTGCAATCAGAAGAGGCAATCCCGTGTACGGATGCGGGGAGTCGTAGACCTTGTTGACAAGAACCGCGAGCCTGTCGGCAATGACAACCTTCTTCAACATGCCCCACATCATGAGCCTGAGGCCCGATGTCACCCTGTCGTAGTCGAAGTTGTGCTTCTCGCGGAACTGGTGGATCAGATTCTGAGGACGCTCGATTGGTCCGGCAACGAGCTGGGGATAAAACATCACATACAGCGCATAAATGCCGAAGTGTTTCTCCGCCTTCTGCTTTCCCCGGTAAACCTCGATGGTGTAGCTCATTGCCTGGAACGTGTGGAACGAGAGACCAATGGGGAGGATGATCTTCAGAGCGGGGAGCGAGTAGTTCCAGTCGAGGAAACGAGCCAGGTCTGCGATATTGTTGCCGATGAAAAGGTAGTACTTGAAGATCGCCAGCACGCCGATATTCGCGATCAGACTTGCCAGCAGGAACAGTCTGCGCCTTGGGCCTTCCGCCCCTTCTATCCAGAGGCCGGCAAAGTAATCGATCACAATGGTGAAGGCGAGGATGAGAATGTAGATAGGGATGAACGCCATGTAAAAAACGCAACTGGCGATCAGAAGAAGCATCCATCGAAAGCGATGCGGCAGCAGAAAGTAAAGGACTGTGACCACCGGGAAAAACACGGCAAACTGTAGAGAATTAAATAGCATTTTAGTCGAAGTGTGAATCCGTGACGGTCACTGAATCTTATTCAACAGCTTCGCCCGTGGCAAGCCTTAAAGGTCTCGATTCATGAATTTCCGGACGATCGATTGTGTCTTGTGCAGGAACAGGCACGCATGACCGACCAGCGGGCGCCCCATAGCGAGGGGGGCACTGGCTCAGGAAGAGAGGCTCTGCGGTAGCTATGCGATCGATGCTCCCATGGAGCAGTTAAATATCGCGCGGATCGATCCACATGAATGCGCGATATGTACATTCCCGGCAGCGGAAGGGAACTTTTCCGGTGAGTCTTGTTCGCACGCGGTCGAACCAATCTCTGCGTTCGCGAAAAGCTCGCGGACGACCACACTTGGGGCAAGTTCGTCCTTCAGCCTTTCCATGCATTATTCAGAATCCTCAATGTCGATCTTCTCTCATGGTTTCCGAGGAAAAGGGCAGCTAGCAATAACTAAACGAAATGGTCGCACGCCTCAGTGATTTGGGAAAGAATTCCACGGTAATAACTACCCTGTTACAGAAGAACGATGACGGAGTGTCCGATTGGACGTGTACCTGCGGGAACGTTTAATCTACAAAGATCGTGAGACGACATGTTACCGTTGCCCCAACAAGGTGGAGAATCCTATCGTGTCCGAGCGAACCCGTGCAGCGACAATCCTATACGTGGATGACTGCGAACCGATCCTGGCCAGCCGCAGGGCCTACCTTGGAAATCACGGATACGAAGTGCTGACGGCGACGACGGGAGCAACGGCACTGACGAGGATGCAGGAAGGAAATGTGTCGCTGGCGGTGATGGACTACGAATTGCCGGACATTACTGGCGTGGAGCTGGCGCGGAAATTCAAGACTATTCGGCCGTCCGTTCCGCTGATACTGCTTTCGGGTACGGTGGCGGAGGACCTCAAGATACCGAGTGGGTTATTCAACCGCGTACTACTGAAGGGTTCGCGTCCGGGAGAACTGATGGAAGTGCTGCGCGAACTGCTGGAATGCGATAGCAGGGAAGTCTGACGAATTGCTCCCCGGTGATTTGCAGAAGGGGCACGGCCTTGTGTTATATTTACATGCAGATGTTCGCCAGAACGTCTGCGTGAGTGTGCGATACACACTTGCCTAAGCGCCCTTAGCTCAGCTGGATAGAGCGTCTGACTACGAATCAGAAGGCCGGGAGTTCGAATCTCTCAGGGCGCGCCATACTTTCCAAGTTACAAGCCGCAGGCCACAAGAAAAATCAACAGGCAACCGGATAAACTCAATTCTTCGCGAAGAGCGATGCGGCGGTTTTGACGTCGGGGGCGAACCCGTCTGCGTGGATCTCCTGGTAGAGATCAGGGTTGGCGCGAAAGACGGCTCCTCCGACAATGACTCGCGCCGTGGGGACGATCGTCCGGCACTTGCCGATGAGTTCGCGAACCTGGCGGACATTGAACAGCATGGTGGTGGAGATCGCGACCATGTTCGGAAGGAATTCCTGCACGGAGTCGAGGATCGCGGTTTCAGGGATGTCGGTGCCGAGGAAGCGGACGTCCCACTGGTACAGGGAGAACATGTCGGCGATCATCATGGCTCCCACCTGGTGTTGCTCACCACGGACTCCGGTCACGAGAGCGCGTTGGTCCGGACGCGTCGAGCCTGGGTATTCGAAGAGGCGGATCATGACGTATTGCACGATGGCGGTGGCAATATGTTCGCGGGCTACACTGATTCGGTTTAATTCCCAGAGCGACCCGATGCGATAAAGTGACGGTTCCAGCAAACCGGTGTAAACGTCGAGAAGGGAACGGCCCTGCGCGCGATAGTCGAGGGCGATGGCCAGTGCGGCGGCTCGGTTTCCGATGAGAAGCGCATCGATGAATACCGAAGTTGAAGGGTCCGGCGCATCCGATTCTGGCCGCTCGCCTGAGCGAAGTGCCGCCACTCCTGCATCGATGAGCGACGAAAGATAGCACGCATCCGGCGCGGGAAGTTCAGCGACGAGACACTTGAGGTCCCTGTAGTGGTCGATCAGAACCTCGCGCGAAATACCACGGGACTCAAGCATGCGCGCGGACCAGAGACAATACGCCGCAAAGCTCTCGGCGCTTCCGGTATCGGCGGCTCCGGCGAGAAAATCGATGTTGTACGCGGAATCCTGCCGAGTGCGTTCGCGACCTTGGGGACCAAAGCGCTCCCACCACTCGGGGTGGCGAATATAGAACATCTGGGTGGCGCGATCCGCGAGATCGTCACGCCGTGCGCGTAACAGGCTGGCGAGACGCAAGCGTTCTTCGCCGGTCACAGTTCCTGCTCCTTCTTCCATTCTTCGAGACATTCCGGACAATATCCGTGACTGAGGAAGAGCGCGTTGCTTTTGAGGTAGTCGGCCAGATTCTGCCAGCTCGCGTCGGCGTTTCGCACGCGATTGCAGCGCATGCAGATGGGCAGAACCTCCTGCATCTTCTGGATGTGCCAGTAAGATGTCTGGAGATCGTGCAGTGCGACCTCCAGCGCCGAATTGGCCTGCTCGGCCGCGATGCGCAGGTGTGCGTTCTCGCGCGCGAGTACGGCGAACTCATTGTTCAAATGGAGCAGAGAATCCTCAAGCCTGCCGCCTTCCTCCCGCAGCGGTTCGCCAAGGACAAGAATGTAATCCTCATCGAATTCCGCACGGCAACGAAATGTAACGACGGTGTGATCGCGGCGAACGAAGTTGAGCAGACGCGGCGCGGCCCCGCCAGCGAGAGTGCAATCGACGAGTGCGCCGGCATCGGGTGCGGTAAGCAGGCGGGAACATGGCTGTCCCACCAGGTCCGCGGAGGCAAGATTTAGTTCTTGCAATAGCCCGGTATTGCATTCGATGATGAGGCCTGAACGGTCCAGAAGCAGCGAAATGAGGGCTGCGGAATCGCGAACATAGGACGCGACGAATGAACCGAAACGACATTCGCTGATTGCCATCCTTCCCCCTTGTCCATCAACAATTCACCAGGAGATTGCCTTTGTGCGATACCTCTTGCTTAGTCTACTTGCTATCGGACTGGTTGCGGGAGTATGCCGGGGCCAGGAAACGGAAGAGTCCGTTCCGAATAAGATCACGAAACTTGACGAGGCGGCCACGGAATTCAGCTACCGGGGAGACGCCGCCGGGCTGGCGAAGATGCTGACGGACGACTTCGTCGCGGTGAGCGCGAACGGAGCGGCTGTGTCGAAGAGCGCGCTGATTGCGCGGATGCAACCACGGCGACTCGTGTACAAGCGGCTGGAGGTAACGGAGCGCCAGGTGCGAGTCTATGGGGACGCGGCCGTTGTGGTGGGACGGTCGGTTGTGGAATTTGTCAACGACACCAATGGATATGGCGGAACGTATCGATATATGAGAATCTACGTCAGGCAGCACGGCCAATGGAAGATATGTTCGCAGCAAATAAGCCGCATCTCCGGAGACGTTCCTACGCCAAGAACCGACTGAAAAGGCACGCGGGACGGCATATTTGGGGAGGGCGGCATCGCGGTTATAATCAGTCGCACACGTGAGAATGACCGGGATCACGAGGCGATGTCTGGGGTGCAGTTCATACTTCCGGGAGTGACAACTTGCTGTCACCACAACCGATTGGAAGCCGCAAGCCTGGAAATCAACGTCGCGAAGTAACTCCTGTAAGCAAGGGAGGCGAACAATGGATCCGAGCAGCCGGCAGGCCCCCGCAAAGAACAGTTCTTCCACCCTCCTTACACTCGGAAGCTTTCCCCGCTCCTACGCGATTGTGCTGATCGCCGCAGTGCTGCTCGGCATTGCGGTTACGACGATCATTATCCGTAGCGAATACGTCAATTTGCTGGCTGACACGAGGGACACGCTGACGCGCGTGTCGGAATCAAACGAGCGGTTGTTTGTCGCATGGATCAACGAGCGAATTGCCGACGGGCGCACGGTTGCGTCTTTTCCTGCGAGCATCGGTGCGCTGTCGTCCTCCCCCCGGACTGGCCAGGCGGTGCGCCAGCATCTGGCGGGCGTGCTGGATGTCTTCCGCAAAGACAACGATTACGCGCATATCTACATGCTGGATTCGCAGGGAGAAGTGGTGGCAAGTTCAACGGGGGCACCACCGCCGAATACGGTGATTAGGGAGACGGCGCGCGCGCAGGGAAAGAAAGAAGGGGTGCTGACCCTCCTCCAGCCCGCCCACGTGCCGGCGTTTACGAGACTGGCGGTTTTTGTTCCGGTACTGAAGAAGGACCGGAAGCTGGGCACGATCGTGCTTGTATCCCGCGCGGCAGTGATGCGCTTCATCTTCCTGAACGACGCCGCGGCAAGCAAGAGCGGAGAAACGCTGCTGGTGACGCGCTCAGGCGGCACAATCGTCTTCATTTCACCGTTGCGTGATGTGGCCAAGGGCGCGCCTCCTCCAAAGCCACGCCGTCCGGAGCTTCTTGCTTTGCAGGGAGTGAGGCGGTTCGGGGAATTTACGGACTACAGAGGGCGTCGCGTCTTCGCCGTGACACGACAGGTTCCGATCGTCGATTGGGGAATGGTGACGAAGGTGGACCGGCGGGACGTGCTGGCGGGTTTTCGGACGGACGCTCTCTCGGCAATTGCAATATTGCTGACCACCCTGGCGCTGCTGATGAGCATTGCGTATGCGATCTGGCGTCACGATCAGGTCAACTTCCTGCGGGAGGATCTGGAAAGACGGCGTCGGAACGAAGAAGAGTTGCGTGAATCGGAAGAACGGTTTGTAAAGGCGTTCCGCTCGAATCCATTGGGAATGACGATCACCGACCTGGCTGACGGAAAGTACATGGAGATAAACGATGCATTCGTGCGCATTATCGGATATGACCGCGAGGAGATGCTTGGGAAGACCGCGATGGATGCCGGCATCCTGCCGGATGAAGCGGTGCGGAGTGTGCTGGTCGAACGGCTCGGACGGGGGGAATCCATCCGCGAAGAGTCGATTGAATTGCGCACGAAATCGGGGAAGATGATCACCGTTGAACTCTCAGCGGAGGTGATTCAGATACAGGGACGGCAACGGCTGTTGTCGCTGGTGAGAGACGTGACGGAGCAGCGGAAGCTGGAGACGCGGCTGAGGCAGGCGCAAAAGATGGAAGCCGTGGGACGGCTGGCGGGAGGAATCGCGCACGACTTCAACAACCTGCTGGCTATCATTCTTGGCTATGGAGAGATTCTGCTGGAGAAGTGTCCCGCGCACGATCCAAGCCACGCAAGGCTACAGATGATTTATGACGCCGGCGAACGTGCCGCGGGATTAACCAGGCAACTGCTGGCGTTCAGCCGCCAAAGCGTGATGCAACTGAAGATCGTCGAAGTCAACGATGTGCTGTCCGACACGGAAAAAATGCTTCGCCGCCTGATCGGCGAGGACATCGAATTCAAAATCGTGATGGGCGCAAATCCGGGGAGAGTGATGGCGGACCCTGGACAGATCGTGCAACTCCTGATGAACCTGGCGGTGAATGCACGGGATGCAATGCCCGAGGGCGGATCGCTGACGATTGAAACAGGAAACGCGGATGGATCAGACCCGTCGCTGGTGACGATTCTTCCAGTGGGGAGCGGCCCTTACGTGACCGTGTCGGTGAGTGACACCGGGGCGGGAATGGATCCTTCCACACAGGCGCAGATATTTGAACCCTTCTTCACAACCAAGGAAATGGGCAAGGGAACCGGGTTGGGACTCTCCACGGTCTATGGCGTGGTGGAGCAGAGCAACGGGTTCATACAGGTAAAGAGCGAAGTGGGCCGAGGCACGATGTTCATCATCTACCTGCCGCTGGCCAGCCGCGTGGAGGATGCGGAGAAAGCGCTCCGCCAGCCGTCGGAAAATGGCCTGGGAACGGAAACGATCCTGCTGGTGGAAGACGAGACGATGCTGCGAAAGCTCACGGCCGAGACGCTGCGCGATTCAGGCTATGCAGTGCTGGAGGCGCAGGATTCGATGGATGCGGTGAGGATTGCGAAATGTCACACCGGGCGGATCGACCTGCTGCTCACGGACGTGGTGATGCCGAAGATGAGCGGGCCAGGCGTCGCGTCGGAAGTACAGGCCAGCCGGGATGGAATCAAGGTGCTGTATATGTCCGGCCACACGGACAACGAACTGGTACAGCGCGCGATCAGCGATCAGAGCAGCGGATTTCTACAGAAACCGTTCGCCCGACCGGAGCTGCTACAGGAAATTCGGCGGACGCTGGACCATGCAAAAAACCGGGAGCGCGAGAACGGCAAGTAAAACCTTCCAGCCGAAGCAATTCCTACGTACCGAGGGAAAAATCACCGGTTGCTA
>Ga0307375_10000652_pt1 | contig 41674 bp, 37 predicted proteins | sample TR1MG_FD_202531 | JGI IMG/M metagenome (GOLD analysis project Ga0307375, IMG submission 202531) | Soil microbial communities from Risofladan, Vaasa, Finland - TR-1 | ecosystem: Environmental > Terrestrial > Soil > Coastal area > Acid sulfate soil | place: Finland: Risofladan, Vaasa | collected...
CAGACCCAACGCCCGGAGCCGTCCATCACGGCGGTCGTTACATACCCTGCGCTTTGACTTCCGATCGTCCAGAGCCCTGGGGGACGGGGAATCACCACTCCATGATCATGGCCTCCGGCCGTCTGGGGGACATGCCAGGTGAGCGTGATCGTGCAGTCGGAGAGAAGTGCCCCGTGGGTGACATCCAAACAGGCGATTTGGATCATTTGCTTTTGAAGACCCTGTCCATACGGAGAAAGGGTGGAGCTGATCACGCTCGGGGCCATAGTGAGACCCTCTCCGGAGCTTGCAGGCGCTCCCTGATTCATAGACCCCGCAGGAGATCCTCCCAGCAGCATCCAGGCCTCTTGGGGCCTTTTTTCATGGAAATGTCGGATACCCAGGGCATAGGCGTCCCGAGGGGGTGCGGCCCTCGACTGCGGTCCCACCCCCATTATCAGTACACCCGTTATCATGAGAATGAGACCTATCTTCATCGCTCCTCCCGGAATCGTGGAAATATGGTCGATCATGTTTAAGAAGAGCATAGTGGAAAGGGGTTGTCAAGGATAGGCCTTGTCCAATATGAAGTAGTCTGAAGCTGGACTGGGTTCCGTTCATGACTGGGGGATGCAAACCCTTATGAACCTCGATAATTTGACCCGTATGGATCCACTGGCTTTAAGTTTCTGTCCGGCACAGGCATCCAGACGGTGTGTTAACCATCAGGGGAATTTGGACGGGAAAAAAGGCATATATCGCGTCAATGCGCACGACTGCGCAACGCAGTTCGAGGTGGTCTGTCGCCGTGCGTCCCTGCGGGAACGGTCGAGAAGATCAGTGAATACTATTTGATCCCGATCCTGACACAATTGCTGGAAGCCTTCCCCTTTTCGGTGCTGGGTTTCCACTCCGACAACGGCTCGGAATATATCAACGAACGGGTCGCTGAACTGCTGGATAAACTCCTTAATCGAGTTCACCAAATCCCGCTCACGGCAATCTAACGACAATGCCTTGGCCGAGAGCAAGAATGGGTCCGTGGTCCGGAAGATCTTTGGCTATAGCCACATCCCGAGGCGCTTCGCCCAACGGATCCATCTCTTTAATCAACAGGTCCTCAATCCCTATGTGAACTATCACCGTCCCCAACCCTCCCAGAGACCCACACGGATGCCAAAGGCCGTCAGCGCAAGCGCTATCGCTACGAGGCGATGATGACCCCGTTCCGTTGGACGCACAGCGGTGACAAGCTAAAATCCCTCCCTAAGGCTGAGCGCACTTTGAAGCCCGACTTAAAGCTTGTGCCATACTGGATAAGATCGCTTACGCCCTCAGTGACAACCAGGCGGCGGACCGTCTTCAGAAGGCCCGTCAGAAACTGTTCCACACGATTCACGAACAGGATCTCAAATCCGGCTTAGGGTGGCCTTTTAACTCTCACTTGTCAGGCTCATACATGGTCGCCCCAGTTTGCCACGCCTTCATTTCAGGATTGGAAAACACTAAGGGGCCTAGGCCCCCTTCAGGAACAGCGGTATACTCCGCGCCCATGGCGAAACCTCACCGCTTCCAGACCGGCCCCCTTTTCGCAGACTGTGCAACACAGCTTGCGCGCCATAGTAGCCCTTATCGCGACCCCGTGGCCCGGGTGAACTGGGAGCTTTTGTCCAAGGACCGCTACTGGCTGCCTGAGCACGCGCTCTCCCTTCATGGCGTGGCGGAATTCGATGCCTTGCCTCTCACCGTCCGTCGCACCTTGTCGCAGCTCGAATTTGCGCACTTTCTCAATGCCGGCCTGTGGCTAGAGAGCATCTTCTTGCAACGTCTCGCGCGCGAAGCCCTCAAAGGGCCGCGCGACGCGCGCATCTACCACCTGCATGAACTCCGGGAAGAAGCCGGCCACAGCTTGATGTTTCTCGAGTTTTTTGAAAGGGCGGGACTTGGGGACCACTGCCTGCCCTCAAAAAACGACGCTCTCCTCACGCTCTTGGGGCGCTGGCTTCCTTTTCAATCCACCCTCTTTTGGAGCGCCATTTTCTTAGGCGAGGAAGTACCGGATCGACTCAATCGTTATATCAGGTTGAATGCGCAAGGCCTCTGCCCGGTCGCAGTAGAGCTCTCGGCCCTACACAGCACAGACGAGGCGCGCCATATCGCCTACGGTCGGGAGATCTTAAAGCAACGCGTATCCCTCTTGGGTCTGACACGGCGCCGCCTTCTCGCCTTCCTGATCGAAGTCCTCTTAAAGCGCTTCGTCAAAACCTTCTATTACCCGCCGCACACCCTATACACCCAGGCGGGATTGCCGCCCGGGCCTTGGGCCGCCCGGGCGCAGGCCTGCGATACGAGGCGCCTTTTTGTCGCGCACTGCCTAGGCCCCACAGTCGCCCGCCTACGCCACCTCGGGCTCCCGGTCGCCTGGCCTTAGGTCTCAGCTACTCCCGCTATCCATGCCAGCTCCACTGTCCGTACCGGTCGTACTTTTCACGACGAGGTCGTTACGTACACTCACGACGCCCGCAGTGTCCCTGGCAATCCGCATGGCTTGGCGTACTTGACTGGCCCTATTGACGAAACCGCTCAAAATGACATGACCACGATAGGTATCCACCTTGATCTGAAAACCCTGCAGCGCCTGGTTCTCCAGGAGGTGCGCCTTGATCTTCGAGGTGATCGCCGAGTCGTTGAAGTACTGTCCGGTCGTCTCGCGGGATCCGGTGCTCGCGCAGCCCGCACCTAACGCCAGCGCGGTGCCAAGCAAGGCCCCCATCACGATTCTTTTTGTGCCAAACATCCGCTCTTCTCTCTTCATATGGCTGCTCTCTCATTGTTGTTGTGGGTTCTTTCAAACACGCCGCAAGCCGCTCTTCGCAAGCCCGCGCCTCTCACACTATACCTTCAGTGAGTCTATCCATTTCTTGATGCTTTCCCGGGACTCTCCATGTCGCTCTTGAATACGCCCCAAAAGCTTATCGTAATTTCCTTGGACCTCAACCCAATCGTCATCCGTGAGTCTACCCCACCGGCGCTTGGCCTCCCCTTTGACTTGCGCCCATTTCCCCTTCATCTGTTCCTGATTCATGACACACGCCTCCTCTTCTTTCATCAAGAGACCGCAATACACCACCGAGAAGCCGCCCCAATCCCTGGGTTTATGGTGTCAGCCATAGCCGCGCCGATAACCATGACCACAGTCGTCCGGGCTTGGATTATTCGCCCGCGGTCCGCCGCGCAGTTGCTGCGCGCCGACGGGCAGAGGGACGCCTGCTCGCAAGCCCACACGCCACGATGGACCGATAAGGAAGCCCTATCCACCCCGGAGGGGGCGTTACAATCAGAAGACTATCTGCAGCCCCGCGTTCCCTCATAAACACAGGCACCCCTGTTTGGTCCGATCGCGCGGGACGCATTATCGGGCGAAACAGAGGGCGCCTACATCTGACCTTAGGCGGGACAGCCTTGCGTCTTAAGGCGGGTTGCATACGGGGAATAGAGCAGGGTTCTCGAAGAGGGTGCCGCTATTCTGGCCGCCGCCGACCCTATATTCGCGACACCGCGCCCCAAGAATTCCAAAAACCAGACTTGATGGGCGATCTCCTCATGGAGGATGGCGAGTACCAGATTATACGTGCGATTATCCTTTCCCGACGTGAGCGCACAAAGATCGGTATAGGCCCGAACGGACGCCTCAGCCGATTTCAATAAAACGGGAAGGATCTGCGGGACGTCGGCCTCGGCGGGCAGGTTGCGAAGGCTGCCCAGGGTTCCAAGCTCCCCCGAAAACGTGGCCGGCAGCCGACCGCCCAATTCATAAATACGGGAAACAAGCGTCTCAAAATGATGACGATCCTCCTCTCGGGCATCGTCAATCACTCCACGAAGCGCCTCTCCCTCTACTCCTACAAGATGCATCCTTAACAACGTGTAGTAATAGTAGTTCCCCATCTCGCCTACAGCCCGCTCAACCAAAAGGTCGATCAAGCATTCGGCGTCCACTCCACTCCATTCCACCAGCTCTCGTGCAACACATTTAGTCATACATCCTCCTTCAACGGTTCCTTAAGGCGGCCGGGCGGCTCGCCTCAAGTCAAACCATTGTCGAACGGATGCGCTTGCTAGACGATCAGACCTTCGCCTGATATTTACTGGTAGCCGGGGGTCGCTCGTTCGCGGGCTATATCATCCGCGGTCTTTACCGCTCCGGCAGCCTTTGAGCTTGCCGTCTCTACCACATCATGCGCCTTCTCCTTCCCTTGATCTACCGCGTCGGCCATACGCCTTGTCATGGTGCGCGTCGCTTCACGGGCCGCGCCCACGGCATTCCGAACCGCGCCGGATACACTATCGGTAGTGTTCTTGGCGTAATCCGTAAGAGACGACCGCACCTCGCGTCCGGATTTTGGCGCAAGCAGCGTTGCAACGGCGTAACCTAAGGCCATGCCGCCTATAAACACCAAAGCTCGGGAACCAGATCGGCTTTGCGACACAGGATAATATTGTGCATTCGCTTCCATATCCACCTCCGATAATTGAATCTTCTGAGATCTTAGACATCCTGCGGACTGCGGCCCACCAGGTAATATATGATCATGCCCACAACAGGAAAAACCAATACGACGACGATCCAGATGATCTTATGACCAATACGTGCGGCGCCCAGCAGGATACTAACGATCGCTATAATATCGAGAATGACAATTACGGTACCCAGTAGCGAGTATGTGCCCATATTCCTCACCCTTTTTCGCTCTCTTGAGCGTCAAGGGTATAGTAACAGACCGGCACATACTCGCCATCGACCTCAGGACCTATATCATGTCGGGAAAATATAATGAAAGAATTCCGTCCGGCTCGATACGCCACACTTTTCATAAATCGTACTGATATGCTGTTTTAAGGTCTTCTCCGAGTTTCCGGTCAGGCGAGCCATCTCTTGCGTCGAGAGGCCTTTTAGCAACAAACGCGCCACCTCGCATTCCTTATTCGTCAAAGTCGCCTGATTCAAAGCCCTTTCCCGCGCGCCGATGAGGCCCTTGGGTTCCTGCCACAGCCTCTCCAGGACCCGCTTCAAATCGCTCGTCGAGAAGGGTTTCTCCAGAAGATAGGCGGCCCCGTGATTTAAGGCCTCTTTCACCCGGTTCTGATCCGCAAACGCGCTGATCACGACCACCGGCATCGGCATTCCGGCCTGCTCGATCTTCCTTAAGAGCTCCAGACCGTCGGGCTTACCCGTATCCAACATGATGTCCGTTATCACGGCATCATAAGAGATCTCTTTCCACGCGCCTAAGGCCTCCTCGAACGTAGAGACCCAGCGGCATGCCATGCCTAAGCCTTGCAGGGACTGCGATAAAGCCTGACCCGCAATGGCCTCATCTTCTATCAGTAAAATTTGCCGGGTCCTGCGCAGAGCGCTCGTATCCCGCCGTCTTGATTCCTGCATTCCCGCAGAAAAACCCACTTTAGCCAATCGCGCCGTCATCACTTCCCCTTTTTTCTCATCTGCCTGCGTGAATCACTATATCGCCTTCAAATCACGTTTGTCACTGAACGATACCCCGAACCGGCACCGCCACCCGTCCTTTACGACTCTTGGCCGCCAGTAGTTTTTGATCGGCCGCCCGCCGCAACAGCTCAGCGGAAGTAGCGGGATACGTTGATATACTGTAAGAGAACCGCATAGGCCACAGGGACATCGTGCTTTGCGCCACGTCCTTCACAAGCCGCATCGCGAGATCATCTGCCGAACGTTCGTTGATTTCCGGCAGAATCATGGCGAACTCGTCGCCTCCGATCCGGCAGGAGATATCCACGCCCTTGCGGGCCCGTTCCGCCAACACCTTCGCGGTCCGGCGTAGGATCTCATCCCCCCCAGACAGCCCCAGATGCGTATTGGCCTCCTTGAAATCATCGAGATCGATCAGAAGCAAGGAGACGTCGCGGCGATAGCGCTCGGCCCGTGCAAGCTCCCGATTGAGTGCCATATCAAAGTTCCGACGATTCCCTATCCCCGTTAAAGGGTCATGTTCGGCAAGCCACGCGACGCGGGCATATTCGGCCCCGTTACGCACGCTTAGCGCCAAGATCTTGGCGCATGCCTGGGCAAAATGGCGCTCCCAGACCGAAAAATCCTCACCGGACCCATCACGAACGAAATCCAGCCTGCCCACACAGACGTAATCAACCGCAAGCGGGACTGTCAGCACGACAAGCCCTCGATCAGGTCCATCAATTCTTCGAAGATAAGGGATCTGCGGAAGATCTTGGCCTTCTATGGCATGGATTAGATCTAGGTCGCAAAGGCTGAACTCGGGGGCTCTTTTAAAACTACAGTTCTCGACGGCGCTGATGGCCCCAGGGCGGGACCAGCGCGCGCGTACATCCATCATGTCATTATCGAGTTCGAGGACTACGACGTGCTCTGCGGGGATGAGTTCGGCCATTGCGAGCAATGTGGCGGGTAAGGACTCGTCCAAATCCAAGGACTTTCCGGCAAGATAGGCAATCTGCATAAGCCAATCAAAGCCTGTTCCCCCAACCTTCCCACGGCTCTCGTCCGGCCCCATCTTTCCTTAACTCACGTAGATGCAGGCGCCATTGTACAAATAGGGCCTGCCTACATTATCGGACATTGGTCGGAGAGCGCGAGTAAAATTCGAAATATCTCGCAAAGTTACGCACGGGCTTTCGAAAGCGCCAGCCGTACGGTCTCTATGAGCGTTCCGACACCGAAGGGCTTTGCCAAATATCCCGCGAAATGCGAACCTCGGGTCTTTTCTTGCGCGCTCGCCTCGTCATATCCGCAGCACAACAATACCGGTACGCGCGCGTCCAAGGCCTGCATTTCCTTGAAAGCATCCTCCCCACCCTTCCTTGGCATCGAAAGATCCAAAATCACAAGGTCGATATGGGCCATATTCTCTCGGAATATCCGTACCCCTTCGAGCCCATCTGGCGCCACCAGCACTCGATATCCGAGCGGCTCCAATGCGCGCTGCGCAAGAGAGCGCAACATCTCTTCGTCATCTACGAAAAGTATCGTGGACGGCTCTGCGGCATCGACCCTCCGCACTTCAGTCGGACGACGCCTCTCGCGCGCGGGCGCCGCCGGTAAAAAGATCCGTATGGTCGTCCCCTGGCTGGGCTCCGTCTCGATATCGATGCCGCCGCTATAGGCCTTCACGATGCTCAAAACGACGCTCAGACCTATGCCCCGCGCCCCTTCCTTGGTAGTAAAAAACGGCTCGAAGATGCGCGGCAGGAGGCTAGCCTCCATACCGCAACCGGTATCGGAGACCTCGAAAACGGCATGAGTGCCGCTTTGTGGCCGCCCATAAGCAAAACGCCCCCGGTCCTGATCCCCAATATCGACGCGGTCGGTCGTGATCGATAAAGTCCCGCCCGTATCGGCCATGGCCTCGCTCGCGTTTAGGCATAAATTGAGCATGACCTGCTGAATCTCGGCGGCATCGGCCTCGATGGGCGGGATATCGGGGCGTAGCGCCTTACGCACGACAATGGATTTTTGCATCTGCGAACGAAGGATGACGAGCATGGTCGTCACCATGCTGTTAAGGTACACGGGCTCAAGCGAGCCTTTACCCGGTCCCGCGAAGTCGAGTAGTTCCCGCGTCAACTCCGCTGCGCGTTCAGAGGCCCGGATAATGGTCTCGATGTCCTGTTGGACGGTATGCTCCTCTGGGATGGCCATTCGGGCCAATTCCGCACTCCCGACGATACCTGTTAAAATATTATTAAAATCGTGCGCGATGCCCGCGGCCAGAACGGCCGTGTTTTCATGTTTTTGAGACTTCACCACAAGGTCACGCAGGCGCTGGGTATTATCCTCCGACTCGTGGCGGCGGGTGACGTCTCGGGATACGGCCACCCAATAATCAGAGATCGTCAGTGGCGCTGCTGAAAATTCGGTCCAGAGCATCTCCCCATTCGGCCGATAATCCACGAGCTCGGCGCGCACGGGGTGGCCTGCGCGCATTTCATGACGAATTTCATCCAACTTGCGCACGTCGGTCCGCGGGCCGGGCGAGAGACAAAGTAGTCGATCGCCGCTCGTGCCCGCAGACCCCATGCGTCTCGTACAGGCGGGATTTCGATAGATGATTTCATAGCCGTCGCCCGGAAGCATGCGCGCCACCATGAGCGAGTCCTCGATATACGACAAGACCTCGGTCAAGAGATCGCGGTCTCCTTGCGCGCGCACAAGCCCTCGTATCCGCGCCCCTAAGCGCACCGCATCCGCTCGATCTACGCAGTCGAGTACGCCCCACTTAATGGCCTCCGCGGCGGACGCCGCCGAAAACGGCTCACCTAATATGAGCAAGGGGCGCAGACCGACGATCGCAGGCCCCTCGCGTAACTTGGCCCAGACCTCTTGCCCTATGACCACGCCATCCAAAGTACCATCTTGCAAACGCGAGCGGCCGGCTGCCGCCCACGTCATTTCTTGCAACTGAACCTTTAAACCCTCGCCTTCACAGACCTTCGCGATCCATGACATATCGGTGTCAAGGCAAAGAATAGAGAGCATCTCTTTAGCATTCATCATGGACGCGCTAACCTTCCTTGGAAAGAGTTGGACAAAGTGACGTCGCCCGCGTTAGGCCACCTGAAACTGAAGCACGAAGCGCGTACCCGCCTCGCCCGTATGGCCTAGCGACAAAGGCGCTCCTGCGGCGCTTGCCAGGGCGTGCGCGATAGCCAATCCAAGGCCCATCCCGCTTGCGCGACTCGTACTGAGTGGCTCGAAGAGGCGCTCACGAACTTCGGCCGGGAGACCGGGACCGGAATCCTCGACCCACATCTCCACGCGACCTTCGGCGCGATGGACTTGCACCCACAGGCTCCGCGGTACCGTAGCGGGCTGGACCGACAGGATTTGCAAGGAATTCAAGATCAAGTGATCTATGGCCTGGACTAAAAACTTAGGGTCCGCCACGACCATCGCGTCCTCGCCCGCATCCACGACAAGATCAACGCGCGATTGGCGAGCCAAGGGCCTCACCATATCGGCCACCTCCGTCAAGACCGCCGCTACACTCACGGGCCTGCGCGAAATTTCTCCGGAAAACTCCGCGACCTGGGCCACGACGCGACGAACCCGCATGTTGATGCGCTCTAGCTGCTCTACAATTTGCCCCCGGATACGATCGACATCGGCCTCGGGAAGCCCTAAATTCTCGATCAGGAGTTGAATATTATGAAGGGGGTTGCGGACATCGTGAAGGACTGCGGAGAGGCTAATCCATAAGGCCTGATTGCGCTCTACGCTCATCAGCCGCAGCCGAAATCCCTCGGAGGTGACCAGCGCCTGCACAAGCCTACGACGAGCGCGCATCCACGCGGCCAGGGCACCCACTGCGCCACCTAGAAAGGTCGGTGCCGCCAAGGACAAAAATGCCGGATCTTTTAAGGAAAAGAGTCGGTTAGACCACCGATAATGATAGCCGACGTAACCGATAACGAGGCCTATACAAACGCCCCCGAAGGTATAAAACGCGCCGCTCAAGTCTTGATCCGGGCGTTGCAGCTCTGCGGGCTTTGCGCGCAAATAGAGGAGATTGGTCCGGCCGCTGCGCTTCTTGCTACGCTGCGAAAACAATCGAGGGAGACCCTTGAGGCGAGCGTCCGTATCCTTCTTCGAATAACTTCCTGTCATGTACCCCGTCCTCTTCGCAATCATTGCGAAGTCTTGTTCGAAAAAGCCCTTGAATCTTCGGTCTCTGTCCTCGATATCCGAAAATGTCCCTCCCTGTTTCGGTCTAAGATCCCATAAAATGGCGGAGAGGGTGGGATTCGAACCCACGTGGGGCAATGCCCCCAACAGATTTCGAGTCTGCGCCGTTATGACCGCTTCGAGTACCTCTCCCCAAGAGGCAAAGCTTAACTGGTGTCGCCAAGAAAGAATAGAGGGGGTATGATCGCGGTCATGAGCTATCGCCCGGACCAAACGACAGGGACATGTCCCTAACCCGTCAAATGGACCATGCTCACACACCACTCAAGGCCTTGGCGCTTATCGTCATGGCTGTAGCATCCCTGAGTGGCTGCTCCCGACACCATCACCACCCCAAGCTCGTGCGCCTACCCGACCAAAAGCACGGGGAACTCACTGTTCTTACGCGAAACGGGCCCACGACATTTTATGAGGGAGCGAAGGGGCCCGCCGGCATCGAATACGATATGGCCCGGGATTTCGCGGATTATCTCGGTTTACGCCTCAAAATCCGTGTCATTGCGCGCGATCAAGACCTTCTCAAAGCGCTTGCCGCGGGACAAGGAGACCTCATAGCGGGTCTTACCATCACCCGTGCGCGCCGCCACCTCGTTCGATTCGGACCGCCCTATGATCTCGTGCACGAACAACTCGTCTATCGCGCCGGAACAAACAAACCACGACACCTGCGCGACCTCGCAGGCCACACGATCGAAGTCGTAGCGGGGTCCAGCGCGGAATCCGAACTCGCCGCTCTTCGCCACCGTCTGCCGCACCTCAATTGGACGGCCTCCGCCCATATGCAGACCGACGAACTCCTGTTTCTGGTCTGGCAAGGCTTGCTTCGTTTTACCATTGCCGACTCGAACATCGTGTCCGTCAACCGTCGCTACTACCCCGCGCTCCATGTCGCCTTTAACATAGGGCCCGCTAAAAAACTAGCCTGGGCCTTCCCGAAAAATCGCCATGCCAAGCTCTACCAAGCGGCCTTTCGGTTCTTTGCGGAACTGAAAAAATCAGGACAATTAGCGGACCTCATTTCCCGCTATTACGGCGTCACCCGCCTCAATTACGTCCACATCCATACCTATCTCCAAAAGGTGCACACGACGCTGCCTCTGTTTGCACCCCTCTTCCGCGCAGCCGGCGTGCGCTACCAGATCCCATGGCGCTTACTGGCCGCGATCGCCTATCAAGAATCCCTCTGGGAACCCCGGGCCCAGTCACCCACCGGGGTGCAAGGGCTCATGATGCTCACCGACAGCACCTGTCTGTCGCTGGGCGTGACCGATCGACTCAATCCTCGCCAAAGCGTCAACGGCGGCGCACGGTATCTCCGCAGCCTCATTGATAGCTTCCCGCCGAACGTGCCCGAGCCCGATCGCACGTGGATGGCGCTAGCCGCCTACAATGTGGGCGTAAACCATGTCATGGATGCGCGGTGGCTGACTCGGGAACAGGGGGCCAACCCGGATCGATGGGCCGACCTCGAGCAGCGGCTACCCTTGCTTGAGGATCCGTGGTGGTATAAGAAAACGCGTTTTGGCTATGCGCCCGGCTATGTCGCCGTGCAATACGTGAACCGCATACGCGTGTATTACCGCATCCTGCGCCACTTACGACGCACCACGACCGGCCAGCGCTCGCTACTCTTTCAGTTGAGTAGTCCCGGTATTTGACGCGCGCGCCCTGCGTGTTCGAAAGAAATCCCGCAACAAACCCTCGCATTCCGCGGCCAAGACCCCCCCTGACACCGCGACCTTATGATTGAACCGGGGTTCATCGGTCAAATGAAACGCGGAGCCCGCCGCCCCGACGCGCGGATCTAAAGCCCCGAAGACAAGACGCGCGATACGCGCTTGCACAAGCGCGGCGGCGCACATCGCGCACGGCTCCAAGGTCACATACAAGACACAATCCAAAAGCCGATAATTGCCGATATGGGCGCCGCCTGCGCGCAGGGCGAGGATCTCCGCATGGGCGGTGGGATCATGCAAACGAATCGGGCTATTGGCCGCCTGCCCTATGACCTGATCTCCCAAAACCAAGACCGCGCCCACCGGCACCTCGCCTTGGGCGCCACCCTGTTCTGCTAGGCGCAGGGCCCGCTCCATCCAAAAAGCATCTTTTTCCATAGCGACCCAGACCTAAGCTGACTACCGAGAGGCCCGCAAACCCCCGCACGGCCCCCGTCGAACCAAAACTCCTCGACCGGCCTTCCCCGTAGCCTTTAGCACTCATATCCGCTATAGGTACGCACGCGTACACAAAAGGCCACGCCTTGATCGACCATAGACACAAAGGGCTTCTCATGAAAGATACCACGAACATCAGTCCCAGGGACTTCATCATTCGCCTGGGCCTTGTCAGTCTCTTTGCGGATTTCACCTACGAAGGCAGCCACGCCATCGTGGGGCTCTTCTTGGCCCAGCTTTCCGTAAGCCCTTTGCTCGCGGGCCTTATCGCCGGAATGGGCGAAATGACAAGCGCGATCGCACGTCTCGTGTCGGGACATCGCGTCGACAAGACCCGCCACTACTGGCGCACCATGAGCGTCGGTTATGCGAGCAACCTCCTCGCCATACCGCTGCTTGCGACCGTCACAAGCGTGTTCCCGGCCGCCCTCCTTATCTTCGCCGAACGCTTTGGCAAAGGCATCCGCGGGCCGGCGCGCAACGTCATCATAGCCGATGCCGCCGAGACGCTCGGCGCAGGCCGCGCGTTTGGGCTCCATGCGCGATTCGACCAGCTCGGTGCGTTCCTGGGACCCCTGGCGGTGGCAGGTATCGTGGCCTTGAGCAACTACCGTTGGGCGTTCGCCTTTTTGTTGCTCCCCGGCATCCTGTCGCTCGCGATGCTTTACCGGGCTCATGCGGGCGCCCCCACACCACAACGACACCCGACTACGGCCCTCACATTACGGTTCTCACCGCTTTTCTTTCGCTATGTCCTGTTTGGCGTATTCACCATCATGGGTCTCATGCACTTCATCTTGCTCTCCTACCACCTTATACTCACCCGAACCCTAGCCGCGCCCTGGATCCCCGTCTTCTATGCCTGCGCCATGGCAATCTCCGGGCTGGTCGCAACTCCCGCAGGACTCCTCTTTGATCGTCTGGGACTCAAGGCGCTCTACGCCTTGCCGCTCCTCATTCTGGCCCTAAACCCGCTCCTCTTCTTGACCCAATCGCTTGTCTCGCTTGGGGTCGCCGCCATCTTGTGGGGTACGGCGCTGGGAGTCCAAGCCGGCATGTTACGCGCGGGGCTTAGCCCACTCATGCCCGCTTCCCGACGCGGGGCGGGCTATGGACTCTTCGATACGGCCACGGGCCTTGCGACCTTGCTCGGTAGCGCGACCATAGGCTACTTAAGTCCCTCGCCCCACCATGTTCTCTGGTTTACGTCCGCTGTGGAGTTCATCGCCATCGCGTTGCTAGCCTCACTCACGCTATCGGCAAAACCAGGACGCAGCCGCACACCCTAGCGAGGACATTAAAACGCGGTCAAAACGCGTTAAGAGCCCACACACGCTGATTTTGCCGCGAGGGCAAGTTGAGGGCGCCCTACGATGGCCGCAGGGGCGTCGGCCACCTGGAGCACAGAAAAGCCTATCCGCATCAGAACCGGGGCCTTCCAGGCGGCATGAGGCGTGACGAAGCGGCTTAAAGCCCAGGGCGCCTTACCAAAAGCCCGGCTGTGACCGGGATGCGGCCACAGCGATCAACGCCCGAGGCCTATCCCGCGCTTTACAGGAAACCGCCCGTCTACCGCTTCCGCCAAGCCGGCCTACGGAACCAATTCGCCATCCGTCCGAGCGTCACCCGCACCACCACCCTAAAGGACGGCGGTACGCGCGTCACGCGCGACAAAAAGTGCGCGAACGCCACGATAATGAGCGCGGGGACCGAGAAGAACATAATGATGGCCACTTCCAAGGACATCGGAATGGCCTTATTGACGCCCGGCGTCGTAAGGTCGGAGGGCGCTGGCGGCTCCCACTGGCTCTTACCGGCAACCGGCGGGGCAAGTCCCGAAATCGCGCCCTTCTTCCTTAAAGCCGCCGGCATTTCCGCGAGCATGCGCTTGAAATTGCCGACATTTTCAAAATCCATATAAGTCGTGGTAGACGGCCACCCACGCCACACCTTGATCTCCGTCCCGCCCGGCTCCTTCCAACGCGCCACAACCGGGCCATGGTGGATATCGCCTTCAATCACCGTCGGTTCGCCATACTTATAGCGAACCATGCCCATGATGTCCTGCACCTCATGTATATCTTCAAAGCTTGGAAACGTATACTGGGCGATCGCAAAACGATCATCCTTGGTAAAACGGACCGCGAGCATGCTCGCTCCCTGCAAGCCACGCACCTGCCCGTTCATGCGGTATGTGTCGAACCAATCCTCCGGACCCTTTGTCACGACCGGAAGCCCAGTCCGCTTCAAGGCCGCATTCAAGGAGGTGCGGGTCGCGGTCTTTAAGGACACCCCGTAAAAGACAAGAGGCGCTCGCGTCGCCTGCGCCGCCTTGGTCGATACCACCCCTACCACCGGCGCCGCTACGGCGGCCGTCGCTGACAAACAAAGGACCAAGCCTGCTAAAGGCCCCGCCCCATAAACCACCTGCATCCTACTCATTGAAGACTACCCCACCATTGCCATGTCGCCACAACACCCCACCGTATCCCCGCGCTCCGCAAGACACCAAGCCTTATCCTTCCTGCCCTGAGATCGGGCCGACTTCGTAGCCCTCCCCTTCGGGTACTCGCAGCCTATCCTCCACCGCCTGCCACAAATGCCAGATCGTCAAACACATGGTCGGCAAGGACAAACCGGTCATGACGAGGCCCGCTATGTGCAAGTCCTCCAACGGCGACAGGTTCCAAACGATATGCGGCCCCTGTATGGGTCCCATGCTCATGGCGCTCCAGAACCAGATGGCCCCCATGGTCATCATGGCAAGCTCCATAGCCCACACGTACAATGCCTTCTTAAAATGGTTACTGAAATTCGGCCAGAGCGGAAAGACGCGAAGCGATTGCATCCAAACAATCGCGCCTAGGGCCAAATAGACCCCCGGCAAGATCAAAAACCACAGGGCGTTACGCAAACCCAAGGCCATCTGGTCTGCCATATCCCACAGCACCAATATGACCGCCAGCGCGGTCGCGGTCACAATGGGCCTATGGAAAAAGCGCAGAATCGACCAAAACACGCCGGTTAATCGCGCGCTATCTATCAAGGAAAACGGGATGCCCACGACAAGGAGCGGTCCGGCCAGCTCAAATTCGCCCATGAGCTTCACGGTATAAAGCGACATCGACCGAGGCACCAACCCATTGAGCGGTGACTCCCATAAAACGAGCGCACACAAAACGCCGACCACATAAGTGATCACGTGCGCCATCGACCATTGCGCAGCCGAGCCGCCCGCCGCCCGAAACTGGTCATACTTGCGCAAATACCACCCGAGCGCCATGACACCCAAGACCCAAGGGAGCGGATTCAAATCCGCGACCCACAAGTGCGCGCCCCAATGCGCGCCTGTCTGTCTATACCCCACGACATAAAACAAAATCACCACAAGGCCTATGGGCACCCCCACCTTCCAACGGCGCAAGAGTGCCGATGTCCCCGTCAGGTTTTGTACTTGGGCTTGCTTCATTTCTTCTACCTCCTCATTCTCCGGCGCCCGCACGACAACGCGCCTGGCACACAGATCCTTGATCCGGCACAATCGTTAGCGCGAGGACCTCATCTACGCCCCCTGCGTTCCCCAAAGCCCTCTCTGCTCCCTAGAACACCGCCACATCCTACGGACCGAACTGCGTGTCTCGCCCTCCGGTTCCACCATTATTTTCATTATACTCCCGTCAATCCGTTACGTATTGATCCGTAAACGCGAGACAGAACCCTTAAGGGCCTCCCCGTTTCACGATAGGCCCGATCCCCAGATCCCCGCTCTTCGACCCAGCGGACATCTTGGTCCTTTTGGTCCTTTTGGTCCTTTTGGTGCGCGCCCTAGCGGTCACCCCTCTAAGAATGAAAAAAGCCGGGGCGCACACGCACCCCGGCCGCACAAAGCGTGGACGAACTCAGGCGACTTCATCTCCATCGCCTAAGTCCCCAAACCCCGTGATCCTACTTGACTATGATCTTACCGAACATGCCGGTTGCCGCATGGCCCGGAATAGCACACAGGTAGTAGTAAGTTCCTGCTGCGGGCTTCCAAGAGAACTCCGCGTAGCCGAACTTGCCATCCTGGGGTACCGGTGAGAAATCCGTGCCGGCAAGCAAAGGTGCCACCTGTGGGATGACGCCAAACGGCGGCGCCTTCTTTGTGATCTCGAGGCTATGCCCAAAGCCCTTATTCGTGTTCACGAACGTGAACTTCACGTTCGCGCCGGCCGGAAACACCAACGTAGGGTTCTTGACGTGGTGGATCTCAAAGCTCGGGAACGGAAAGCCCGGTAATACAGCGGCGGCCACGACGTGCGCGGTCTTACCCTTGTAGGTGACCGTGCCCCCGTTGACGCTCCCGCTATCCTTAACCAACATCGCCTTGACCTGCGGCAACGTGGCCAACTTAAACGCGCTCGTCGGAACCAACGGCGTAGCGAAAGCCACGCCCGCGCTCAACACTGCGCCCATCACAATGGCAGCGCCTTTCGCAACGCGTGCCCGACCCTTGCTCCCCATTGTTCCGAAATAACTAGTCATTACTTTCTCCTAAGTGCATCACATTTCTCAACGTGGCCATTGCCGCCCTCTTTCTAGGCGACGCAGGCCACTCTACCACCGAATTTGCCTGTGCCAACACCTGCACACAAGCGCTATCGTGTCCGTATCCCGACTTCGGGAAGCGATCGTTTACGGCGCGCAAGCGCCCTACACCACCGATCTAATCATAAGATAATAACCGCCGAGGGCGAGCGTAGCCCACGCAAATGCCAAAATCAATATGACTTTTCCGCTCGTCCCTTGCGTCTCTTTATCCACTGTTACGTTATCGTCGTTCATTCAAAGCCTCACTTCACGTGGCTAGCACATCATCCGACTTACAGCCCATGGAATCCATGGACATAATGGTCACCCAGTAAGAGCGCAAACAACACGGTCAAATACACAATCGAATAGCCGAACATCCGCATCGGGTTATGTTTCTCGGGTGCGTACAGGAGGCGCACCGCGTGGTATAAAAACCCAATGTTCATAAGGTTTGCCCCGACAAGATAGCCCGTTCCGGCCATCCCCTGGAAATACGGGAGCTGGGTCACGGCCACCGTCGCGAGCGTATAAGCCAAGATCTGCCACGAGGTATGGCGGACACCGTGCGTCACCGGCATCATGGGCACGCCCACCCGCTCGTAATCATCGCGCCGATAGATGGCAAGCGGCCAAAAATGCGCAGGCGTCCAAAAAAAGATGATCAAAAAGAGCGTCCAACTGTCCAGGCTGGCATGCCCCGTGACCGCAGCCCACCCCAATACCGGCGGAATCGCACCCGCAGCGCCCCCTAGTACGATATTCTGTGGCGTTCTACGCTTCAAGAAGCCGGTGTAGACGCCCGCGTAACCCACGAGCCCGGCCATAGTCAGAACCATGGTCAACTCGTTCACAAAATACATCAGTATGACCGCCGACGCGATCATAAGGGCGGTCGCAAAAATGATCGCGCCCTTCACGGAGATGGCGTCATTAGGCAGGGGACGCGCATGCGTGCGCTTCATACGCGCGTCAATTTGTCGATCTACGACATGATTAATCGCGGCTGCCGCACCGGCCGCCAACGCGATCCCGATGTTCGCCCAAAGAATAACCCCCCAATTAGCCGAAAGGAGCTCGGTGGGCGAGGCCATCAGCATGCCGACCATGGCGGTAAATATCAGGAGACTCACCACGCGAGGCTTGGTGAGCTCGCAATATGATTGCACGACAACAAGATCGAGACCGATGCTCCGGGAGGAAGACACCAGTTTCGACCGCCACGTGGGCATTAATGCGCGCTCGTTATTCATACCTATTTCCATCCTCGATATGTGCTCATTTCGTGCGGCTCGCACCGTTTCGGTCCGTGCCCGCAGACATTGGTCGGTTCAAGCGGCCACAACCCGACATCGAGTGGCCTCTCCGCTTGCCTTCAACCAACGCGCGTCCTGTTCTTGGTCTACCACTGCATACCGCAGATACGGCAAGGTGGTCTACGACCGGGTTTCTCTTCTTTCAGACGCGCTCCCCCACTACGGAGAGTGCGGTGTTGGCGGGACGACGGCCTAGTCTCCGTCGCCCCACCCCACCCCCTAGAGCAGCCATGCCGCTCCAGGGCTAACTTTCTTTCTTACTTCAGTCCTTCTTAAGGACCCGCAAACGATCTTCCTTCGCGACTTCCTTCAGGACCCACCAGAAGTACGTCCCCAAGAACAAGACCGGGAAGCCGATGAACCCGGTGAGCCAGAAGAACATTGGCGTGTCCGCTCCCGCCGGCACTATAAAAGACAGTTGACTTATATCCATTCTTGTTCCCTCCTACCTTTAAGGAGCAGCCGACGGCGCTGCCTTATGCCACGTAAAATATTAGAACGAAGATAACCCACGAAGTAACCAGGAATCCCCAGAAACTCAGCACGTTATAGGCGACCCAACGCTCGTCCTTGAAGCGTTGCGGCACCCGCTTGCCCTTCATGACGCTGGCCAGCAGGGCCAAGGCGCCGCCCACGAAGTACAGCCCTAACCAGCCGCTCGTGACATCAAAGATCCCGCCATAGCCGGTCCCAATCGGCACGGCGCGCCAGCCGTAGACGATCCCGGCCAGCATGATGAGCGACACGATCAGGAGTGCGCTGAAGTTGCCGAGCGCGCCCGTTTCGTCACCTCGATCCAGCTTACGCCGGGCCGCCCACATGGGGGCAATACTCAACAACATGAGTACCCCCATGCCGATACCCAAGCCAAAATCGGCTTCTTTGGGTATCCCGGTCCCGCCCCACACAAAGCGGGCGAGGTCCCAGGCTGCGGCGATAATGCCGGCAAACAGCATCAAGAAGAAGAACGCGCCGCGTTTTGCCCTTTCCGACGCTGGGTCCATTAAGGAACCGCTTTTTTCCATAGCCATATCTTACTCCTCTCCTTTTACTTGCCGGGGGTAGTCGGAACCCAAACAAAAGGCTCAGACGCGCCAGCCGCGTAATTGTCATTCGGTCCCACCACCACCACTTCACGCCCCTCAGGGAAGACCGTGTAGGGAGTCGGTGATACAGAGTGCCACTCCAAACTCTTGCTGCCCCAGGGGTTCTGCGTAGCCTTGGAACCGCGGAACGCGCTCCACAATAGATTCACGCCCGGGATAATGAAGCCCGCACCCAAAAAGAAGGCGGAGATGGACACAAAGAAGTTCACCGAATGGAGGTATGGCAGATAGACCGCGATACGGCGGTTCATGCCATCAATACCCAGATAGAACATGGGCAGGAACGTCATGTTGAAGAACACGAAGAACCACCACGCATGGAACTTGGCCCAAGCCTCGTTGACCATACGCCCCGTGACCTTCGGGAACCACCAGTACAACACCGCAAGCCACGTAAAGATCACGGAGCCCAAGATCGTGTAATGGAAGTGCGCCACGACCCAGTAGGTGTTATGCAGTTGAAGATCCGCCGGCACGTCGGCGTTAAAAATACCGGTCAAACCGCCGATCAAGAAGTTCATCATGGCCATCAAACAGAGCAAGGCCGGGGAACTAAGCTTCAAACGACCGCCCCACAAGGTACCCAGCGCGCTCAAGAACACGAACCCGCTCGGAATGGAGATGGTTTCCGTCAAGGTCATGAAGATCGGCATTCTAGCTGGGCTCACCGCAGTAAAGAAGTGATGCACGCCCACCATAGGCCCGATCATCGTGATACCGAGAATGCCCGCTATAGCCCAGTTCCGCGCAAAGACGGGACGCTGAGCCGCGGTAGGCAGAATCTCCAACCACGCGGCGAATGCCGGAAGCACGAACACGTACACTTCGGGATGGAACAACCACCAGAACTGATCGTCATAGGCCAACGGATGCCCGCCTGGGCCCGTATAGAAATGGCTACCCAAGATCATGTCCGACAGATCCATCAACGTGCCGGTAAAGGTCGCAGGAGCGGACACGACCATGATCGTGGCTGCCGCAAAGAGACCCCAAACGAACATCGGGATACGGCCTAAGCTCATGCCTTTGGCGCGCATATAGACAATCGTCCCGACTACGTTGATCGCACCCAAGACCGAGCTCGTCAACAACGTCGCGGCGCCTAAGGCGTAAAACACGATACCGCTACCGCTATTTTGCGCCAAGGGCGGATAACCCCACCAACCGGTCTGGAAACCGCCGATCAAGGGGCTCATGAAGACCGCCACCGCGGCGGGCGGCAAAAGCCACCAGCTCAAGCCCAAGAGCTTCGGATACACGACATTCCGAACGCCGAGCATCAACGGCAGCAGGTAGTACCCCGCACCGCCCACGATCACCGACGCCGCAACCGCAAGCAGCATCATAAGACCATGAATACCGAACGTCTGGTTGTAATGAATCTCAGACAACCACCACTTGGTAGAGTCCGGCGTCAAGAGCTGAATGCGGATCATCATGGCGGCAAGGCCTGCGAACAAGAATGCCACGATGTTGAATACCACATAGCGCGTAGCGGTCGCCTTCGGGTCAGAACTAAACCGGAAGTACCGCTCCACACCTGTCAAGGCGGGTGCTTCCTCGCCACCGAAAGCGCGGCGAATCCAACCTTCCCATATCCCACTACCCATGATCCAGCCAATCAAGCCTGCCACATACCCGAGTGTTGCGGGTAATGGATTGACGATGACCGTATGGGCCAACATGGCTGTAATCCAAGCCACCGCAAAATATGCCGTAAAGCCCCACAGGCCTGCCCGTACCATGGGCCAGATCATGCTGAGGGCGAATGAATCGCTCTCCCCATTTCCGTTTTGCGCGTGCCTCTGAACGTCGCTCGTTGCCATTATGATTTCCCCTTCCTATCCCTTAACCATGTTCCAGCCAATGTTTGCCGGCGCCTCAGAAACTGTTGCTTGCCACCCATGCTTTAAATCCCTTATTAGTCACTACTTGCACCGGGGCGCGCATCATCGGATGCCCATTACCACAAATGAGCGAGCACTGGACACGAATCATCGGATTCGTAGCCGTACTACCCAACACTGTAGGCGTCACATAGAGATGCCGAATCTCATTCGGAATGACATCTTTCTTCACGCCCCATGCAGGCACCCAAAAATCATGCTCCACGTCTTTCGAGCGCAAAACAAACTCCACCGGACGGCCCACTGGCACAACCAGTTGCGAGACGTCGGTGACACCCTGCTTTGGATAGGAGAAGGTCCATTTCCATTGCTGAGCGGTCACATCCACCACCAAGGGGTTCTTCGCGTTCAATTGCAACGCCCAGAGCTGCTCCAAGCCGACCATGCCCGGGTAAATCGTATTCGCCAGGTTAATCGCGATACTCATACCGAGCCAGAACACAATAAATGGCGTCCACGAACGTGCTTGGTACGGAGGCGGTTCGGCATCGGGTGCCCGGGATGCACTAAAGCGAATCGCGCTATAGACAATCGTCGTGCCGACCAACACATAAAGCGCCACCGCCTGCCAAATCAGATACGTCGTAGCGTCCCCGGTGATGTGCGCCTCAAGGCTTCCCATCAAAGGCCAGTGATGAACCAGTCGAGCGGCTAGGTATTCGCCGATCGGCATGCCGATGACCCAAATGACGACCAAGCCCCCAAACGCCTTCCATAGATTTTCTTTCTTAGTACTCATCTAGCCCCCTTAGGTCCCCTGCGCCGGCAACACGTCGATCCGACCGCGCATGCCGTTCATGAAATGCTGACCCGTCTGCAAAAAGCAGGCGTAATCCCACTTCCCGGGCTTATTCGGGACGACAAAACTAAACGTAAAGTCCTGCCCGCCATTTAAGCTGACCGAGAACGCCGGAATCTGACCTGTCTGCCCACCGCTCGTAATCGGCACTCCATCAAAGAAGTTGGTCTTCCAACCCACCGCCAGCGACTGCGATTTCGGGAAGCCATTCGTGCGCGTCACGAGCGTTTTGCCGATAGAGAACTGATGCGGAAGCGACGGTTGGGACTGTGAACGGTCGATGACCGTTAACTGGACCTTTTCGCCTACATGCCACGTCAACTTGTCTGGCTTATAGTAATAATTGAACTCGTTGATCGTAAATTGGTGTACCCCATTTACCAGCTTTCCTGCGCTCATTGGCAGCGCTACGGTATGTTCCCACCGCAACGCCCCCAATATCACCGCAGCGCAAATCACGCCGGATACGAGGACCCCTGCCGTACCCTTTCCTGCAGCCATTGCTAGACTCCTCCAATTTTCGACGCCAAGGCGCGCCAATGTGCAGATCCGGCCCGCCAGTAATACCCTGACGGCCGGATCTGCAATACCACTACACTACATCCTTACAGGGAGGCCAAATACGCAGCAACCGCCTTCATCTGGCTCCTCGTAATCGGCTTGACGATCTGATTCATCAACTGGTTCTTCCGCGTCCCGTTCTTGAAGTAGATCAGCTGACGAACGATGTACTCGTACCGTTGGCCCGCGATCTGAGGGAAGATCCCAGCGCCCTTAGCGTTGGCGCCATGACACTCCGCGCAAGCGGGGATCTGGGTTGCCGCAACACCGTTCATGAAGATCGCCTTACCCTCCGCTACGCCCGCATGCTGCACGCCACTGGCCTGCATACCCGGCTTTTGCGAAGAAAAATAGGTCGCCACTTCATTGATTTGGGCCGTCGTTAAACCCTCCGCTACAGGCCACATAAAGAGCTGGCCATTCTGGTCGCGACGGGTTTGCGCCTTAAACTTTGTCAGTTCCCCTACAATGTAGGACTTGTGCTGTCCGGCAAGCCTTGGGATGACGTTATAGGTCGTGCTTCCCCCACGCATACCATGGCACACCATACAGTCATTGCTCACCCAATAAGGGGCCTTGACCGTGTCCGCACCCACCGTGCTCGCCATCGCCAAAAGACCCGCGGCGGCCAGCGGCCTTAAAAGGGCGCGCACCGCGCCCGTGACACCGGTGGCGCCCAACGCACCCTTCCGGCTTGACTCCTGTCTCTTTGCAAATAGTGTCATATCAGCATCCTTCTTGATCTTAATAAGCGAACCAGGCGAGCAGTTCCACGGTATTAAACTTCGAGGCGCTAGGCGTGGTGGCAGTAGCCGCCGTTAGGCCGCGGAATTTATTGTAGAACGTGTAGCGAACCGAGAACCGCATATTCCACCAGGGCAGATAGGAGGCTTCCACCCACTCGTCCGTGCTATTCGGCGACCCGTTGGCAGACCAAAGTGAAGTGCCGCCCCAAAACAAGGCATTCGCTGAACCGTTGGTGTCCTGAAACCCGCCTTGAGCTGCGTACTCGTCGTGCCACCAGTAGGTCGCGTTCAAGTTGAAGGTATTCAAGAATCCCTTCGCGGTAGTCGACTCAATACCGACCATAGAACCGGCAAAACTCTGGTTCTCATGAATCCAGTTCATGCGCACGGTCAGATTGTCGTTACTGTTGATATTGAGCCACTGCAGCTGCGAATCAATGTCGTAGTCATTGAACTGATTCGTAGAGGACCCGGTCTGTGTGGCATAGACCCGTGACCACATATCATAGGTACCGACTTCCCAGTTCCAGTTCGACCAATCATGCTGGTAAGCCAAGCGCAGATAAGGCGCGCTTCCTGCCAGCTGACCCATGGTGCCAGATGCGCTCCCACCACCAGGCGCGAACGAATTCCCGCCATTAGGAGTAGCCCCCGTCCCTTCCGAATTGGTATACGCATCGAAATCCGCATAGATCCAATTCGCACGGTTGGCGCCAAACACATCAGCGACATAGAGTCCCGCGCCCACCAAAGGCATATTTGCGCCCTGAGTGTTGGCGATAAACGTAGTCGGCACACTGCCATACGACGCGTAGTCGGAACCGAAGAACGGGGAGAGCCAATCCGTCGTCGTATTCCAAAGGTCCATCGCGGTCGGGGTGTTATTAACGTCCTCGCCCACAACAAGCATATTTCCGGGGGCTAAGCTGTAAGCCCGCGTATGAACAACGCTCGAATCATCGAACGCAAACCCGCCCGAACCTGCATATGTAATGTGCAGGAAATCGCCCACATGCGGGCTTAAGGCCCCCGCATAAAACAAGCTCACCTGCTGTGGGGCCTCGATATTGTTGTTGCTTCCACTTACCTTGTTGCCGCCTGCCCGCGTACCTGCGGCACCCTGGAGAATCTGCTGACCACCTGCGACATTAGTCGCGGAGGCCTGCACGAAAACGGAGAACTGAGAAATACGCGGGAGCATGACACCCACGGTGTCCCCCAGCTTGCCTTCGATCTTCTGTTGCGGTTGAAGATTGGTGGTGGTGTAGCCCATCAGCTTGAACATACGCCCCATGGGGGTGAGCTGTGGGAATGAGGTATGACAGGTCGCGCACGACCAGCCGGTTTGACGTGCAAAAGACGGCAACGCCCAAGCGGGAGAGGCCATCGCCAAGCCCCCAAGGACTGCCGCTGTTGCCGTGACGAGTTTCCTATACTGCCATCTTAAAGATTTTGGACCCATACTTGTCTTCTCCCTGTGATACGTATTTCTACAAAGTCAAACAACTTTCGCCCACCGAACCAAAAACGATTCGGTCTCCTGCAACTTCATCCTCTCAAGACCGCTATGCCCTCTTACGGGCAGAGTAATCAGGCCTTAAATCAGGCCCCAAAACCACAAAAAGGCCGCGTCCGCACAGAACGTAGCCTTATGAGATTCGAGAGTTCCGATACAAAAACAAGGCCAGAAGCCTTGCGTACACCGTCACCTTCAAGCAGCTTTTTAGAAAAACCCTTTATCCGGCTTATTTCGCTACCTGCCGAGAAAAGATCTTGAATGTGAGAAGAACAAAACATCAGAAGTGAATTGGATGGCCAATGGCGGGTGGGAAAAGAGAGCCAGGCCTTTATATGGGGGTGACCGATTATGCTTTGAAGCAAGGGGCTTGCGTCGTTTTGCCAAGCCTCGGTCATTTGATCAAAAATCTTAAAGCGGGAGACTCGCCGTGTCCAATGAACTATATGGGACAGGCGGTCAATAGAGACCCGAGACGCTGTATAAGCATTCTCGGTCATAAACTTTAATGGAGCCCATATCCGCGCGCACCAGACCCTTCGCCAAACAAAGGGATCATGGGGCGCCTGTTGCGGTAAGGCCCCGCATTGGCTCTCTCGAGCCACGGCGGAAGTGGCGATAACGCCACCCAGAATTTGGTCATCCGCCGTACGTCGCATCCGACCATAGGCCGACTGCGGAATGTTCATGGTGGTTAAAGACGAATAGGCGAAGCGTGCGGCGGCTTTGTGTAAAGCCCCCTTCACTTGTAACAGGATGATCTCCGCAAGAACGATCCAACCCAGCAGCCCGCCTTGCGGTGGCACTGAGCATTCTCGCTTCATTGGCCATGCTTTCGCCATCTATTCGTTTTCCGGCTTTATCTCGCGTACCCCGCTAGACGAGGCACGAAATGTCTCTTGTTATGAGATCGCCTTACTGTTGGCGACGCGCACCTCTATTTGCGTGCGCTTTACGTTATTATTTTTATGTGTGTTCTGGGTACTAAGGCCGTCCCTGCAAAACCGCGATCGATCTCCTTATCTTCTACCAGGCGTAGCCCAACTTTTGGGCGCGCGCAATATGACAGATACTCACGACCTGAATCAATAGCTGTTGCGCTCTTTTCTTATGGGTCCGCCCACAAACGGTGCGCGATGACCTTATTTGTTCAGCTAACGGGCGGGATGTTAGAGGATCGACAAGAGTTACGCAAGAGCTAGACTCATTATAATTAATGTTCGTAGAATTATTATATTCTAATATGGGCAAGGTTCATGGTATTGCGAGGAGAGAACACGCAAATAAGCCTTCGAAACAAGGTGACTGGCTGAAGGCTCGCGCTACACCCGAACCGTCGCGACCTCGCCCTGAGAGAATCTGGGGCGCCGAATACCCACATAATATTTAGGCCTTTATGCAAAGCCGTGGCGAAGGGAATGAGACCACAAAGCCCCCGCGCAATGCAAGGCCCTGCACGCTGCACCAAACTGTAACCTAAAGCCACAGACTATGGAGGCAGCCTAATCTTCCGTTGCGCGCTTAGGAGGGCGAAGCTTTGGTGCGCAGTTCGCAGGACCTGCCATACCGCTGGCAATGAGCGCACAGCCAGACCGCAGGATAAGCCGCCACATCGCGTAGCTGCCCTGTAAAATCAACACAGCGCCAAGACAAAGGCGCGACATTGTGGGCCGCATGGCCCGGAGACTAACTATCCGTCGCGCGTTCTGAGGGCCCGCCCGCGCTTGTTACTCATAGCAGTCACGCGGCAGGACCACACCACAAAACGCCGCATCGCCGCACCCCGGGACACCGACGAGTCCTTACTTAAGCGGCATAAGAAGCGGGGACACCGACCCACACATAGACCCTCACGCGCCTGATGCTGGCACCTCGCCCCTCTTTGTCGGGCGGCAAAGCCTTGGTTCGGCCAGGGCCTGCGTCGGGATCGGGATATCGGAAGCCGGGGGCTACCATCTCGGTGGCGCACTTCCAGGCCATGGAACTGCAAAACCCCCACCGTATCTAGGATGCGGTCGCCAGGCTACATTCCGCGCTCCCTATGAGTGCACGACCGGCCGCCCCGGTTTTACGCAGGAGCCATGGCGCTTACGACACCTCACCTCCATGGTCTAAGAGACAGCCCCGCTTAGTCGCGCGCGCATAACGGCCCAGCGTGGCATACATGACCCGCCAAAAATGTCGTGTGAAGTGGCTTCGGTCGCTAAATGTAACAGCGCAAGCGGTGTTTGAAGGTCACCCTGGCCCGCAGGAGTCACTCGCGCTGACCCCGCAAGGCGTTCGCTAACATGGAGAGCATATTGGCAATTCGCCCCGCCGTCTCCGATGAAGGCAATGGCACTTTGAAACTTTGCGCTCCCGTGCTCAAGTCTCGCTCAATCCATGGATGTGCCGGGGCAGCGGGATCGCTGGCCGCCCCAAGGGCGGAAACCAGCTGCGCGCCCACCTGCATCAAGGCTTGCCACGGATCGGCGTCGTTGCGCGGCGTGCCCCCCGCTGCACCTTGCCCCTCATACCCCGAGATATCCATCTCGCCATCGCCCGCTCCTGCACCCATTTGCTCTTCCGGTATAAATACGGACTCCCTCACGGCCTGCTCCCCTACCGCTTCTTCAGCAGGTGTCATGGCCTCGCCCTCGCCCATGCGGTCAGTGACGTTCTCAACGTCCTTCATGAAGCGATTGAGGCGTGAACCGCCCAGCGATATCTCACCCGTGCCGCCATCGAGAACCCCCGCCGACAGCGAGCGCTTGAAAGCCAGCACCGAAAGCATGCCCTCTTCTATCGTGCCCTTGGCGACGAAATTGACGATCCGCACCGGTCTCTTCTGGCCCATGCGGTGAATCCGGGCGATACGCTGTTCGAGCAGCGCCGGATTCCATGGCAAATCCATGTTCACTAGGGTTGATGCGTGTTGCAAATTCAAGCCCGTCGCCCCAGCATCGGTCGAGAGGAACACGCGGCAATCGGGGTCGTCGCGGAAGCGCTCCACCAACGCCATTCGCTTTTCAGAAGGCACGCCGCCGTGGAAACTAACGTAGCCTATCCCTCGCGCTTCGAGGCGACGAATCACGATATCATGAGTGCGCCTCCATTGGCTGAACACCACGGCCTTGGCCTCAGCTTGCTCGAACAGGTCGTCAAACAGCGCCGCTAGTTCGTCCGCCTTAACGCCGTGGTCGCTTTCCCCGTCGAGCAGATAGGTGCTGTTGCATGACATGCGCATATTCTGCAAGGCGCACGTGAGTCGCCGTTGATCCTGGTCCGAAAGGAATTTCATCTTCCGCCAGCGCTGGACGATTTTGGTCACGATCTCCGCGTTTTCCTGGTGGTAAGTCATCTGCAATTCGGTCATCGGCACCAGCAGATTCTGGTCGGTACGTTCCGGCAACTGCGTCAGAACCTCCGATTTGCGGCGACGAATCATGATCGGCGCTAGCGTTTGGCCGATTTTTTCAAGCCCGGTGTAACCAGTGACTCGCCCACCCTCATCTCTCACTTGATGCTCGTGCAAGAGCTTCCAGGTAGACCCCAGTCGGTGCTGGTCGACGAACTGGACAATAGAGATAAGCTCCTCTAGCTTGTTTTCTAGCGGCGTGCCTGTAAGCACTACTGCATAGGGGCTGTCGATGCGCTTCAGGGCACGGGCCGCTATCGTGTTCCAGTTCTTCACCCGCTGCGCCTCATCTATAATTACCAGTTCTGGCGCCCAAGCGGCGATCAAATCAAGGTCGGGCTGGAGCTTTTCGTAGTTCGTGATCTTGCAGAAGTCGTCCAGCGCGTAGTCTTTCTGCCGCTGCGCACGGCCACCCGCGATAACGCGCGAATCGCGCCCGGAAAAGCGCGCAATCTCGCTTTGCCATTGGTACTTGAGCGAGGTCGGACAGATCACCAGCACTTTCAATACGCCAAAATGCCACGCCAAAATCTCGGCGGCGGCAATGGCTTGAATGGTTTTCCCCAAACCCATTTCGTCGCCGATCAGCGCCCTGCCCGCGCGCACAGCGAACAAGGCGCCCTCCAACTGGTATGGATAGAGCGGCGCTTTGAGCAGTTTTTTCAGCAGCGGATCGTCGACGCCGTGACGAAAGAGACCGTCTAGCACCACCGCGCGCCGCTCGGCATCGCGACGGCCGGCAACAAAAGCGAGCGCATCGTCGTAGGCACGCAGTTCATGGCCGCTCTTGGCCACGGCAGCGACAAAGCGCTCCAGCCCATCCCATTTTTCCGGCGGCAAGATCCAGCCGCGCGCAGCATCGAACAGCAACTCGGCCGCCTTAGATAGAGCGGGCGGGCAATCCGTTCCGGCACGGAAATAAATCGCGCGCCCGCCCTCGTTGCGCAAATACAGTTCGGAAAACGGCGGGTGATAACCGCGCTTGAAGGCCGCCTTGGCGCCGGCTTTCCGCTCCAACTGCGCTAGAACGAATTCAATGTGCTTGCAGGTACCCAGTTCGTTGGTGGCGTAATCCGGGCAGGTGCAAAAACTATCGCCCGGCAGTTTGCCGCATATCGCCACACGATAAGCGCCCTTCGACTGCGGGTTGCTGACGCGAAACTCCGAAAAGAACGGTTCCGTGCCAATATTTTCCAGCCCGAACGCCTGCTCACGACCGAATTGACGGCGCAACATGCGCTGCCATTCAACCGGGGAGATTTCCTCCGGGGCGTGAGATCGGGATAGTTTTTGTTCCTTTGGTGGCCTGGTTCCCCCAACACTACGTGACTTTGGCGATTTGTTCTTCATGAATGCAAACCTTCGTTCGCAACATTTTTCGTGAGTGGTATCGACCTGATACCCATTGTATTTGCATTTTGCCACATTAAGATGATTCTCCTGGCTGCGGCGTGACGTCAAGTTTGAGGGTGTTCTGCTCAAACGCGTCGGAATCGATCACACGATGCAGAAAGCAGTAGGCCACCCGCCATTGCTGTTGCCCACATTGCAAGGTCACAGTCTTGTCGTTGAGGCGAACGATACGACCGCTGCGCTGCTGTTGATTACGGTCAACAAACCCCACCATCTCGCCCACCGCGGCCTCATTGCGCCCCAGCCCCTGCTGCGGCTGCTCCCGAATCTGGACATCGGCGCCATCCATATTGATGGCCACGTAAGAAACCAGCCAACGTTTCCCATCGTCTTTGTCGAGGATTACCACCTGCTTGCGGCGTAACTCAAGGACTTGCCCGTGCCGCGGCCTATTGGCCTGAGCGTCGAAATATTCAATAGACTGGCCGATTTGCAAGCGAGATTGAATCGCCAGCAACCAACGTGGCTCATCTAGAACACGGTCAATAGCGGCGCGCATCCGATAAAGATCGAAGGCAGGAGCCTGATTTAACACTTTGAGAACATCCGAGAAATTCATAGTGACTGCCGCCCTGTCAGGTAAAGGTAAGGATCATTTATCGTGAATTGATTTAGCATAAAATAGGATCCACTGCCGAGCACTCCTTGAGCCGATACCCCATCGCCTTGTACCCACGCTGGCGCTTTTTCCACATTCGCACGAGCGCCGGATGGTCCGTGTCCACAAAGTCGATGATACGCACGTCCGTCTTGGTGGCGTGATCACGGTGCAGCCGGCCCGCGTACTGCTGTAGCGTGCCCTTCCAGGAAATCGGCATCGCTAGCACCAGGATATCGAGCGGTGGGTGATCGAAGCCTTCCCCGACCAACTTTCCGGTGGCCAGGAGAACGCGAGGCATATCGGGCGGCAGTGCATCGAGTTCCGTGATCAGCGTGGCACGCAGCTTCTTCGACATCCGACCGTGCAGCACAAAGGGCGACGGCACTTTACCAGCCAACGCGACCTGGAGGGCATTCAGATGCTCGGTGCGTTCGGTCAGGACAAGCACTTTCCGGCCTTGGTTGAAGGCGCTCTCGATCTCGGCCACAATGGTCATCGTCCGGTCCGGGTCATTGACAAGGTGGCGGAACACTTCCTGAATCCCTATTTCCTGCGGTAGATCGATTCGCTTGTGCAGCAAGCGCGGAACGACTTCCAGATCGTGCGGCGCACTCGCTGGCTTGGCTGCCGTATAGCGGATCGGTCCGCACTGCATGAAGATGATCGGCTGTTGGCCATCGCGACGGACTGGCGTGGCGGTGAGACCAAGCACATATTTCGCCTTCACTCGCCTCAGGATCGCATCGAACGATACCGCGCCGACGTGGTGGCACTCATCGACGATGACGTGGCCATAGCTTTCAACCAACGGGTTGATCTCGCCCTGACGCGACAGCGACTGCATCACGGCAATGTCGATCTGGCCGGTCGGCTTGGCCTTGCCGCCTCCGATGGTGCCGACCACACCCTTACCCACGCCAAGGAAGGATTGCAGACGTTCCCGCCACTGCTTGAGCAACTCGGTGCGATGGACCAACACGAGAGTATTGACTCCACGCCGGGCTATCAACGCGGCAGCGGTCACGGTCTTGCCAAAGGCGCTTGGCGCGCACAACACACCCGCGCCATGATGCAGCATCCCGGCCACTGCGGCTTCCTGATCGGATCGCAGTATCCCGCAGAAGGACACGTCGAGCGGATTGCCATTGAATCGCTCATCGCGCAATTCGCAGTGGATTTTATTTTTATGCAGAAGATCCTGCGCAGCGTCTAGGCAGCCGCGCGGTAATGCGATGTGGCTCGGGTAGTTCTCGGCGCAGCCAATCACACGGGGCTTGTCCCAGACCGTGAAGCGCATCGCCTGTGCCTTGTAGAACTCGGGATTTTGAAAGGCGGCGAGCCGGATCAGACAGTTCGCCAGCGATTGCGGCAGTTGCGCCTTCTCGAAATAGATCAAGTTGGCCAGCGTTACAGTAAGCGATGACGGCATCACTCCGGCCAGCTTCTTGGTGGTGAGAACAGCCCGCCTCCACGGTTCCTTATGATCTTCCTCGTCGATGAAAGTGACATCCAGCGGATGCACGCCTCTGGTCGCACGCAGGATAGTCGACTCGATGTCGTGCGGAGGCATCGGCTGGATGGAGGCCAGAAAAGCCCACTGATCCTGATGTGGGCGCAATGCCCTGTCTACAAACACAGTGTAACCGTTTTCACGCGGCTTCTTCTGCAATGGCAAAGCGATCAGATTGCCGAAGCCACCTTTGGGCATCGTGTCTTGATTAGGAAAAAGGCGGTCGTAGGATGTGAGTTTCAGTTGCCTTGTGCGAGCGCACGTGTAGCTGATGATAGCCGTGCCAAGACGGCGCGCATCCCGCGCCGATACACTGCCAGAAAAAAAGACCCAAGCGTGCGCGCCGTTGCCGGATCGGGATATTTCAAGAGCAACCGGCACGCCCAGTTCGCGACAGGACAAGGAAAAGGCCTGCGCATCCTCTATCCATTCGGCCTCGTCAAAATCGACTGCAAGGAAATGGCAGGTGTCGTCGAGCAACAGTGGATAGACGCCAACGGTGCGCTTGCCAGCGAGATGGTCGTAAATGATCACATCAGACAGCGGGATTAGCGAACGCTCGCTACACTCGGCACACTTGATGCGCGGTTTTTCGCAGATTCCAGCGCGCCACTCGTTGGCGCAGGCCGGGGCGTAGCCAGTTTTGCCAGTTGATTGGCTTTCCCAACGAATGGGATATACGTCGGTGCGGCCTCGGAACAAGCGCCGAAACAGGGCAATTTTGCCATCGGTGCTGAGCCGCGAGGACTCCAACTCCAGCAGGGGCGGTTGATCCACCTCGGGTTCGGACACCAGGCGCCATTCAATACCGTTGGCCTCCAGAAGAATACGCAGGCGCGCGTTCTCTTTTTGCAACGTAGCCAATGCACCTGATTCAGTCATTGGCCTCGCGCCGACTCCCTCCTCAACGGGCCTCACCATCTGTTCGACTGCCAAACGAACAATGCGATCGGAAAATGGTTCAATGTAGCCATAAGTAATGACCTGCACCAGCGCGGCTAGGTATTCGCTTCGGCTCTCTACGGTGACGATGGCCCAGACATAGCCACCCGGCACCAACAGATAGTTCACGAGAAATCTGCCCAGACGGCCGTTGCTGTCTATGTAAGGACGGATGAAGGCGAAGAGGAAATGCCCAAGTGCCGTACGAACACCGCCGTGCCCCTCGGTGGCAATCGATTCCAGCAACACCGGCATGCAATCGCGCACCGTCGTCGCGGCCAGTGGAACATGCAGGGCATTGCGGATGAATACTTGACTGTTGAGATAATCGGCAAGATCGGCGGGTTTGAAAATACCAGCCGTAACACTTGGAAAAAATAGCGCGAGATGCCACTGAGCAAAGTTCTTCAAGGGCTGCGGGATGTAGATCACAAGCCCGCGCCTCCCGAACCCGTTGAATCACACGCTTGCGGGCCTCGAAATACCCTTTGGTCACCCTCACATCCCGGGTAGTCCAATCCTGGGACCTTACCGGAAGATTCCAGTCACCCTCCTTGACCCACTGAATGCGTTCATCGGTGACGCGGCAACCTTCAGTCGAAAGGGAATGGCGGGCGTCCGCCGCATACCGTGCCTCGACCTCTTGAATAAGCCGCTGGACATCGGCCCATTCGTAGCGCGCCACCGCATCGAATCGGGAGACCACCGTTTTGCGCATGTTCATCCACATCGCCCGGATACGCTGTACGACTTGTTGATGGCGGTGCCACCGCGGAAGGCGATCTTCCCTTTCAACGTCGGAGCATTGAACAGGTCGCACAGCGCGCGGCAGATGATCAGGTCCTGCTCGACCTGCCGCGCGTCGGGCCAGGGCGCTTTCGTGCCCCAGGCTTGGATGCAAGCACTCGGAATCAAAAGTCAATCTCCACGGGCTCATTGATCACGAGCTTCCACTTGGCATTCTTCTCGTGAAGATCGGCAAGAGACTCTATAAGCGGTTTGACGGCAGGGTCCAGCGGCAGCGCCGTCTTGGCCTTCTTGACGAAGGGTTCCAGCGCATTGGCTTGGCGCCCATGCCCTGCGCGGTCGAGCAGATAGCCGAGCCGGCGCACAGACGAATTCTCGTAAACAGCGGCGACCTTGGCGAGCGTGCGCGGATCGGCCTTGGCACCGATATCCTTGGCAATCTGTGCGACGCCGTTGATGCCGGTCGCTTTGTGAAAGTAGCGGGCGCAGTCCAGCAGCGTCAGCTCGACACCGGCGACCTTGGCGAAGCCAGCCTCGCTCTTCACCTGGTCGAGTTGATCGGGCTGGTTGACCTGCGCGAAGGCCTTAGGCGTCTGGTAGAGAAACTGGAGGCGGTGGCGGCCGATGTCGAAGTCGCGCAACTGCTTGGGCACGACCACCTGGAAGACCATCGCCGCCTGGTGCGATGACCCGTGGAAGGCCGCAGCCCGCAGCAGCGAGATGCGGTAGTCGAGCCGCTGATGCTTCATCAAAGGATCGATCCAGCGCACGGGATCCGGTGCACCGGCAATCTGGTCTTCAGGACGCAGGATCAGATAAAAGCCATGACGGGGGTTCGCCAGCCGCCGTTTCTTGATCAGCCGGGTGATGGCGGCGGCCAGGGCGTCGGGCTTCAGGTCGAGCGCGGCCAGCACCTCTTCGCGAGAGAAGTGGGCGCGGCCGTGGGCGAGCCGGTCATCGACGAACTGTTCGAGGGAAGCCATATCCAGATCATATGCAAAAGTCGACAGAAAGCCAAGACTTCTGCGTATAAGTTGGGAGGAGCAGGAAGGCCATGATTTCTGTATTGCCAAGCGAAATCAGGCGTTCCGGCGTCGGTCTCGCGGGCGGTAAGGGCGACTGCCAGATCTGCACCTGCTGATTTTCGACTCCATTCACACGATTTTTAGGCTTGAAAAGTGTCAGAAGTAGCATCATACTTCTACCAGTTAGGAGATATCGCCATGCAGACCCTCGCCAAACAAGTACTTGAGCACGCCGCCGGATTGCCGGAGGGCACCCCTTTGGTCGCCAAAGAGCTGTTGCACCTGGGCAGTCGCGCAGCCGTAGACCAAGTGTTGTCCCGCCTGGTGCAGCGCGGCGCCCTGCTGCGCGCTGGCCGCGGTATTTATGTCCTGCCCATCGAGAGCCGCTTTGGCACCCGTGCGCCTTCGGCCGTCAAGATGGTCGAGGGCTTGGCAAACCAGCGTGGGGAAACCATCGTGTCGCACGGCGCCGCCGCCGCCAACGCGCTGGGCCTGACCACACAGGTGCCGATGCGGGCGGTGTATCTCACGTCCGGCCCCAGTCGCCGCTTGAAATTGGGCGCGCAGATGGTCGAGTTCCGGCACGCGCCGATCTGGCAACTGATCTTTCCTGGGCGGGCCGCCGGCGAAGTAGTGCGCGCACTGGCTTGGCTAGGCCCGGAAAAAGCCGGGGAAGCGATCCGGAAGCTGCGCACCAAGCTGCCACCGTCCGAGCTGAAAGAAGTCGCGTCGGCGCGATCGCGCCTGCCGACCTGGCTGGCCCAAGAGGTCAGCGCCCTGGTGACCCATGGCTGAATTCTTCCAGCTCTCCTGCGCCGAACGCCTGGACGCGCTCGACTTGGCAGCCAACACATCGGGCCTCCTGCCCCATCTGCTGGAGAAAGACATCTGGGTGGTCTGGTCGCTGCGGCACCTCTTTGCCGGGCCCTACGCTGACCACCTGGTACTCAAGGGCGGCACGTCCTTGTCGAAGGCCTACGGCGTCATCCGGCGCTTCTCCGAAGACGTGGACCTGACCTATGACATCCGCGCCATCGCCAGCGATCTGGTGGGCGATGCGGATGCCCCGCTGCCGGCCAGCAAGAGCCAGGAGAAGAAGTGGAGCAAGGAGATTCGTGCGCGCCTGTCGGACTGGGTCAGCGCCGAGATCGTACCCCGTCTCCAGCACGACCTTGAGCAACAGGGTCTACCGGCAACCGTGCGCGCCGAGGGCGACAAAGTGTTCATCAACTATGCACCGCTCGCCGCCGGCACCGGCTATGTCGCGCCTGCCGTCATGCTGGAATTCGGTGCCCGTTCGACCGGCGAGCCCAACGAACCGCGCCTCATCCGCTGCGATGCGGCCGCGTATCTGCAAGAAGTGGAGTTTCCGACCGCCACACCGCAGGTCATGCGCGCCGAGCGCACCTTCTGGGAGAAGGCCACGGCAATTCACGTTTTCTGCGCGCAAGGCGAGTTCCGGGGTGGTGACCGCTTCGCGCGTCACTGGCACGACGTGACGCGACTGGATGCCGCCGGCTTCGCCGACGCAGCCATCGCGGACAAAGCCCTTGCCCGCGCAGTTGCCGAACACAAGAGCGTGTTCTTTGCAGAAAAGAACACGCAGGGCGATGTCATCGACTATCACGCTGCCGTCGCCGGTGGGCTCCAGCTTGTACCTGATGACGATGCGTTGGCCAAATTGGCCGCCGACTATCAGCACATGGTCGATGACGGTTTGTTTCTCGATGACGTCGAACCCTTTGAAATTCTGCTCGATCGATGCCGGACTATCCAACTGAAGGCGAATTCAAGAACGTAATTGATCACGGGAATGTCGAGAAATATCGGCTTCGTGTTCGTACCGATATTTGGAGAAACCGCCATATTTGCTGCACAGTAAATATGGATCTGAACGCCGCTACGAAATGCTCAAGCTCCCCGAAGCGCCTTTGATTTGTAGGTCCTTCTTGTTTGGTTTTACCGTCTGAGTCCACACGGATGTGACGATACATGCGGATGCTGATATTTCGAGGAAGAACCCACCGTCAGATTCACCGTCAAATCTTCGCGCTGCATGCACCAATCGCCAGCACGGCGAAAAGCTCAAAGTCTTTCTACTTCAATCGCTTGGTTTAAAACTCTGCGTCGTTGATGATGGACCTATGGTGATCGTCGAGAATCTCCAAGTCTTTGACACTTAAGATGACACTTTTCAGACCAAGAAGCCCCTCACTCCCACTCAATGGTCGCGGGCGGCTTACCGGATATGTCGTAGACGACGCGACTGACCCCACGAACCTCATTGATGATGCGATTGGACACGAGGGCTAACAAAGAATACGGCAACTCGGCCCAATTGGCCGTCATGAAGTCCACGGTCTGTACGGCGCGCAACGCCACCACGAAATCATATGCACGACCATCGCCTACGACACCGACGGAACGTACCGGCAAGAAAACCGCGAAGGCTTGGCTCACCTTCTCGTAATAACCACTTTTGCGCAGTTCCTCGATAAAAATCGCATCCGCTTCGCGCAAAATATCCGCATAGGCCTCTTCAATGGCGCCTAATATCCGCACCCCGAGCCCGGGTCCCGGAAACGGATGGCGATGGATCATCAAGGGCGGTAGGCCGAGCAAAAGCCCGATTCGCCGTACTTCATCTTTGAAAAGCAACCGTAAGGGCTCTAGCAACTTCAGCTTCATGCGCTCCGGAAGCCCACCTACGTTATGATGGGACTTGATTACCCGCGCCTTACCGCCCTTAGCCCCGGCCGACTCAATCACGTCCGGGTAGATCGTCCCTTGCGCCAGCCACTTCACCTGAGGCAGGTGTGCCGCTTCTTCCTCAAAGACCTCAATAAAGGTCTCACCGATAATCTTGCGCTTACGCTCCGGGTCGCTCACCCCTTGCAGCGCCTTCAAAAAACGCGGACCCGCATCGACACGGATCACCCGTACGCCGAGATGCTCCGCAAAGGTGGCCATGACTTGATCCCCCTCATGAAGCCGCAAGAGGCCGTTATCGACAAACACGCAAGTTAAGCGATCCCCTATCGCCTGGTGCAACAACACCGCGACGACCGAGGAGTCCACGCCCCCCGACAAGGCCAGAACGACTTCCTCATCCCCGACTTGTTCTTGGAGATCTTTCAGTATCCCGTCTACAATCGCGCTATCCGTCCACGCCCGTACGCACCCGCAAATATCGTGTACGAAACGCTCGATAATGCGCTGCCCCTGTCGGGTATGTGTCACTTCCGGGTGGAACTGCAGGCCATAATAACGCCGCGATTCATCGGCAATCGCCGCCAAAGGTGCGTTGTCCGTCTCGGCTATCGCCACAAAACCCGCGGGACAAGCGCCCACGCGATCCCCGTGGCTCATCCAGACGTCGAGCGCGCCGGGCTCCGCGCCATCGCTCAAATCCTGGAGGAGCTTCGAGGTCCCGAAGACACGCAGCCGCGCATAACCATATTCACGATGGGTGGCTGCCTCTACGCGGCCGCCCAATTGCGCGGCAAGCGCCTGCATGCCATAACAAATGCCTAGCACCGGCACACCGGCGTTCAATATCCCTACCGGTATCCGGGGAGTATCTCCTTCGGTGACCGATTCCGGACTACCCGACAAGATCACGCCACGCGCGGCAAACCGTGCGATTTCGGCGTCACCCACATCAAAGGGTAGGATCTCGCAGTACACACCCGCCTCACGCACGCGGCGCGCGATGAGCTGCGTATATTGGGAACCGAAATCAATAATCAGGATCCGTTCCGCGGGCACGATGCCGGCGCTCTCCTTCCCGGACATAGTTTTAGCCACGCTGATAGTTGGGGGGTTCTTTGGTGATCGTCACGTCGTGCACATGACTCTCATGCATGCCGGCATTGGTGATGCGCACAAACTGCGCGCGCTCCCGCAAGGCCGCCAAATCCGCGCTCCCGGTATAGCCCATACTGGCACGCAAGCCGCCCATCAACTGATAGACGATACTCACGAGCGATCCCCGATAGGGTACGCGCCCCTCGATTCCCTCCGGGACGAGTTTTTCAGGCGCGCCATCTTCCTGAAAATAACGGTCGCTCGACCCATCTTGCATAGCGCCCAAAGATCCCATACCCCGATAGGTCTTATAAGACCGGCCCTGGTAGAGCTCGACTGTGCCTGGCGCCTCGTCCGTTCCTGCAAAGAGGCTCCCGATCATGACCGTATGAGCGCCTGCGGCCAAGGCTTTAGCCACATCACCCGAATACCGAATACCGCCATCGCTGATCAAAGGGATACCGGTTCCCGCCAACGCCTGCGCCACGTTATCAATCGCCGTGATCTGGGGCACGCCGACACCAGCCACGATCCGGGTCGTACAGATCGAACCGGGGCCTATACCGACCTTAACCGCATCCACCCCGGCATCCACCAAGGCGCGCGCCGCGTCACCCGTGGCGATATTGCCACCGACGATCTGCGCGTCCGGATAATTCTTTTTGATCCATCGGATGCGCTCCAAGACGCCCTCCGAATGACCATGCGCGGTATCCACGACCACGATATCGACCTCTGCCTCCAGCAGCCGCTCGACACGCTCCTCAGTCCCGGCCCCGACCCCCACCGCCGCACCTACCAAAAGCCGTCCCTTGCTGTCCTTCACGGCACTCGGCTTTTCGGTCGACTTCTGAATGTCCTTTACGGTCACAAGGCCCTTCAGACGAAACTCATCATCGACGACCAAGACCTTCTCGATGCGGTGGGCATGCAAAAGTCGCAGGATTTCCTCGCGTGGCGCGCCTTCCTTGACGGTGACGAGGCGCTCTTTGGGCGTCATGATGCGCGCAATGGGCTCCTCGTTGCGGGTCTCAAAACGCAAATCGCGACTGGTCACGATCCCCACGAGCTCGCCATTTCGGATCACCGGCACGCCCGAGACGTGGTGGCTACGCATGAGACCTAAGACCGCCCGCACCGTCATATCCGGCGTCGCAGTCACAGGATCGCTAATCACGCCGCTTTCGAATTTCTTGACGCGCCGCACCTCATCTGCCTGACGAATTGCATTCAAGTTCTTGTGAATAACCCCCAGTCCGCCCTCTTGCGCCAGGCATATAGCCGCCCGGGCCTCGGTTACGGTATCCATGGCCGCTGATAAAATCGGGATATTCAGTCGAATATGACGGGTTAAGCTCGCCTTTAAATCGACATCACGCGGCAAAATACGCGAATAGTCGGGGAGCAGGAGAACATCATCAAAAGTAAGGGCTTCTTGAACGATACGCATGCCGCATTATACGGAAAAGGGGCGCGATCGTAAATGTTTTCGCGTAAGCGATCCAAGCTTGGGGCCTCAAAGCGCCCTTTATGTTTTAATAGAGACGGTCTATACCTAAAACCCATGTCCTTCTTACATAACGGAGTATGGCAGATGAAGAAGATGCTCTTGATTAGCGCCTGTGCAATCACTTTAGGAGGCTGCGCTCATATGGGGGCCCAGCCCGCCTCGCAAAGCGCCATCGCCCAACAACGGCTTCAGAAAGCCGACTTGGCCGTTAAACAAACGCGCGCACAAGGCGCCCTGTGGCTCAAGACCCCGCATGAACTCGCCATCGCCCACAAGGCCGCCAGTCAAGGCCAGTACGCGCAAGCGATCCAGGCCGCCAATATCGTCCTATTGCAATGCCGTACGGCCCAAAAACAAGCCGTAGACAATGCCCACGCCCAACCTTATTACCCGGCGAGCTAGCATCCAGACAGCCCTGGGTTTCCTCACCCAGGGCTTTCGGGGTAAGGTGTGAGTATGGCATCCGACCCTCTTGCACCTCGCCCATCCAACGATGCGGCCTATACGGTCACACGCCTCAACCAAGAGGTACGTGGCCTCATCGAAGACGGCTTAGGCCGGGTATGGGTTGAAGGCGAAATCGCGAATTACTCAAAGCCCGCCTCGGGGCATATCTACTTCACCCTCAAAGATGCCCGCGCCCAAGTACGCTGCGCGCTCTTTCGCGGCGCCCAGCGATTCTGTTGCCCGATCAGCGATGGCATGCAGGTCCTACTCGCGGCCCGTCCAAGCCTCTACGAAGGACGCGGAGACTTTCAGCTATTGGTCGAGCAAATGGAGGATGCCGGCGAAGGGGCTCTACGGCGCGCCTTCGAGACCTTAAAACGCGCGTTAGCGGCCGAAGGACTTTTTGACGCGGCCCATAAAAAACCGCTCCCGTCGTGCGTGCGGCGCATAGGCGTCATCACCTCGCCTACCGGTGCCGTGTGGCACGATATCTTAACGACCCTCAAGCGCCGTTTTCCGGCGATCGCGGTTCTACTCTACCCCGTGCCCGTCCAAGGACGCGATGCCGCCTTACGCATCGCCGAGATGATCGATCTCGCCAACGCGCGCGGTGAATGTGACGTCTTGCTCTTGGCGCGCGGTGGTGGCTCGCTGGAAGATCTGTGGGCGTTCAACGAAGAAGTCGTGGCGCGCGCCTTATTTCGATCCAAGCTCCCGGTCGTTTCGGGTGTCGGGCACGAAACGGATACCACCATCGCCGATTGGGTGGCAGACGTGCGTGCCCCGACGCCCACGGCCGCCGCCGAACTCTTAAGCCCCGATCAAGCCCGACTACGCGAACGGGTCGAGCAGACACACCGGCGATTGTCCCGCGCATGGCGGCGCATAGCCCAAGAACAGAACCAAAGGCTCGATGATCTGCGCAGGCGGCTGTCCGCCCCCCTGCTGCGCTTAGCCGAGCGCCGCACGGCCCTCATCACCTTAGAGAGGCGGCTCAAGTTTGCGCTCCCCTTGGGCCAAGTGCGGCTCCGGACACGCCTGCTCACACTCACTCAAAGGCTGCGTGCGCAATCCCCGCTCACCCGCCTCCATACCCAGAAGCTCCGCCAAGCGACGCTGCCAGGACGCCTTCAAACGGCGTTACGCCACGCCCTCCTTGGCCGCAGACAGACGCTGTTAGCGCTCAACATGCGCTTACAACACCTTCATCCCGGCGAACGATTGGCCGATCTCCAAGGCCTCCGGCAGACGTTGACGGTTCGGCTTGTACGAGGTATGCGTCTGGCCCTTGAAGGCCATCGTGAGCGACTCGCGCATCTCCGCCATAGCGTAGAGCTAGTCGGGCCCCACTCTATCCTGAAACGCGGGTATGCCATCGTCACAAACGATGAAGGGCATGTCGTCCGTGGCAGCGACGCTTGCGCGGTAGGGGAATCACTCCGAATCTTGCTTGCGCAAGGCGAACTTAAGGTCGAGGTCAAATCGACTCAACCATAGTGCGCCTTGCGAAAACGCTTTAAGCGGCGCTTTTTCGCTTCTTGACGCGCGGTGGGCGCCGATTGCGACCCGCGACCCGCAAAAGGATTATCCCCTTCGCGAAACTCGATTTCGACCGGCGTACCTTCGAGCTTGAAGTACTCACGCACACGCTGCGCCAAATAGCGCCGCCATGCATCCGGCACTTCATGCACGAGATTCCCATGCACGATCACCCGTGGCGGATACTTTCCCCCTTGATGCGCAAACTTAGGCTTGATGCGCCGGCCGCGCACGAGGGGCGGTGCGGTGGCGGCGATCGCGTCTTTGAGGAGGCGATTTAATTGCGGCGTGGGCAAGACCTTGCCG
>Ga0307375_10000653_pt1 | contig 41647 bp, 40 predicted proteins | sample TR1MG_FD_202531 | JGI IMG/M metagenome (GOLD analysis project Ga0307375, IMG submission 202531) | Soil microbial communities from Risofladan, Vaasa, Finland - TR-1 | ecosystem: Environmental > Terrestrial > Soil > Coastal area > Acid sulfate soil | place: Finland: Risofladan, Vaasa | collected...
AAGTCACTTCCGCAGACTACTACGGCAAAGGCTATCAGGACGTGCAGAACCGCGTCCCGAAGATCGAGAACACCATGAAAGACCTCGGCTGGAAGCCGCAGGTCACCATGGCGGATGCGCTCAAGCACATCTACGAAGCCTACCGCGGCCAAGTTGCCGAAGCGCGGAAATTAGTAGACTAAATCCTTAACCGCGAAGGCGCAAAGAATTCGATGACTTTGCGTACCCTTTGCGCTTTCGCGTCTTTGCGCTTATTCAGATGAAACTTGCCCTCAAGATCGACGTCGACACCTATCGCGGCACCCGCGAGGGCGTGCCGCGCCTGGTGGAACTGCTGCAAAAGCACGAGGCCGGCGCCACTTTCCTGTTCAGCCTCGGCACTGACCACACCGGCCGCGCCATCAAGCGGGTGTTCCGCCCCGGCTTCATGAAAAAGGTGTCGCGCACTTCGGTCTTGGCGCACTACGGCCTCAAGACCCTGATGTATGGAACCTTGCTGCCCGGACCGAACATCGGCAAGCGCTGTGCCCACATCATGCAGGCAGTGCAAAGAAACGGGTTTGAGGTCGGCATCCACTGCTACGACCACATCAAGTGGCAGGATTACGTGGCGAAAATGGATGCGCCCTGGACGGCGCGGGAATTGAAGCTGGCCTGCGACCGGTTCGAGAAGATCTTCGGCGAACCGGCCAAGGTCCACGGCGCTGCCGGCTGGCAGATGAACGTTCACGCCCTGCGCCTGGAACAGCACCTGGACTTCGACTATTGCTCGGACACGCGCGGCACCCATCCCTTCATCCCGATCTGGAACGCTGAAATCGTCGCCTGCCCGCAACTGCCCACCACCTTGCCGACGCTGGACGAACTCATCGGCGTCGGTGATATCACACCGGAAAAAGTTGCGCAGCACCTGCTCCAGCTCACCGAAAATCCGCCGCCCACCGGCCACGTCTACACCCTGCATGCGGAACTCGAGGGCATGAAGCTGGCCGGCGTGTTCGATGAACTGCTCGGCGGCTGGAAAGCGCAAGGTTACGAGCTGGTTTCGCTCAAGGATTACTTCGATGGGCTGAAGCTGGACGAACTGCCCCGGCACGAGGTGACGATGGGTGAAATCCCCGGACGCTCCGGAGTGCTCGCGTTCCAGGGCGACGAGTTTCTGGCCTGAGCGGTAGTTTGCTGCTTGATAAACGGCATTCGGTAATGGAAGACTCCCGATCTGAATGTGCCACTGGCCTTCTCTAGCCAGCGATAGCCGGGTTGTGCCAGGAAAGAAACATTCCGGTGCTTGCGAAAACCGAATCTGCTGGCGACTCGCTTGCAAATATATTGGCATCGGCTATCCATAAAGCAGGGGGTGCATCTTGAAACCCCTTTCCGCCGCCTTAACCACGGAAGCCCGCTCCGCCTTATGAATGATAGAAACCTCATGCTTTTCACGCTTAACGCAAGCCGTGCGTTTGGCGAGATGGTCAGCCAAAAGCTCGGGGTTTCTGCGAGTGAGCATGAGGAACGAGAGTTTGAGGATGGCGAGCATAAGTCCCGGCCCCTTGTAAACGTGCGGGGTCGAGATGTCTTTGTGGTGCAATCTCTGTACGCGGATACCCAGCAGAGCGTCAACGACAAACTTTGCCGCTTGCTCTTTTTCATTGGCGCATTGCGGGATGCCTCGGCGGGTAGCGTGACAGCCGTTGTTCCCTACCTGTGTTACGCGCGCAAAGACAGGAAGACCCAACCGCGTGATCCGATCACTACACGCTACGTTGCCAGCCTGTTTGAGGCTGTTGGGACGGATCGGGTTCTGGCCCTGGACGTGCACAACCTCGCCGCCTTTCAAAACGCTTTCCGGTGCCGTACTGACCACCTGGAAGCCAAGCCGCTATTTGTCAGGTATTTCGCGGCTCTTTTGCGAAGTGAGGAGGTTGTTGTCGTTTCGCCCGATGTGGGTGGAATAAAGCGAGCCGAGCAGTTCAGGCAAGCGCTGGCCCGCGCGACAGGCAAAACAGTATCTAGCGCCTTCATGGAAAAACAGCGCAGCAAGGGAGTGGTTTCAGGCGAGGCGATCGTCGGCGAGGTGAAGGACAAGGTCGCTCTCATTATCGACGACCTGATCAGCACGGGAACGACCATTCTGCGCGCAGCATCGGCATGTCGCAAACTCGGGGCGAAGAAAATCTATGCGGCAGCATCGCATGGCGTGTTCGTGGGAGCTGCCAATGAAGTCCTGGCGAACGAGGCGCTGGACAAGGTCATTGTAACCAACACGATACCGCCGTTCCGGTTGGTTTCGGAGGCTGCCAGGGCCAAACTGGAAGTCCTGGACGCCGCGCCGCTCTTTGCCGCAGCCATTACACACATCCACACGGGCGGGTCGATCGTGGATCTGCTGGAAGTATAGGCGGCTCAGAACCCGCGCGTGTAGGCATCCGCGAGACGCAGATATTCCCCTGCCAAGTTGTACCACTTTGATGGATTCCGCACTTCGGAATCCTTGATATGCCAAATTGAGATCTTCGCCCGCAGGGTTGCACGGTAGCTTTTGTAGAAATGCAACAGCTTCTCGGAAGGCTTGTCACCTGTATATTCGCTGTAGGTTTCGAGAAACGATTGCCCCACCGATGGTGCGCCCAGACGCTCGCATTCCATGGCGAGAAAGGCCAGCTCATCGGCGGTATCGAGAATGCGGAATTCGCGCCTGAATTCCAGGCAATCGATAATAACCGGCTCCGACCCGAGACAGATATGCTCGGGCCGGAGATCGCCGTGGGCCTCGATGATTCTTCCTTCACGCACTCGTTGGTAAAACAGCTCGGATTCTTCCTTTAAGAACGCGAATTGAGCTGAGGTGATTTTGCGGACCAGCTCTTCCGGCAGCCGATATATGGGATCGATCAATTCCCCTAGATTGGCGTTCACGTTTTTTTCGAACTGCTCTCTATATTCAGACTCACCAAGCTCGATTGACGGCGAGGCCCGATAGAATTTGGCTAGCGCAACCGCAGCCCGCCGCACATCGGCCGTTTCGACAATTCCCTGCTTGATCTCATGGTCGAGCATCTGATCAGTCGGAAGGCGGCGCATCTTGACAAGCCAATCAACCGCCTCGCCTTCACCGCCTATCTTCAGCGATCCAGCCGAGTCTATGGTAAGCGGCAGAATCCCCAGATAGATATGCGGTGCGAGGCGAGTGTTCAATCTGACTTCCTCCTCCGAATCCCGGCGCCTGGCTTCAACCGTGCTGAAATCGAGGAAGTCATACCGCACCGGCTTCTTGAGCTTATAGGCGTAGGCATCGGTCATGAACACCCAAGACATGTGGGTTTCGGCAGCTTCGACGTTCCGCGGCCTATCTGGGTAGGATTCAGGCCGCAGCAGGAACTGAAGCTTTTGATCAAGCGTGATATCGGTGCTGGTTCGCGTCAATTTACTTGTACCCTTTGGGTATAAAAATATCCGGGTTAAGGCCTCTTCTCAATCAAGCACACCGCCTGCGCCGCAATCCCCTCGCCCCGCCCGGTAAAGCCTAATTTCTCGGTGGTAGTGGCCTTGACGTTGATGCAATCCTTCGCCACATCCAGGTCAGCGGCGATATTCGCCACCATCTGCGCAATATGCGGCGCCATCTTCGGCGCCTGGGCGATGATCGTGGCATCGAGGTTGGCCACGCTCCAGCCCTTTTCCCTGAGCAGATGCACCACCTTGCGCAGCAGGCTGCGGCTGTCAATGCCTTTGTAGCACGGGTCGGAATCGGGAAAATGGCGGCCGATGTCGCCCAGCCCTGCCGCGCCCAGCAGGGCGTCGCAAATCGCATGGAGCAGCACGTCGGCGTCGGAATGCCCGAGCAGGCCGCGCTCGTAGGGAATGTCCACTCCGCCCACTATCAGCTTGCGTCCTTCCACCAACTGGTGGACATCGAATCCCTGTCCGACTCTCATGCCTTGGCTCCCGACAGTATCAGCTCCGCCAGCTTAACGTCCTGCGGATAGGTGACCTTGAAATTGGTGATGTCGCCCGCCACCAGTTTCGCCTGGAAGCCCATGCGCTCGACCGCCTGCGCCTCATCGGTCACAGACGCCCCTTCCAATAGCGACAATGCGCGCTGCAGCAGCCCGTAGCGGAACATCTGCGGTGTCTGCGCTTGCCACAAGCCGTCCCTCGGCTCGGTGCGCAACACGCGGTTGTCGGCATCGGCCCGCTTCAGGGTATCCGCCACCGGCACCGCCAGCAAACCGCCGAAGGGGTCTTCGCCGACTTCGGCGACCAGCCGGTCGAGCAACTCGCCGCTCAGGCCGGGGCGGGCTGCATCGTGCACCAGCACCCAATCTTCGAAACCGACCTCGCCCTGGATCTCACCCAGGCCGTTGCGCACCGACTCGAAGCGCTCCGCGCCGCCGCAGTAAAGCGGCGTCAGCTTGGCGGAGAAGGCGCTCCAATCGAAAGTCTGCCAAAGTTCATCGCCCGGCGCCAGCACCACATAAACCCGGCTGATCATGGGATGCCCGCACAGCGCGGCAACGGCATAATAGATCAGCGGCCGACCCAGCACGGAAAGATATTGTTTGGGTGTTTCGCCGCCCATGCGTGAACCTGAACCCGCGGCGGGAATCAAACTGTAATAATTTGGCATTGTTTTCTGGTAAGACTATCTTGAAAGTAGGGGTATCAGCCATATCTAATCGGCAAGGAGCTCACATGAAACAGGTTCGCCCCGCCGCCGTCGCCGGCGCCTTCTATACCGGCCAGGCCAACGCATTGGCCCTGGAAGTCGCCGCCATGCTCGAAGACGCGGCACAGCACCTGACAGCGCCGGCCACACTTCCCAAGGCAGTTATTGTACCCCATGCCGGCTACATTTATTCCGGCCCGGTCGCCGCCAGCGCCTATGCGTTGTTGCAGCGGGGACGCGGCGTCTACCGCCGAGTCGTGCTGCTCGGCCCGGTGCATCGCGTGCCGGTGCGCGGGCTTGCTCTGCCCGATACGGAAGGCTTCGCCACGCCGCTCGGCATCGTGCCTCTCGATCTGGAGGCGATGGCTCGCATCGCCGATCTACCGCAGGTGGTGGAATTCGGTCAGGCTCATGCCTGGGAGCACTCCCTGGAAGTGCAGCTGCCCTTTCTGCAAACCGTGCTCGACGACTTCAAGCTGGTGCCCCTGGCGGTGGGCGACGCGACGCCGCAGGAAGTGGCCGAGGTGCTGGAGCGACTGTGGGGCGGATCGGAAACAGTGATTGTGATCAGCTCCGACCTGTCCCATTTTCTGCCTTACCGCGAAGCGCAGAAGATCGACGGCATCACCGCCCAGGCAATCCTCGACCTGAGCTGGCCGCTGAGCCATGAGCAGGCTTGCGGCGGCACGCCGGTAAACGGCCTGCTGCTGGCGGCGCAGCACCACCATCTCAAGCCGCGCCTGCTCGATCTGCGCAATTCCGGGGATACCGCCGGCGACAAGAACCGCGTGGTCGGCTATGCCGCCTTCGCCTTCACCGAGGAGAACAGCCGTGCCCACTGAAAAAGGCCAAATTCTGATTCTGATTGCCCGCGCCACCATCTCTCAGGCGCTGGGGAAGTCGATGCAGCCACGAGAAGATGCCGCATGGCTCAAGGAGCTGGGCGCCTGCTTCATCACCCTGACCCAGCAAGGAGACCTGCGCGGCTGCATCGGCAGCCTGGAGGCGCACCGTCCGCTGCTGCTGGACGTCAAGGCCAACGCCTATGCGGCGGCTTTCCGCGACCCGCGTTTCTCGCCGCTGACGCTGGGCGAGCTGGACTATACTGAAGTCGAGGTTTCCCTGCTTTCCCCGATGCAGCCTATGACTTTCTGCGATGAACGCGAGGCGCTCGCCCAGCTACGCCCCGGTGTCGACGGCGTGGTGTTCGAGTTCGGCGCCTACCGCAGCACCTTCCTGCCGCAGGTATGGGAGCAGCTGCCGGAATGCGGGATCTTCATGGCCCACCTCAAGCGCAAGGCGGGGCTATCCCCGGATTTCTGGGCCAAGAATGTCAAACTGTCATGCTACACGGTGAGCAAATGGAAAGAATCGGAACTGATATGAACGTAAATTACCCGGCCCGCTGGTGGCACAAGCTCGACGACGGGCGCATCCAGTGCGACCTGTGCCCGCGCGACTGCAAGCTGCACGAAGGCCAGCGCGGCCTGTGCTTTGTGCGCATGGCCGAAGGCGGCCGGATGGTGCTGACCACCTACGGCCGCTCTTCCGGCTTCTGCATCGACCCGATCGAGAAGAAGCCGCTCAATCACTTCTACCCCGGCTCGAGCATCTTCTCCTTCGGCACTGCCGGCTGCAACCTGGCCTGCAAGTTCTGCCAGAACTGGGATATCAGCAAGGCGCGCGACATGGACCGCCTGATGGACGAGGCCTCGCCCGAGGCGATCGCCGTCGCCGCGGAGAAGCACGGCTGCAAGAGCGTTGCCTTCACCTACAACGACCCGGTGATTTTCGCCGAATATGCGATGGACACCGCCGATGCCTGCCACGCCCGCGGCATCAAGACCGTGGCGGTCACCGCCGGCTACATGCACGACCAGGCGCGGCGCGAGTTCTACGCCAAGATGGACGCCGCCAACGTCGACCTGAAAAGCTTCACCGAAGACTTCTACCACAAGCTCACCGGCGCCCACCTGCAGCCGGTTCTGGACACCCTGATTTATCTGCGGCGCGAAACGGACGTTTGGCTCGAGATCACCACCCTGCTCATTCCCGGCCACAACGACTCGGTCGAGGAGCTCACCGCCCTGAGCCGCTGGGTATTCAAGGAGCTGGGCGCAGACGTGCCGCTGCACTTCTCGGCCTTTCACCCCGACTACAAGATGATGGATGTGCCGGCCACACCTTCGGCAACGCTCTCCCGCGCCCGCCGCATTGCGATGGGAGAAGGGCTGCGCTACGTCTACACCGGCAACGTGCACGATCCCGAAGGCGACACCACCTATTGCCCGTCATGCAGGAAACCCCTGATCGAGCGCGACTGGTACCAGATCAACGCCTACCGCCTGACCGACGACGGCCACTGCCCGGATTGCGGAGCGGCGATTGCCGGGCGCTTCGAAAAATTTGCCAACCCATTCGGCGCGCGCCGCATTCCGGTGACGCTGCACGCCGCCTGACAAACGGGAGCCCCAACCATGAAACCAGCGAAATTCTCGAAGTTGGTCAACATCCCGGCCGGTGCCGTCAGCCTGGAGGGCATGCTGGATCTGCCGGAAAACGCGCCGGGCATCGTCCTGTTCGCCCACGGCAGCGGCAGCAGCCGCCTCAGCCCGAGGAACAACTACGTGGCGGGTGTGCTGCGCGAGGCAGGCCTGGGCACGCTGCTGATCGACTTGCTGACGAGGTCTGAAGATATGGATTATTCGACCCGCTTCGACATCCCGCTGCTGACCCAACGCCTGCAGGCCACAACCCGCTGGTTACAGAACGAAGAACGGACAAAATCCCTCGCCATCGGCTATTTCGGCGCCAGCACCGGCGCGGCGGCGGCCTTGCAGGCGGCGGCGGAAGAAGGCGGGAAAATCGCCGCTGTGGTTTCCCGCGGCGGACGCCCGGATCTTGCGGGAGAGGCGGCCCTGGGCGGCGTCACCTCCCCCACCCTGCTGATCGTAGGCGGTTTCGACGACGTGGTGATCGGGCTCAACCGGGAAGCCTATCGCTTCCTTCGCTGTGAAAAAGAATTGATCATCGTACCCGGCGCCACCCACCTTTTCGAGGAACCCGGCACGCTCGAGCAGGTGGCGAAACACGCTGCAGCCTGGTTCGGAAAATTCATGCCGCGTTCTGCCGCAGAATAGCGATAACCTCCTCGTCCTCCACCTGCGGGAAGTCCATATAGAACTGCCCGACCGCCTGGAACCATTCCGGCGTTTCCAGGCACACCACCTCGTCGGCATAGTGCGCGACCTTCTCCAGCGTATCGGGAGGCGAAACCGGCACGGCGCAAATCAGTTTTTCCGGCTTTTTCGCCCGCAGGGCATGCAGGGCAGAAATCATGGTCGCTCCGGTAGCGAGGCCATCATCGATCACGATCACGACGCGCCCAGCCGGGTCGATCGGCGGCCTCACCGGCGTATATTCGGCGCGGCGGCGACGCATGGTTTCCAGTTGTTCCCGCTTTTCAGTTTCGAGATATTCGGGCGAAGCACCCGCTTGTGCCGCGTAGTCCGCGATATAGGTCCAGCCGCTTTCATCCACGGAGCCAACGGCAAATTCAGGATTGTATGGTGCACGCAGTTTCCTCACCAGCACCACATCCACCTCGCCGCCCAATGCCTCGGCAATAATACCGGCCATCGGCACGGCGCCGCGCGGAATAGCCAGAACCAGCGGATTTCTGCCCTTGTAATCGGCCAGGCGCCCCGCCAAGCGGCGGGCTGCTTCATTGCGGTCACGGAATGGCATGATTGTCCCTTAAGAGCTTGTCCAGATTAAAGTTTAGTCATAGCGGCGAGACTTTTCTTGACGCGGCGGGCAGAATCATTAAAATACGCAAATCCCCCCATAAGTAAAAATGATGAGTTTCCACAAGATACCTCTTTATGGCGGACTATTGTTGCTCGCAAGCACGGCTTGGGCGGGCGAAACAGTCGAACCAGAAGTGCCGCAGCAGACCATGCTCTCCAGCTCGATCGACAAGGCGTCGGATATGCTGATGTATGCCCTGAGCCTGGTGGGGGTCAACTACAAGTACGGCGGAAAATCGCCCGACACCGGCCTGGATTGCAGCGGCTTCGTCAGTCACGTCTACAAGCAGGCCGCCGGCCTGATCCTGCCCCACAATGCCCGCGCTATCAGCATGTTCGGCCAGAAAATTGCGATATCCGAACTACAGCCCGGCGACCTGGTGTTCTATAACACCCTGCGCCATGCCTACTCCCATGTTGGCATCTATCTCGGCGAAAACAAATTCATTCACGCCTCGGTGACCGGGCGCGGCGTTGAAGTCGTCAACATGAATGAAAACTACTGGGTCAAGCGCTTCAACGGCGCCCGCCGCGTGGTCACTTCCCGTTTGCCTTTTGCAGCTTCGAACGAATAAGCGGCAGCGCGGCTAGCGCCGCCTTCTCCCCTTCCATGATGGCCAGATGCTTCTGGTCGAACTCAGTTGGACCGATCATGCCGGTTTGCGGCCGGATCACCACATCCGCCTCGGCCAGTTCATAGTGCCCGATGGTCTGCCCCATGATGCTGAAGGCCTGCAGGAAGATGTCGATGGTATCGTTCACCTTGGCATAGCGCGGCTTGCTGGAAATATCCACCGCGATCACGATATCCGCCCCCATGCCACGTGCAGCCCTGACCGGCACCGGGCTTACCAGCCCGCCATCGACATATTCCTTGCCGCCGATATTGACCGGCTGAAACACCCCGGGAATGCTGCTCGATGCACGCACCGCCATGCCGGTGTTGCCGCGCCGGAACACCGCCATCTCGCCGGTTTGCAGCTCGGTGGTGACGGCAGCAAAGGGTTTGTTCAAGCGCTCGATGGGGCGGTTCTGTAACGCCTTGTTGATGAAATTCTGCAGCATCTCCCCCTTGATGAAGCCCCGGTCGGGCAAGATCCAATCCCCCACGCTTTCCTGTTCCAGCTGGAAAGCGATTTTCTGCAGCTCGAAACCGGTGTAGCCACCGGCATACAGCGCTCCGACCACGCTGCCGGCGCTGGTGCCCACCACCATGTCCGGCACGATGCCGTGCGCCTCCAGCGTCTTGATCACGCCGATGAGGGCAAACCCGCGCACCGCGCCACCGCCCAGCACCAGTGCGACTTTCGGTGCCGGCAGTTTGGGCGCGGGCTGAACTTTGGGGACGGACGCATCCATTGCCCCAGGCGGGGTGGCGCAACCGGAGAGTATCAGCAGGCAGAAAACAAGTGCAGCGACAAAGCCTTTGTGCATATAAAAAAACCGTGATTATCTAAAACGTTTAATTGTAATGAATATTCCTGCACTAAGACATTAACGGCCGATTTTTTTGCGGTTCGGCTTATCGTTTTTTTCTCCCCGAAAAATTATTCTTGCAAATGCGAATTGTTATCATTAATATTGATACATGTTTATCGACAACAGAGGGAAAGCATGAAGATCGTGATAGATGCATGGCTCGAAAGGAAGGACCCGCAAATACGTTTTCTCGACGGCGACAACGCCTCCGTGCTGATGCAGGTGGGCCCGGCGCTCACTCGGCAGCTGCTTGGGCATGGCGAAATCAGCGTCGAGGACCTGCAAAACCCGCTCAACCACGATCTTGCATCCCTGGTTTTCAGGATGCTGGGGATCCCCGTCGCCAACGAAGTGTTTTGACCTGCTGACCAATATTAATTATTTAACGAAAGGAAACTCATGAATCACCAAGCCCGCACACTTGCCGCCTCGCTCGCATGCCTTGGCGCCGCCCTGACCTTCTCGGCCCATGCCGTGGAATACCCGATCGGCACCCCGCAGCAACGCAACGGCATGGAGATCGCCGCCGTCTACCTGCAGCCGGTCACCATGGAGCCGGACGGCATGATGCGCAAGGCCGAGGAATCCGATGTGCACATGGAGGCCGACATCCGCGCGATGTCCAGCAACCCCAACGGCTTCGAGGAAGGCGCCTGGATGCCCTACCTGGTGATCAAATACGAGGTTACCAAGCAAGGCAGCAACGAAAAGATCGCAGGAGACTTCATGCCGATGGTGGCCAACGACGGCCCGCACTACGGCGACAACGTCAAGCTCAAGGGGCCAGGCAAATATCACGTTAAATACATCATCTCCCCGCCTTCCGCCAATCCGCACAGCCATTTCGGCCGCCACACCGACCGCCTGACCGGTGTCCGGCCATGGTTCAAGCCGTTCGAGGTGGAGTACGAATTCACCTATGTCGGCATCGGCAAGAAGGGGGGCTACTAACATGCCACCCTTCAGCCCCGGCAAGCTGGCGGCGGCCCTGGCCGGCATCATGCTGACCAGCACTGTCCCCGCCTTTGCCGCAGACTCTTCCCAGGCGGAACTGCTGAAAGAACTGCACCGCCTGAGCGAGCGCCTGGAAAAACTGGAGGCACATAACGCCGCACTGGAAAAAAAGCTGCAAACCCCGCCAGCCGAACCGGAAGCGGAATTGGCGCAGCGGGTCAAGGCGCTGGAAGAAAACAACGCCAAGCTGGAAGCGGCCCTGGAAGACGACCGGCTGAGCGAAAACCAGCCCGAGATGGCAACTCGCCTCAAAGCAGTGGAGATGCAAGCCCTCAACATGCAAAAACCGGCACGCACGGTGGAAGCGCTGGACGGCGTCACCGCTGGCGTCAGCTTGACCACAGTGGCGCAACGCGCGGGGGGAGCACCCTCCGGCACCGATATTGCATCGAGCCAGCTCAACTACCGTGGCGACATCTCTGTCAGCCTGCCCATGCCCAAGATCGGCGACACTGACAGCAAGATTTTCGCCCAATTCCGCATTGGGCAGGGCAACGGCTTGAACGCGCTGCCCTCGGTATTCGCCAAGCCCAACGCCAGCGCGTTCCGCGCATCGGGCGGCAATCCGGATGACAGCGTAGCCATTCTCGGCCAAGCCTGGTACCAGGCCACCATTCCCCTGCCATTCGGTGGCTTCAAGCCTCGCTCGCGGGAAAGCATGGAGATCAATTTCGGCAAGATGGACCCGTTCGCGTTCTTCGACCAGAACGCCGCCGCCAACGACGAAACTCGCCAGTTCCTCAACACCGTGTTCGTACATAACGCGCTACTCGATGCGGGCGGTGACATCGGCGTGGACGCCAACGGTTTTTCGCCGGGGGTGCGCGTTTCCTATCTGAACGAAAAGGAGAAGCTCGAAAAGTGGCGCCTCTCCCTTGGTGTGTTCGGCGCGGGCCGGGGTGCCAACTACACCAAGTTCTTCGGCTCCCCGCTGGTAATCGCCCAAGCCGAAACCCAGCAGAAGTTCTTCGGCGGACTGACCGGCAATTACCGCCTCTATGCCTGGAACAACGGCCAGGGACCGGATTATGACGGCGCCGCCAGCTCTCACAGCGGGTGGGGGGCAAACTTCGATCAGCGCATCGGCGACAGCATCACCGCATTCGGCCGCTACGGCCAGGGGAGCAAAGGGAAGCTGCGCTTCGACCGCGCCGTTTCGCTGGGCGCGGAGTTAAGCGGCAGCGATTGGAGCCGCGGCGGTGACGCCATTGGTCTTGCCTTCGGCGCGCAGCGCATCAGCGCCAATTTCCGCAACGACTCGACGACTCTGGACGCAAACGGCGACGGGACACCGGATTTCGGCTACACCGCGCAAGGTTGGGAGAAGATATCGGAGCTTTACTACCGCTACCGCATCAACAAGCAGTTCGAACTGTCGCCGGACTTCCAGTTGATCCAGAACCCGGCAGGAAACGGTGCCGCATCGAGCGTGAAGATTCTCGGGCTGCGGGCGCAATTGATGTACTAAGTTTAAGGTGCCGGACTGTAACTGGCGGTTTTTTAACTTGACGGAAAGGATCGACAAATGAACCTGGACAAAACCAAAGCACTTGAGCTGCTTAACAAAATAATGGAACTGGAACTGGCGGGAATCGTACGTTACACCCACTACTCGCTGATGGTGTTCGGGTATAACCGCATCCCCATCGTGTCGTGGCTGCAAGCTCAAGCGGACGAAGGGTTGGTGCACGCCCGTCGCGCCGGCGAGCTGATCACCCACCTGGGCGGCCACCCTTCGCTTGCCATCGGGCCGCTGCTGGAGAGCCACAAGCACGACGTCGGCGATATTTTGCGCGAATCGCTGGCACATGAAACCGCAGCCAAACAGTCCTACTACGAGCTGCTGGAAGTGGCGCGCGACCGTTCCGTCCTGCTTGAGGACTATGCACGCGAATTGATCAGCGAGGAGGAGCTGCATTTCGGAGAAGTGGACAAAATGCTGCGCACGCCGGGCTCCACCGGGACATTCTCGGGTTAGACCGGGATGCGGCACAGCATCAACAATCGCGCGGGAGGACATCGCTCCTCCCGTGACAAGGGAGAAACACCATGAGTTTTTGGCATTCCTGTAGCAGAACCTGGAACATCGCGGCCATCGCCGCTGCCGCAGCCATTTTTGCCCAACCGCTGGGCGCAGCGGCCGAGGACTTGACCACCTTCCAGCTCACTGCGAAGAACGGGCGCTTCTCTCCCGAAACCATCGAAGCCCCGGCCGGGAAGAAATTCAGGATTGTTATCAAGAACGAGGGCTCGACGCCGGAAGAATTCGAAAGCATCGAGCTCAGGAAGGAGACCGTGCTCGCTCCCGGCGTTACCCGGACGGTGGTGTTCGCGCCGATGAAACCGGGTACTTACCAATTCTTCGGCGATTTCCACCCGGATACCGCCAAGGGCCAGCTCATCGTCAAATAGGAGAGAACCGTGGGCAATACACTATTCATCGTCTGGCGCGAAAGCGTCGAAGGCATCCTCGTGGTGGGCATCCTTTATGCTTGGCTCAAGGCCCACCCAGAAGGCGCGCGCGGGATGCGCTACCTGTGGGGCGGCGTGGCCGCCGGGCTGGCGCTGGCCGGGCTGCTCGCGCTGGCCATGATGGGGGTATACAGCAGCCTCAGCGGCGACGCGCTGGATTACTTTCAGCTCGGCATGATGCTGGCCGCCGCCGGGCTGATTACGCAGATGGTGTTCTGGATGCGCAAGCATGGCCGCGCCCTGAAGAAAGAGCTGGAAACCGGCCTGGAGCGCGCGGCGGACGAAGCCAACTGGATGGGCGTGGCGGTAATCGCCATGCTCGCGGTCGGGCGCGAAAGCGCGGAAACCGTGATCTTTCTCTACGGCACCGGGGCGGAACAACACGGTATGGCGTTCGCCCAATTTCTCGGCGCCGCCCTGCTGGGCTTCGCGCTTGCGCTCCTCACCTTCTGGCTGCTGGTCAGGGGCGGGCGTTTTCTGTCGTGGAAAAACTTCTTCCGCATCAGCGAAACCCTGCTCCTGCTGCTTGCCGCCGGGCTGCTGGTGGGCGGCGTGGAAAGAATGATCGGCTACGACTGGATTCCGGCCCTGGCAGACCCGGTGTGGGACACCTCTTTCCTGCTCGACGACACCACCGCCATCGGCAACCTGATCGCCGCGCTCACCGGCTACCGCGCCCACCCCGCCCTGACCCTGGTGCTGGCGTATGCCGCCTATTGGACGCTGGTGCTGGGCGGATTGGCTGTCAGCAAAACCCGCGCGGCTTTGCCGCTCACAAAACCCAAACTGAATACTGAAAACTAAACCCCATGAAAATGGAACAGCCGATATTCTTCCAACCCGCGCCCGTGCAACCCGCCACGCGCCTGCAACGCCTGGGCGACGCCATGCTGCGCCACCGCGGCCTGATCGTCGCCGCCCAATGGGCGGTGGTGGCGTTCTACCTGGCGCTGGTGACGGTGCCGGCCTTTCTTCCGCTGCCGGGTGCCAGTGCCAGCGTGCTGAACAACCTCACCCTGCTTGCCCAGTTCATGTTCTGGGGCATCTGGTGGCCGTTCGTGATCGTCTCCACGCTCGCCCTGGGGCGGGTGTGGTGCGGCGTGTTCTGCCCGGAAGGCACGCTCACCGAGCTCGCCAGCCGCCACGGCCTGGGCCGCCCGGTGCCGCGCTGGCTGAAGTGGGGCGGCTGGCCGTTCGCCGCCTTCGTCATCACCACGGTGTACGGCCAACTGGTGAGCGTCTACGAGTACCCCAAGGCCGTCCTGCTGGTGCTGGGCGGCTCCACCGTCGCCGCCGTCGCCGTCGGCTTCGTTTACGGCAAGGGCAAGCGCGTCTGGTGCCGACACCTGTGCCCGGTCTCCGGCGTATTCGCCCTGCTCGCCCGGCTTGCACCGGTGCATTTCAGGGTGGACCGCGAAAAATGGGATGCCGCCGCGGCGACCCATCCGGCGCCAGTCGACTGCGCCCCACTGCTCGACATGCGGCGCATGAAAAGCGGCTCGCAGTGCCACATGTGCGGGCGCTGCAGCGGTCAACGCGACGCCGTCGCCCTCGCCCCGCGCCTGCCAGGCGCCGAGGTCGCCAACCTGAAACCCGCCGAGGCCGGCGCGTGGGAAGCCCGGCTCTTGGTGTTCGGCATAATCGGCACGGCGGTGGGCGCGTTCCAGTGGTCGTCCTCCCCCTGGTTCGTCATGATCAAGACCCGCATCGCCGAATGGCTGATCGAGCGCGATTCCTTCGCCCTGCTCCAGGACAACGCGCCTTGGTGGCTGCTCACCCACTACCCGGAAGCCAACGACGTGTTCACCTGGCTCGACGGAATCGGCGTGCTCGCCTACATCTGCGCCACCGCGCTGATCCTGGGTGGCTGGATCACCCTCTGGCTGCGGCTGGCCGGCGCGCTGCTGCCAGGCAGCACGAAGCAGAACGCGCACTGGCTCGCCTATGCACTCATCCCGATGGGTGGGCTGGGCGTGTTCCTCGGGCTGTCATCCCTTACCGTCACCCTAATCAAGGCAGAGGGCGTCATTATGCCCTGGCTGCCCGAAGTGCGCGGAGCGCTGCTGGCCCTGGCTGCGCTGTGGAGCCTGTGGCTCGGCGGGCGCATGCTGTTCGCCCTGCCCGGTGCGTCCAGCGCGGCCAGACTGACGACGTTGGTCTGCCTGTCCACGGCCATCGGAGGTGTGGTGCTGCCGTGGATCTACCTGTTTTATATATGGTAGCAATCAACCCATTTCCACGCCGAAGGTCAGTAAAGCATTTTGATAGCTTTTTCCTATTGATGTGCTTAAAAAAAACAATTTCCAGCCGCGTTATTTAGAAACTATATTGAAATGGCCTAAACGCAACCCGTACTCCCGGCGCGGGATTCAAGCCGGGTTTATGTATAGGAGAATGACCATGCAACTCAAAGGCAGCAAAACCGAGCAGCACCTGAAAGACGCCTTCGCCGGCGAATCCCAGGCCAACCGCCGTTATCTCTATTTCGCATCCAAGGCTGACGTGGAAGGCTACAACGACGTGGCCGCCCTGTTTCGTTCCACTGCCGAGGGCGAGACCGGCCACGCCCATGGCCACCTGGAGTATCTGGAGCAATGCGGAGACCCGGCCACCGGCCTGCCGTTCGGCCCCACGCTTGACAACCTGAAGACCGCGGTGGCGGGCGAGACCCACGAGTACACCGATATGTACCCAGGCATGGCGAAGACCGCCCGCGATGAGGGCTTCGACGAAATCGCCGACTGGTTCGAGACCCTGGCCAAGGCGGAGCGTTCCCACGCCAACCGCTACCAGAAGGCCTTGAACGAATTCGGTAGCTAACTGTAGCACTCCGGCCGCCTACCGGTGGCCGGATTTCACCCAATATCCATCTGGAACAGGAGAACTCCCATGGCCGGCCCCGCTCGCGAAGGCAACCTGGAAGCGCCCACCCGCCACCCCCTGGACTGGCGGAACCCGGATTTCTATAATGAGGAATCCTTGTTCAAGGAACTGGAACGGGTCTTCGACATCTGCCACGGCTGCCGCCGCTGCGTCAGCCTGTGCCAGTCTTTTCCCACCCTGTTCGATCTGGTGGACGAGTCAGAATCCATGGAAGTGGATGGTGTAAAAAAATCGGATTACTGGCAGGTCGTGGATCACTGCTACCTCTGCGACCTCTGTTACATGACCAAATGCCCCTACGTGCCACCCCATGAGTGGAACCTGGATTTTCCACACCTCATGCTGCGGGCCAAGGCTGTCAAATTCAAGAAGGGCGACATCAAGACCCGCGACCGCATCCTCACCAGCACCGATGCAGTCGGCAATCTGGCCGGCATCCCCGTGGTAGCCCAGGTAGTCAACGCAGCCAACAAGTTCGGCCCGGCGCGCAAGATGCTGGAGGCAGTGCTGGGGGTGCATGCGGATGCCAAGCTGCCCGAGTACCACAGCAACACCCTGCGCAAACGTCTTTCCGGCCATCAAAGCATTGCCCGGCCTGAGCCAGCGGGCAAAACCAGGGGCCAAGTGGCCCTGTTCGCCACCTGCTACATGAACCGCAACGAACCCGGCCCGGGCGAGGATTTCGTCACCGTTTACGAGCACAACGGCATCCCGGTGACGCTGGCGGAAAAGGAGCGCTGCTGCGGCATGCCCAAGCTCGAACTGGGCGACCTGGAAGCAGTGGCCGCGGCCAAGGAGTACAACATCCCCATGCTGGCCAAGCTGGTGGACGCGGGCTGGGACCTCACCGCCCTGATCCCCTCCTGTGTGCTGATGTTCAAGCAGGAACTGCCACTGATGTTCCCGGACGATACTGAGGTGCAGAAGGTGAAAGAGGCCTTCTACGATCCCTTCGAATACCTGATGCTGCGCCACAAGGAAGGCAAGCTGAAGACCGATTTCAAGCAGCCGCTGGGCAAGGTCGCCTACCATGCCGCCTGCCACCAGCGGGTGCAGAACATCGGCCAGAAGACGCGCGAGGCCTTGTCCTTGGTGCCCGACACCCAGGTGGAGATAATCGAGCGCTGTTCCGGCCACGACGGCACCTACGCAGTAAAGAAAGAGTTCCACGCCTCCGCCATGAAGATCGTCAAGCCGGTGGTGGAGCGGGTGAAGAAAGCCGAGGCGCAGCATTACGGCAGCGACTGCGCCATGGCCGGCCATCACATCGAGAACGGCCTCAAGGATGGAAGAGCCCCGGAACATCCCATTTCGCTGCTGCGCAAGGCTTACGCTATCTGAATCGCCAGGTATGGGATAAGAAAATGGCAAATGAAGGCTACCATGAACCCGTCGAATAACTCAGCGCCGAGACCCGTGACATGCACCGCGCGATCGTCTCTCTGATGGAAGAATTGGAGGCGGTGGACTGGTACAACTAGCGGGTCGATGCGTGCAGCGACCCCGAGCTGCGGGCGATCCTCGTCCACAACCCGACGAGGAGAAGGAACATGCGGCGGTGGTGTTGGAGTGGATCCGGTGCAGCGATCCCATATTTGACAAGGAACTGCGCAACTATCTCTTCACCGACAAGCAGATCGCGCACGAATGAAAACAAATATAGAAGGCCCCCATGAGCAAGCTGACCCGCGACAATCTTTACTCCCTGGAGAAATATGCCGCCATCCGGCCCGATTTCCGCGCCAGGGTCATGGCACACAAGGCAAACCGCAGGCTGGCCATAGGCCCCCATGCCGCCCTCTATTTCGAGGATGCCCTCACAATGCAGTGCCAGGTGCAGGAAATGCTGCGCCTGGAACGCATCTTCGAGCCGGAAGGCGTACAGGAGGAGCTGGATGTCTATAATCCCCTCATTCCCGACGGCAGCAACTGGAAGGTGACTTTCATGGTGGAGTACGAGGACGAAGGGGAACGCCGCACAGCCCTCGCCCGGCTGATCGGCATCGAAAAACGCGTCTGGGTGCAGGCGGAAGGATGCGACAAGGTTTACCCCATCGCCAATGAAGACATGGAGCGAGAAACCGAAGACAAGACCGCCGCGGTGCACTTCCTGCGCTTCGATCTCACCCCGGAAATAGTTGCCGCAGTCAAGCAGGGCGCGTCCGTGCGCGCAGGTATCGACCACCCGGGCTACCGCGAGGAAGTGAAAATGCCGCCACAGGTTCGCGATTCCCTGGCGGGCGATCTGCACTGATTCCTCTGAGATGGTCATGATCGGTGCGTCTACTCATCCACTTTGAAGCGGAAGGCGCTGCGCTTTTCTTCCCTGCTCGCGCTGAACCTGTACACCGCATTCTGCTTGGTGCAGGAACCCAAGGTCAGCGATCTTAACCAATAATAAAATAGCTATTGATAATAGTTCGCATTTGCGTTACATTGCTATTTTCGCCAATCAATCGATGGAGACCGCAAATGAAGATGACCAGCTTTGGCGCCCTGCTCGGTGCCGCTGTTTTCGCTTTTGCCGCACCGGCGTCGGCCGAGGATGAAGTGGTGGTCTATTCCGCCCGCAACGAGCAGCTGATCAAGCCGATATTCGATGCCTACACCAAGGAGACCGGCGTCAGGATCAAGTTCATCACCGACAAGGAAGGTGCACTGCTGCAGCGCCTCAAGGCCGAGGGTGATAACACCCCGGCGGACATGCTGATCACGGTGGATGCGGGCAACCTGTGGGAAGCCGCCCGGGAAGGCTCGCTCAAGCCGGTGCAGTCGAAGGTGCTGGCCGCCAACATCCCGGCCCACCTGCGCGACCCCGGCAACCAGTGGTTCGGCCTGTCGGTGCGCGCCCGTACCATTTTCTTCAATAACCAAAAGGTGAAACCGGCCGATCTGTCCACCTACGAGGATCTCGGCAGCCCGAAGTGGAAAGGCCGGTTGTGCCTGCGCACCTCCAAGAAGGTCTACAATCAGTCACTGGTGGCGATGATGATCGCCGAGCACGGCGAGGCCAAGGCCGAGCAAGTCATCAAGTCCTGGATCTCCAACCTTGCCGCCGACCCCTTCCCCGATGACACCAAGACGCTGGAAGCCATTGCCGCCGGGCAGTGCGATGTCGGCATCGCCAACACTTATTACTTCGGCCGCCTGGTCGAGAAGAAACCCGGTCTGCCGCTGGGCATTTTCTGGCCGAACCAGAAACAAAATGGTGTCCATGTGAATGTTTCCGGTGCCGGCATTACCAAACACGCCAAGCATGAGAAAGAAGCGGTCAGGCTGCTGGAATGGCTTTCCTCCGAGAAGGCACAGAACCTGTTCGCCGACGTCAACCTGGAATACCCGGCCAATCCGGCGGTAAAGCCCGATCCTGTAGTGGCTGCATGGGGTACCTTCAAGCAGAACCCGGTCAACGTCGCCAAGGCGGGCGAATTGCAGGCAGCCGCGGTGAAGTTGATGGACAGGGCAGGATATAAATAGAGCGACTGAATGACCTCACCCATCCCGACAGTTCAGGCAAAAGCGCCAAGCCAAGGCGCTTTTGCCTTTTTGTTTGCTGCGAAACTTGACCGCTGGCGCCTGGCCGCGTTTGCCATCGCGCTGCTGATCGTTATTCCGCTGGCGGTGGTGCTGTCCTCGTTTCTCTCGCCGGAGCGCGAGATCTGGAATCATCTCGCGAAGAACGTACTGCCGGGCCTGCTCGCGAATACTTTCCGGCTGGCACTCGGGGTGGGAGTCGGCGTGACGCTGCTGGGCGTTTCGCTGGCCTGGCTGACGGCGGCGTGCGAATTCCCCGGCAGGAAATTCTTCTCCTGGGCGCTGCTGCTGCCGCTGGCCGTCCCCGCCTATGTCACTGCCTTCGTCTTCGTCGCCTGGCTGGATTTCACCGGCCCGGTGCAGACCTTGCTGCGCGCGACCTTCGGCAGCAGCGCCTGGTTTCCCGGAATCCGCTCGGGCGGCGGCGTCGTGCTGGTGATGACGCTTGCGCTCTACCCCTACGTCTACCTGCTCGCCCGCAACGCCTTTCTCACCCAGGGACGCAGCGCCCTGGAAGCCGCACAGTCCCTGGGATGCAGCCGCGCCGAGGGTTTCTTCCGCGTCGCCCTGCCGATGGCCAGGCCGTGGATCATGGGTGGGCTGATGCTGGCCCTGATGGAAACCCTGGCGGATTTCGGCACGGTGGCGGTGTTCAACTACGACACCTTCACCACCGCTATCTACAAAACCTGGTTCGGCCTGTTTTCCCTGAGCGGAGCCTCCCAGCTCGCTTCGGTGCTGGTGCTGCTGGTGTTCGCCCTGATCTTGCTGGAGCAGTTTTCCCGCTCGCGGCTGCGCTACACCCAAGCGGGCAGGCACACCCAGAGCGAACGCATCCGCCTGGCCGGATGGCGCGGCGGACTCACATCCGGTTTCGCCGCGACGGTGCTGCTGACCGCATTCGTTCTGCCGGTGGCACAGCTGGTGCTGTGGTCGGCCAGCGTATTTGCCCAGGATTTCGACGAGCGCTATCTGAGCTTTCTCTGGCATTCCCTGTATCTCGGCGCCATCGCTGCCGGTCTTACCGTGGCGTGTGCGCTGGTCCTGGTCTATGCCCAGCGCCGCCACACCGACCCTTGGACCCGAATCGCAGTGCGCATCGCTACACTCGGCTACGCCGTGCCTGGCCCAGTGCTGGCAGTGGGCATTTTCATTCCGCTGGCCTGGCTGGACAACCATCTGATTCACCTGAGCAAGACCTGGTTCGGCCACGACCCCGGCCTGTTGCTGCAAGGCACGCTGCTGGTGATGCTCCCCGCCTACCTTACCCGTTTCCTCGCGGTCGGCTACAATCCCGTGGAAAGCGCCATGCAGCGCATCACGCGCAATCTCGACGAGGCCGCCCGCACTTTCGGTGTTACCGGCCTGCAAATGTTGCGCCGGGTCCATCTGCCGATCCTGCGCGGCGGGTTGTTCTCGGCTGCGGCGCTGGTATTCGTCGACGTGATGAAGGAAATGCCGATCACCCTGATGACCCGTCCCTTCGGTTGGGACACCCTGGCGGTGCGCATTTTCGAAATGACCTCGGAAGGGGAATGGGAGCGCGCCGCGCTGCCCGCCGTAGCGCTGGTGTTCGCGGGACTGCTGCCGATCGCACTGCTGGTCAGGCATACGGAAACCTCTAGATAAAAAAACTGTCACTGGTCAGCCCTCGGATAAAACTGTGCGGCTTTTTGCTTCATACTGACAACTCAAAACCGAAAGCTGAATGATGACCACCCCGCAATGCCCGCTTCCCGTTCATGGCGCAACTCAGCTTGAACTGAAGGGCATTTCCTACGCCTACAATAGCCAGTCCGTGGTGCGCAACCTGTCGTTGCGCCTGAAGCAGGGCGACATCGGCTGCCTGCTTGGGCCTTCCGGCTGCGGCAAGACCACGGTATTGCGCGTCATCGCCGGTTTCGAGAAACTCGCGGAGGGAAGCATCGTGTTGGCAGGCGAAACAGTAAGCCGCGAAGGCTACACCCTGTCGCCGGAAAAACGCCGGGTCGGCATGGTATTCCAGGACCACGCGCTATTTCCCCATCTCAGCGTGGCGTACAACATCGCATTCGGGCTCAAGGACTGGGGCAAGGCCGAGCGTGAGGAAAGAGTTGAAACCCTGCTGAAAATGGTGGGCTTACCCAATACCGGCAGCAAGTATCCCCACGAGCTCTCCGGCGGCCAGCAGCAACGGGTGGCACTGGCCAGAGCTTTGGCCCCCTGCCCGTCGCTGCTCCTGCTGGACGAACCGTTTTCCAGCCTGGACGTGGACCTGCGCGAGCGGATCGGCCAGGAAGTGCGTGAAATCCTCAAGATCCAGGGCACCACCGCACTGCTGGTCACCCATGATCAATTCGAGGCCTTCGCCATCGCTGATGAAATCGGGGTAATGAACGAGGGCGAAATTCAGCAATGGGATAGTGCCTACAACCTTTACCACCGCCCCGCCAACCGTTTCGTCGCCGACTTCGTCGGCGAGGGGGTACTGATGCCGGGTGTGGTGCTGGACGAGAGACAAGTGGAAACTGAACTGGGCACAATCGTCGGCGAGATTCCACTCGCATGTGGAGCCGGTTGCCAGGTAGATGTTCTGCTACGCCCCGACGACATCCTTCACGACGATGCCAGCACATTGCAGGCGGAAGTTGCCAAAAAGGCTTTCCGCGGCGCAGACATCCTGTACACCCTGCGGCTCCCCAGCGAGCGGAAAGTGCTGTCGCTGGTGCCGAGCCACCACAACCACGCTATCGGCGAAAAAATCGGCATCCGGCTGGCTGTGGATCATGTGGTAACGTTCAGAAAAGACCAGTACTCAGGACTTGGGGCTCAGGGCTAAAAAAGTATGTTCGCCAAAAACACGCAATTCAGTCTGGGTGCCGGCTTCACACTGGTGCTATTGCTGATGTTCGCCCTTACGCTGGTGGGCCTGCAGCAGATGGACGCCATCAACGTGCGGCTGGAACGCATTGTCGAAGAAAATAACGTCAAGACCGAGCTTGCCACCGTCATGCGTGATTCGTTGCGGGAACGGGCGATCAGCATGCATACCATCGTAGTGCTCAAGGATGCGTTCGAGCAGGATAGCGAGCGCCTGCGCTTTTACAGTTATGGAGAAAATTTTGCCGTCGCCCGGCAGAAGTTGGATCAGATGGTATCCAGCATGGAAGAAAAACTGGTCATGGCCGAAATCAGCAATCTCACCCAGACCACCCAGCCCCTTGTCATCAAAGCCATTGAACTCGCCATGGCACACGATCCATTGACCTTCGACGTGCTGCAGCATGAAACCATCCCGGCACAGAAGCGACTGTTAAGCGAGCTGGACGACCTGCTTAAGCTGCAGCGCGAGGCAACGAAAGAAGCGGCGAAGGAGGCGGCCCAGGCCTACCGCGAAACCCGAATGCTGATGCTCTTGCTGGGCGCGTCGGCTTTGCTTCTCGGCATCGGCATCGCCGTTCTGGTCACCCGCCGTGCAGCGCAGCATACCCAGGAAATTGAGCACGCCGCCAACATCAAGTCCGAATTCGTCGCCAACGTCAGTCATGAGATCCGCACCCCAATGAACGGCATCCTCGGCATGGTCGCGTTGCTGCTCGACACCCGGCTCACTCCGGAGCAGCGGGATTACGCCGAGACGGTGCGCACCTCGGCGGAATCTCTGCTCGCCATCATCAATGACATCCTCGACTTTTCCAAGATCGAGGCCGGCAAACTGGATATGGAAACCGAGGACTTCGACCTGCGCGAGATCGTTGCGGAAGTGGCGGAACTCCTGGCGGGGCAGGCGCAAAGCAAAGGCCTTGAGTTGCTCTACGACATTCCGCCCGGACACGATTTCCGCTTGCGCGGTGCAGCCGGGCGCCTGCGCCAGATTCTCACCAATCTGACCGCCAATGCGGTTAAATTTACCGACGTCGGCGAAGTGCTGCTGAGGGTAATCCCTGAACTGGAAGAAACCGGCGCCGTAACGCTGCGTTTCGAGGTCAGCGATACCGGCATCGGTATCAGCGAGGAAGGCCACCGGCGCCTGTTCCGGTCCTTCTCCCAGGGCGACGGATCGGCCACCCGCAGGCACGGCGGCACTGGGCTCGGCCTGGTCATCTCCAAACAACTCACTGTGCTGATGGGCGGTGAAATCGGTGTGGACAGCAGCCCCGGACAGGGCAGCACCTTCTGGTTCCGGCTGCGCCTGGACAGACAGACGGAGCGCCCAGTTCCGGTCATGCCCGGTATTGCCCTGCACGGGTTGCGTGTACTCATCGCCAGCGGCAACGCCGATTGCCGCGCCATCCTGGAACATCAACTCGAATTCTGGCAAGTCCCCTGCGCCACCGCCGCTACCGGCGAAGAGGCCTTAATGCGGCTGCATGCCGCCCAGGATGAAGATGCCGTGTTCAACCTGGTGGTCCTCGACACCACACTGCCCGACCACAACATCATCACCCTGTCACGCCTGATCAAGAAAGACACCGGGCAGGCACCGCCGCGCTTGGTGCTGCTGGCCCCTGTCGCGCTGCGTGCCCACCAGGAAGAGCTGATCGCAGCCGGCATGGACATCATGCTCACCAAACCGGTGCGCCTGAATAAGCTTGAAGCCGCCCTGGCTGGTACGGTGCAACCAGTACGCGACCATCTTGCCGACTCGACGCTTCGTCCCGCCGGGAGAATTTCGCCTACGGCGCGCGTCCTGATCGTAGAAGACAACCCGGTCAACCGCAAGGTGGTGCTCTACATGCTGCAAAAACTCGCGCTTCAGACCGAGAGCGCCAGCAACGGACGGGAAGCCCTGGAAGCACTAGCGAAAAGCCGCTACGACCTGGTACTGATGGACTGTCAGATGCCGGAACTGGATGGCTTCGAGGCCACTGCCGCGATCCGTCGCCGCGAACGAGCCGCGCACGCAAAAAGGATGCCGATTATCGCCATGACCGCCAGCGCCATGCACGGCGATCGGGAAAAATGCCTGGTGGCAGGCATGGATGATTACCTGACGAAACCGCTGGAACTTGGAGATCTGGAGTCCGCGCTTAAAATATGGCTACCGCAGTTGGACGACAACGCGCCCTACACGACCCCGGAAGCGCCGCCTATCGATCTTGAACACCTATACGGCATATTCAATCAGGACCGTAAAATCGTTGAGGAATTACTGGCGCTTTATCTCGACACCACGCCGTCGCTCCTGGAGCAACTTAAGGCCGCAATCGAACTGAAGGATGTCGCAGGCGCCAAGGCCGCCCACGAACTCAAGGGAGCATCAGCTTACATCGCTGCACAGAAAATGGCCGATCTGGCGCGTGAAGCAGAACAGGCAATCAAGAATGGGGCCTGGGAGCAAGCCGGAGAATCTATGGAACAGATGGAAACGGCGTTCATCCGCGTTCTGGCTTTTGCCCACCAGGAGCCATTCCTCAATAGGTAATCGTCTTCCAATCGTCATCCATGACCCGGGTGATAAAGGTCGCTGCACCGGCAATGCCCGTGCATTCCGGCACCAGCTCCTCCTGGGTCACATCGCAAGGCTCCATCGCCCCGCCACAGGCAAAGAACTTGACGCCAAGATCGGAAGCATCCTTCATGAAGCCGTAGACGGATTTGGTCCGGTTGTCGCTGGGGAAAATATTCTCGGCCACGCCCTTGATCAGCAGGCGCACAGAATGACTGGCAAAATAGATCTCCACGCCCACGTCCATCGCCGCCGCGGCTGCCGCCTGAAAAAATGGCGTGCCGCACACATGCGGAAAGTCCGGGTCGATCGTCAGCAGCATTATTGCGAGTTTGTCAGCCATAGCGAAGCGTACCGTAACCGATTTGGCGAAGTGCGTCAATCAAGGCGGTCAAGGGAATTGGCTGGCGCGGCGCGCAGCGATTTTCCGCAGCTCCCGGTCATGAATCCGGCTGAACAAAAGTTGCGCAGCTATCGCCCCGAACAGCGCCAGAAACATGTCCCATTGCGTATCCCAGACATCGCCCTGTGTGGCGAGGAAAGCCACGGCGGCGCTGCCCGAGGCAACTGCCACCCACCACTCGACCAGTTCGTAAAACGCGCTGATCGCCAGAACGACGCAGGTCACGATAAAAAACAGCCATGCACCCGGCCGCAGCGGCAAGTTCCGCAGCAGGATTTCGCGGGCGACGATGGCGGGAACAAAGCCCTGGGCGACATGCCCGACCCGGTCATAATGATTGCGGCCGAGGTCGAAGGCATCGCGCAGCCAGCTGAACAGCGGCATCTCGGCATAGGTGTAGTGGCCGCCGACCATCAGGATTACGGCATGCAGCGCGATCAGGCAATATGCCAGATCGGTGAACCTGAAGCGGCGGTAGGTCAGCGCCAGCACGGTGGAGAGCAGCCCAGCGGCCCGTCCACCACCCCGACAAAGTAGTAGGCGCCGCTGCGCTTGGGTAGCAAGTGCTTCCCGCTGGAGGCAATCAGGGCGCGTCCCGGCATCACCCACAAATCCGATGCCGGCGCAGAAACGCTGGTTTTCAAAACTGCGGTCGGGACACCAGGTTCTGAAACTCCTCAATCGGCACGGGTTTGCCAAACAAGTAACCCTGGTACGCGTGGCAGCCGTTATGTTTGAGGAAGTCGCGCTGCTGTTCCGTCTCCACACCTTCAGCAATGATGCCCAGCCCAAGGTTCTTGGCCATCCCAATTATGGTCCGAACGATCGCCGCATCGTTTGGGTCGGTGACAATGTCGCGCACGAAACTCTGGTCGATCTTGATCTGGTCCAGCGGCAAGCGCTTGAGATAGGTCAGTGAGGATTGCCCGGTGCCGAAGTCATCCAGCGAGAAGCGTACGCCAGCGATGCGTAGCGCCTGCATTTTGTCGATACTATCGGTAATGTTGTCCAGCATCAGGCTCTCGGTGAGTTCGAGCTTGAGCTTGAGCGGATCGACGCCAGTTTTTTCCAGCATTTCAAGCACCTGATCGACGAAGTCCGGATGACGGAACTGCCGCGCGCTGACGTTGACGGCAATCTGTAATTGACAGGTGAGTGGATCGGCTTGCCACACCTTGAGTTGGGCACAAGCCATTTGCAGCACCCATTTTCCGATCGGCACGATGAGGCCGGTTTCCTCGGCGAGCGGGATAAATTCCATCGGCGAAACCAGTCCCCGCTCGGGATGCTGCCAGCGCAGCAGAGCTTCAGCACCCACAACAACACCAGGCTCATTGACCTGTATCTGATAGTAGAGCCTGAGTTGCTGATGTGGTAATGCCTGGCGCAGGTCGGCTTCCAGGGCGGCACGGATTTCCAACACAGCCTGCATGGGGGCATCGAAGAAGCGGATGGTGTCGCGACCGGCATGCTTGGCTTGATACATCGCGGTATCAGCGTGCTTGAGCAGGTCATCCATGCTGATCTCGTCGCCACGGAACAGGCGGATGCCGATGCTGGAAGAGCTGTGGTGTTCAAACCCCTGGAGGTTGAAAGGCTGGTTGATGGAGGCAAGAACCATCTCTCCAATATCTTGGGCTTGGGCTGCCGCTTGCTGAGCGTCTTCGCTCAGCTCCTCGATCATGACGACGAACTCGTCGCCGCCCAGTCGGGCGACCGTATCGCCGCTGCGCACGCAATCCTGGAGACGTTTGGCGACCTCGATCAGCAGCAGGTCACCGATGTTGTGACCCTTGGTATTGTTGAGTATCTTGAAGTTGTCCAGATCGATGAACAGGATTGCACCATGGCTCTTGTGGCGTGTGCTGTAGCCCAGCGCCAGCTGCAAACGGTACCGCAACAGGTTCCGGTTGGGCAGCTGGGTGAGCGGATCATAGAAAGCAAGCTGGTGTATTTTTTCATCCGCCTCTTTGCGTAGCGTGAGGTCGGAAGACACCGCGACATAATGCGTCACCTGTCCATCTGCATCGGTAACGGCGGTGATGGCAAGCCATGCCGGGAAAACCACGCCATCCTTGCGCCGGTTCCAGAGTTCTCCCTGCCAGTATTTGTCGCGGGTGAGGGTTTCCCACAGGCTACGGTAAAACTCTGCCTCCTGTCGCCCGGACTTGAGCATGGCGGGAGTCCTGCCTATCACTTCCTCGGCGCTGTAGCCGGTCAAACGAGTGAAGGCGCGGTTGACCCTGAGGATGCGGGTATCCCGATCGGCAACTACGATGCTTTCCTGCGTCTCGAAAGTTGTGGCGGCGATGCGCAGTTCCTGCTCGGCTCGATTGCGCTCGGTAATGTCGCGTCCAATGACCACCAATCCCTTGCGTTGACCCTCTTTGCTGAATACCGGTATCTTGCGCGTCTCTATAATCGTGCATCGACCGTCTTCCCCTCCCACGCTTTCTTCGCCAAACAGCAACTGTCCGGCCTGCCAGGCCTTTTCATCGCTCGCCAGGCATCCCTCGTGAGCTGCACGGAATGCCGGATGCAGATCCGCCAACTCCATCTCGGATTTACCCTGCCAGGGAATGTTGTGCAATTGGAAAAGCTGCTTGGCCGGTTCGTTGGCGATCAGCCAGCGTCCAACCACATCCTTGAGGAAAACCGCATCGGGGATGGCTTCAATTAACGCCGTCAATTGCTCATTGAGGCGCAACTCGCCGATTTGCCATTCGAGTTCGACTTGCTGGTTGCGCATCGGCCTGTAGACCAGGATATAGAGGGCGGGGGAAACGAGCGCGGTGAGCAGGATGGGATCGACGAAATCCCGGACTCCCGGAAACCATCTCCCATGGGTGGGGATGGCGAAGCCTGAGATCAGCAGCATGATCGACAACTCGCTCACCAGAACGATCAAACCCACCGCGACCGCTATCCCCGCAGGAGTTTTCGAAAACATCGTCAACCTTTTCATATTGAGCCTGTTGCAAAATTAAGTGTTGGATCGAATTTCCCGCTGCTTAAAGCGGGTAGAAGCCGTTGGGTTCCGACCCCCCTTGGCAATAACTTCCCTTCTCTTCTCATGCAACCTCCCTCTAACCGTTCACGATTTCACCCGGAATTGCCGAAAGCGGCATGGCTTTCTCTACGGCGCCACGCTTGATCGCCTCCTTCGGCATACCGAACACCACGCACGAAGCCTCGTCCTGGGCGATGGTATAGGCATTGGCATTACGCATTTCCAGCAACCCCGCCGCCCCGTCGTCGCCCATGCCGGTCATGATGATGCCGACTGCGTTTTTGCCCGCCGCCTTGGCGACCGAGCGGAACAGCACGTCCACCGAGGGGCGGTGGCGATTGACCAGCGGGCCGTCCACCACCTCGACGAAATACTGGGCGCCGCTGCGCTTGAGCAGCATGTGTTTCCCGCCCGGCGCGATCAGGGCGCGCCCCGGTATCACCCGGTCGTTGTTTTGCGCCTCCCTGACCTCGATCCGGCACAGGCTGTCGAGGCGTGCGGCAAAGGCCGCGGTGAATTTCTCCGGCATGTGCTGAACGATGACGATGCCGGGGCAAACACGCGGCAACGCGGTCAGCACCACTTCCAGCGCCTGGGTGCCACCCGTCGAGGTGCCGATGGCAACGATGCGTTCCGTGGTCTGGGCCAGGGCGTGGCTATCGCCGGCAGGCAAAATGGCATCCGCGCTCAGCTTGGGCGTTACCTTCACCTGGGGCACGGGTGCAGCCAGCCGCCTGACGTTGGCGTGGGACGCCGCCTTCACCGCACCGACGATGTCGGAGGTAGAGTCTTCCAGAAACCGCTTGAGGCCGATTTTCGGCTTGGTCACAATGCTCACCGCACCCGCTGAAAGCGCCTGCATGGTGGTTTCCGCCCCAGCTTCCGTCAGGGTGGAGCAGATCACCACCGGCGTCGGCCGCTCGGCCATAATTTTCTTCAGGAAGCTGATGCCGTCCATGCGCGGCATTTCCACGTCCAGCACGATCACGTCGGGCCACTGGCGGCGCATGCGCTCCATGGCAAAAATCGGGTCGGCGGCGGCGCCCAGCACATGGATCGCCGGGTCATCCTCCAGCAAGGCGGTCAGCACTTGGCGCACCACCGCCGAATCGTCCACGATCAATACATTGATCTTGCCCATTCCCTAATCCTGCTCAATCCGGGCGGACTCGATCACGATCATGGGCGATGTAACCGGATTCTGCCTGGCCCAGACATGGCCGGTCCAGATGTCGAAAAAAACCTGCCTGTGTCCGTCGCCGCCCAGATGTTCGGCGGTCACGGTAAACCCATTGATCTCCACTAGGTGCCGGGCAATTTTGCTGTTGCGGCAGGACACGGAGCGGCACGCGCTGTTCTCCTCGCTGAGGCAATTCTGGCCGACGCAATGTTTATTTTGCCTGGCGCCGGGAAACATGTTGCCGCCGCCGAACAGCTTGACCTGGTACTCGGCCGGACGGGTTCCCACCGCGCGGATTTCGCGCAGGAACAACACCATCGCCTCGTCCGCATAGCGCCCGTCCGGTTCAGCGGGCTTAGCCGTGCCCCGCGTCGGCAGCATGTAATGGCACATCCCGCCGATCAGCAGCTTTGGATGCCAGGCAGTGATCGAAACGCACGAACCCAGCACTGTGCGGATGCGGGTATCGCGGTCGCCAAAATAGAATTCCCCGGGCTGGAGGAAGATTTCGATAATGTGGTCGGGTTTTTTCATGACCGGCGATCAGGGTTTGCGGTAGACCGCGGGCATCACAGTCTGCAATCCGTCGACAATTCCATTCAGACTTTCCGAATGGCCAATCAGCAGGTATCCGCCCGGCTTGAGCAGCCCCAGGATGCGGCTCACCACCTGGCGCTTGGTTTCCGTGTCGAAATAGATCATCACGTTGCGCAGAAAAACCAGATCGAATTCCCCCAGTTTCGGCAGCGACGCATTCAGGTTGACCTGAATGAAGTTGATCCGGCTGCGCAAGCCGCGCTCAATCATGAATGTGCCATCCTGGGAGCCGACACCCTTGAGGCAGTATCTGGAGAGATAGTTCTTCGGGATGTGTTTCGCCTGTTCCAAGGGGTAATGGCCGGATCGTGCCTTCTCCAGGACTTGCGTGCTGATGTCGGAGGCCACCATCTCCCACGGCTGGCTGCCCAGTCTGTCCGCCAGGGTCATGGCGATGCTGTAAGGCTCCTGCCCGGAAGAGCTGGCTGCGCTCCAAACCCGGAACGGCCGTCCAGGCAGGTGTTGCGGCAGAATCCTGTCGCGCAGGAAATCGAAGTGCTTGGGTTCACGAAAGAAATAGGTTTCGTTGGTGGTAAGCAGATCCACGGCGATCTGCATTTCATCCGGGTGATTCCCCAGCAGTCGGAAATAGTCCCCATAACTGGACAGCTGGTGTGCCTTCACTCGCTTCGCCAACCGGCCGCTGACCAAGGGTTTTTTGGCCGGCGACAGACTGATGCCAGCAATGCGGTAAATCAGTTCCTTAAACTGGAAAAATTCACTGTCGGTAAGCGTGGCTGCTTCCATAATTCAAATCCTCTTCATTCCCTATTTCGCCCGCGGCAGCTTCTCACCCGCATGGAGAATAAGCACTTTTTCGCCACACCACCTAACCGGTAACATCAGACCGAAGTCGCGGAACCTGCGCACATGCCAGATAAACGACTTCAACACACTCGCAATAAAGCTCAGTTCGTTACGGCGCCCGCCTCAAGCAGCGCTGCATTTCCGGCGCCGCCACCCATGCCGGAGATCATGGCCATTTCATCCACCGACAGCACCTTGCTCACATTCAGGATGATCACGAACTTGCCGTTCACCTTACCCATGCCGCTGATGAAGTCCGCCCGGATCTTCGCCCCGAACGAGGGTGCCGGCTCGATCTCGCTGGCCGGTATCTCCAGCACTTCCGACACCGCATCCACGACGATCCCGACATCGACCTTTTCCCCGTCCGCTTCCACTTCGATGATGACGTTGCACGTCCGTTTGTTGACCTCCATGCTTTTCCGGCCAAACCTCGACAAGAGGTCGATGACCGGCACCACCCGCCCCCTCAGGTTGATCACGCCGCGGATGAACTCGGGCATCATCGGTACGGTGGTAAGGCTCCCGTATTCGATGATCTCCTTGATGTTCAGGATTTCGATGGCAAACATTTCCCCACCCAGCAGGAAGGTCAGGTATTGACCCTGCGTCCCTGCATCCTGCTGTTCGATCTTGACTAGCTCGCCCATGTCGGCCTCCTTCAGAATTTGACGAATTCGGCTTCGGACGGGGCTGCCGCCGCTTGCTTGGCCGCCGATTTGGCCGCAGGTTGCGCCAGGTGTGCCACGTTTCTCTTGTGGGCCGCAGCCTTGTTCACCTTCTGGATTTCCCCGGAGCCCACCTTGAAGAAGCTCATGGTCTGCTGCAACTGCTCGGCCTGGCCGCTCATTTCCTCGGCAGTGGCCGCCAGTTCTTCCGAGGCGGAGGCGTTCTGCTGGGTGGTTTGGCTGAGCTGGCTCATCGCAGAGTTGATCTGCCCCACGCCGGCCGATTGCTCTTCGGAAGAAGCGGTGATTTCCTGCACCAGGTCGGAAGTTTTATTGATCGAAGGCACGATTTCATCCAGCAGCTTGCCGGCTTTCTCCGCCAGTTCGACGCTGCTGCCGGCCACTTCGCCGATCTCCTGCGCCGCGACCTGGCTGCGCTCGGCCAGCTTGCGCACTTCCGCCGCCACCACCGCGAAGCCCTTGCCGTGCTCGCCGGCACGGGCCGCTTCGATGGCGGCATTGAGCGCCAGCAAATTGGTCTGGTAGGCGATATCGTCGATGATGCCGATCTTGTTGGCAATCTGCTTCATCGCACTGACGGTGGCCTTCACCGCTTCGCCGCCTTCGGTGGCTTCCTTCGCTGCCTTGGCCGCCATGCCGTCGGTGACTTTGGCATTCTCGGTGTTCTGGCTGATCGAGGCCGACATCTGTTCGACCGAGGCGCTGGTTTCTTCCACGCCCGCTGCCTGTTCGCTGGAGCCTTGGGACAAGGACTGCGCGGTGGCGCTGACCTCTTCGGAGGCACTCGAAAGGTTGTCCGCCGCACTCCGTACATCTTCGATAATCTGCGACAGCTTGCCCACCATGTTCTGCATCGCGGCCAGCAGCATGCCGGTTTCGTCCGTGGAGTTCACTTCGATCTTCGCGGTCAGGTCGCCTTCGGCCAATTGGTTGGCCACGGTTACGGCCTGGTTAATCGGCCTGGTGATACTGCGCGTGACCCAGAAGGCGATACCCACCGCCAGCAAGACCGCCACCCCACTCAGCGCCAGCATCAAGGTACGAGCGGTATGGTACTCATCGGCGGCCTCCTTGGCGGCTTTATCCATCAGTTCGCCCTGATAGTCGATCAGCTTGTTCAAGGCATCGAAATAGGCCAACTGCACCGGGCGGATTTCACCCAATAGCAAGGCTTTCGCTTCGTCCTTCTTGCCCTCGGCAGCGAGTTTCATGAATTGATCCTGCCCCCCAATGTACTTGCCGCGTGCCTCGGCGACCCCCTTCAGCATCTCCTTGCCCTTGTCGCTTTTGATGGAACCTTCCAGTTTTTCCAGTTTTTCCTTGATCACCGTCTTTGATTCGCCGATGCGCTCCAGCTCCTTCTTCACCTCTTCCGGCTTGTCCATCAGCAGGACGTTCCGCATCGAACGGGCAATCCGGTTGACGTTCATCAGGATGGAGTTCGCAAGCACCGTTTTCGGATAACGGTCGTTGGCCATTTTATCCGTGCCGTCGTTCAGGCTGGCCAGGCGAGTAATGCCGATGAAGGCGATCGCCGCCATCAATATAACCACCAGGCCAAAGCCCATTCCCAACCGTGCTCCGATTCTCATATTCTTAAACATTGGATTCTCCTTAACGTTAACACCCTGAATTTATCGAATGACTGCTTAAACCGCTGACACCGTTTCCACTTGCACCGCATGCTGGATCAGCGCTGGCACATCCAGGATCAGCGCCACTTCCCCAGTGCCCAGAATGGTGGAGCCGCTGATGCCCTTAAGGTTGCCGAACAGCTTGCCCAGCGGCTTGATCACCGTCTGGAATTCGCCCATCAGTTCGTCCACTACGAACCCCGCCTTCTGGTTGCCGTACTGCACCACGACGATGTTTTCCCGGCGGCCGGGCTTGCCCGGCTCGCGGAACTGCTCGCGCAACCGGACGAAGGGCAGCGCCTGGCCGCGCAGGTTGATGAAGTTGCGCCCGTAGGCTTCCTGGCGCTCGGCTTCGCTCAGCTCCATGCACTCCACCACCATCTCGAGCGGTACGACGTAGGCGGCGCTGCCCACCCCCATCAGGAAGCCGTCGATGATGGCAAGCGTCAGCGGCAGCCGGATGCGGGTGGTGGAACCGACCCCCTCTCCGGATTCCAGTTCGATGGTGCCGCGCAGCGCTTCGATGTTGCGGCGCACCACGTCCATCCCGACGCCGCGCCCGGAAAGGTTGGACACCTGATCGGCGGTGGAGAAGCCGGCTTCGAAGATGAGGTTGTAGACTTCCTGGTCGCTGAGGTTCTGGTCTGCGCCGACGAGGCCTTTTTCCACGGCCTTGCGCAGGATTCTTTCCCGGTTGAGGCCGCCGCCGTCGTCGCCCACTTCGATCACGATGCTGCCGGATTCGTGATAGGCGTTGAGCTTCACCTTCCCCTTGGCGGATTTGCCGCGTGCGAGCCGCACTTCGGCCGATTCGATGCCGTGATCCATGGAATTGCGCACCAGGTGCATCAGCGGGTCGCCGATCTTGTCGACGACGGTTTTGTCGAGCTCGGTTTCGGCGCCGCTGATCGCCAGTTCGATGTCCTTGCCCAGCTCGCGGCTGACGTCGCGCACCACCCGGTTGAAGCGCTTGAAGGTTTCGCCGATCTGCACCATCCGCAACTGCAGGGCCCCGTCGCGGATTTCTTCCACCAACCGGGAGACGTTGGAGGCGGCTTCCTGCAGCAGCGTGTCGCCCCCGCGATGGGCGAGCAGCGAGGCGGAGGCGCCGGCGATCACCAGTTCGCCCACCAGGTTGATCAGATGGTCGAGCCGTTCCGCGTCCACCCGAACCACGTTGTTTTCCTTGGCCTTGCTCTCCTTGACCTGCTTCTGCTTTTCCAGGGCGGCATCCACCACGGCGGGTTGAACCAGGCCTTGTTCCACGGCGATCTCGCCCAAGGGCTTCCTGGATTCTTCCGACGGCGTTTCAGCACCCGTGTTTTCCTGGTCCTGGATCGCCAGAACCTCATCCAGTTCGCGCGCCGTCAGCGTGCCGCAGCGCGCCAGGATTTCGCCAATGCGCATATCTTCCTCGGGCAGCGCCTTGATCATTGCGACGAAATCGGCAATCCGGCTCTTCGGGGGCAGGATGTGGATGCGGCAGTCGTCGCGCACGAACTCGAATACGCCTTCGATGGCGGCCTTGTCGGCGGCGCTCTTGAAGTTGATTTCGTACCCCATGTAGCAGGATTCCGGGTCCATTTCGGCGGCCGGCGGCATGGCATCGCACAGCGATGAGATGGCGACGATTTCGCCGAGCGTTCCCAGATAGCGGAAGAACGACAGGGGGTCCATGCCGTTGCGCAAGACGTCGCGTCCGAAGCGCAGGGAGATGTGCCAGTTGTCGTTGTCCACCATCCCGCCGCCCGATGCTTCGACCTTGGCTTCGGTTTGTTGCGGCATGCCGGCCTGGTTTTTGGCCTCAGCCTGTTTGGGGGCACCCAGGTATACCGAGAGCTTTTCCATCAAGCCGGCACCCTTGACCCGGTCGTCTTCGCCCAGTTCGTTTTCACCTGCGGCGATGCAGTCCACCAGGGTTGCGATATGGTCGCCGCAGGACAGGAACAGGGCGACCAGGTCGGCGCCCAGTTCGAGCTTTCCGGCGCGCACCTTGTCCAGTACGCTTTCGGCGACGTGGGTGAAGGCGACGATGTCGTCCAGGCCGAACAGGCCGGCCGAGCCCTTGATGGTGTGCGCGGCGCGGAATATGGCGTTGATCGATTCGGTCCGGTTCGCTTCGTGCTCGATGCCGAGCAGTCCGTCTTCCATTTCCTGTAGCAATTCGCGGCTTTCGACGATGAAGGTTTGCAGTGCCTGGTCCATGTTCATGCTGTTTCGCTCCTGTTGCGGCCGGTTCTTAATGTGCGTCGGAGGGGATGACGACCGGGTCGCCAAAGAATGCGGTCATGTTGCACAGGTCGAGCACTTCCATCACCGCCTGACTGTGCCCGACCAGGTGAAGACTGCAAGTGCGTGCCATGCATTCGCGCTTGGCGAGGATCAGCAGCTGCAGGCCGGCAGTGTCGATCTCGCTCACCTGGGACAGGTCGATTTCCAGTTCGCGGCACTGTTCCAGTGCGGCCCCCAGCCGGGTCTTGTATTCGGCTGCGGTGTAGATGGTCATTTCGCCTTCGGGGCGCAGTGTGCAAGTCCCGTCGCGCTTTTCGATGCTTATCGTCATAGCTTTCTCCTTCCTTTCCAAAACAGGTTAACGGGCCGCCGGCTCGACGAATTCGCAAAAAATGCGATATAGGCTCAACACCTCCGGCGTCTCAGGCCTGCCGGAAACAAACCGCAAGCTCTTTCCGTTCCTTGATGCTTCAATCATGGCTTTCCGCACCCAGCGCAAGCCTTCGGTATCCACCATGTTCACCTGCGAGAGGTTGATTTCCATTTCCTCGCAATCATCAAGATTCGCGAGAAAGACGTTCCACAGCGTGCCTGCCGTGGAAGCGGTCACATCCACTCCGATCAGCAGTTTGTTGCATTTCCCCTGTTTCTCGATGGCTACCATGTTTCTTTTCTCCTGACAGCCGGTCCGGCTTTTTGCTCCGAATGCGGTGAAGGTTCGCAACCAGAATCAGCCTTCTTGCGGTATGCGTTTTTCGCCTTTTTGCAGGATCAGGGCAGAATCAGCTTCGAGACGGCGGTGAGCATCTGTTCCGGCTTGAACGGCTTGACCACCCAGGCCTTGGCACCCGCCGCCTGGCCGGCGGATTTTTTGTCCTCGCCGGCTTCGGTGGTGAGCATGATGACCGGCGTGAACTTGTAATCGGCGAGTTTCTTCACTTCCTGGACGAAGGTGATGCCGTCCATGTTGGGCATGTTGACGTCGCTGATGATGAGGTGCACTTTCTGTCCGGTGAGCCTGGCGAGCGCGTCCTTGCCGTCCGATCCTTCGATGACGTCGTAACCGGCGCCCTTGAGGGCGATGGAAACGACCTGGCGCAGGGTGGCAGAGTCGTCCACGATCAGGATTGTTTTAGCCATGGCGTTTGTCTCCTAAAAAAATGTGATTTCGTCATCCGCTGCGGCAGCCTGCTTGCCGCCGTGGTTGCTGTGCTCTTCGGTGGTCGCGTAGGAGCGCTCCAGTTCGTGCAGCAGGCCGGACCAGTCGATCGCCATCAGGCGGCCCTGTTCGCGGTATTTCTGTTCGTTCTGCTGGAGGTAGACAGGGAAGGTGTTGATGTTGTCGCGCACGTGACACAGTATCTGGCTGACCCGATCCTGGAACTGGAACTGCACCAGCGATTCGGCAACTTCGTTCTTGATCCCGGCGCCGGTGGTGCGCAGGATCGCCGCCGCTTCCACCAGCCCGCCGGTTACTTGCCTGAAGTCGTCCAGCACGCCGCGGATGACCGCTTCGGAATTGGCGACCGAAGCATTGTCCTGTTCAGCGGAACTTTCGGCAGTTTCGAAAGCACTGGAGATGGCCTCGCTGATCACCCTGACCTTTTCGGTGATGCGCCGGCCGGTTTCGCCCGATTTGTTGGAGAGCTTCCTTACTTCGTCCGCGACGACGGCAAACCCGCGCCCGGCTTCGCCGGCACGCGCGGCTTCGATCGCTGCGTTGAGTGCGAGCAGGTTGGTCTGGTCGGCGATGCTGGCGACCGCTACGGCCATTTCCTTTAATTGCTCGATGAACTGCACCAGGTTGCCTACTCCGCCCAACAGGTCGTCGCTGTGGCCCAGTGCGGCTCTGAGGGACTCGATCACCGATTGCAATTGGATTTCGCTTTGGGCAAATACGGCTACCAGGCCCTGGGCGTTGTCTACGGATTCGGCTGAGAGGCTGGATGCCTTTACGGCTTCGTCGAGTTTGTCGACGATGCCGGAAAAACGCGCGGTGAGCTCGATCATGGCTTGCTCGCTTTCGCTCCTGCCGGTTTCGATCTGCTTGACCCACAGCGAGGTGACTTCGCTTTCCAGCCCGCCCAGCCCGGCGAGGAAGGTTTCCACATCGGCCCGGTATTGTTCCTGGCAAGTGCCTTCGCGCTCGGCCATTGCGCTTTCCAGCGCAGTGGCGTGGCGTTTGGCCAGGAGCGCACCCGAAACCACCCCGACGGCGACCAGCCCCGCCGCCGCGACCAGATTGGCCACCCCCATCCCACCCGCGAGCGGCAATGACACCGCACCGAGCACAGCGGGAACCAGCGGATACCCCCCCCAATTTGCGAAATGCTTATATTTCTTCACTTGCATCTTTTCAGCTTTATATGAGTTCTTTAGTTAGTACGGCACGAACCGTCGGTCAGGTCGGCCAGTATTCCGGCCAATGTTCCAATATCCCTGTCCGGCAGCTTCATCCACGCGAATGTCCTTGATCGCCTGCCCTTGATACCCCAAAATCCTTAATGGGATAGTCGCCATTTTTGGTAAATATCTAAAATATGGAGTTCATCTACCACTTATACTAAAAGCCCCAACGGGATGGTCTCCTTCATTTTCGGAGATGCTCTTGATCCACTTGCTCGACCTGTCAGCGGCGGTGATAGAGACGTAGAGTCAACGCGGGCAAGTTCGAAGTTGTTGGTCAATTAAGACCAGATGCCTGCTGTGTTCGGCATCGAAGAAGCGAACGCCAGCGCAGGTGCTGCGAGTAATTCTTGCTGGAATTATCCTTCGTCAGAAAGATCGTCTGGTCGCAGCGCAAACCGGTGGATTTGTCGACGGGATGGGAATAGGCACGGCGACAAACCCTATATGGCTTGGCGCGAAGACAATGCAGGCGACACAAACGGGAGAGAAACCCAGAAACCCCGAATCCATAATTTAGTAGTCCCGCTTCGGGAGGAAGTTTCGTCGAGGACGTTAGCCTCGTACATCTTCACCCTCGCTGATGCTCGTTACGCCGGAATGTTGCCCCGCAGATCGAGCAAGTAGGGCTTTGCTTGGTGCGCGACCCCACGGAAAGCTTGCGGCGTGGCGTGGCGTCGAAAGCATAGGCCATTAACCAGGTAACACTCATGAGCACGAGCATTCTTATCCTCAATCAAATCGTTTCATAACAGCTTTAAGCAAAACTTCCGGATACCACTGATTTCATTATTAACAAACGTCAATACTTTGTCAACATATATGAACCAAAAAAACTTCGATCAAGCCATCCAGCTCACAAGGCTTAATGAAAAAATGCGAGACGCAGCGAGAATGGTATTGGTTGAGGGAATTGCTCAAGCCGAGGTTGCACGCCGGCTTGGGGTGAGCCGGCAGGCCGTATCAACGGCCGTGAACAAGGTGGCACGGGCAGCGAACGTCTGCCCGTGTTGCGGAAGGAAGTTTTAATTCCGTTTCGCAATCAAAAGTGACATTGTGCGGAATGGAAGAGCGCCTTCAGGCGCGAAACAAGGCATATCGCGCCTGAAGGCGCTCCTACAAAAACACCGATTTGATTGAGAAATGGAATAACGCGGATTCAAATTCGAAGGGCAATGACGGGATACATAGACTTCGTCTCCAACCTGGCGTTGAGCGACGCCTCGCTTTTGAGGCTCTTCTTTACAATCGCCGCCAGGACATAGACGGTAATGGCAATCCGGATTTGCGCATGAAGGATAGCGTTGGACACAACGACGGAATGTGTGCAGGGGCAAATGCTCCATGAGTTGCGCAAACACCGATTTGCCGGAGTGCATAACGGAAAACCCTGGGAAAGGAAATTTCCAAGTTTCCCAGACTCACGTTCAAATCGGTGATACCCTTAAACACATGTTTTTATAAATCCGATCAAAATCTTATATGGCAATAACCGGCAAATTGCCGGACACTACCGAATTCTGTGCATTCTGCAGCAGAGGGAGAATTCCCTCCGCTGGCAGCGGTTTGCTGAAAAAATAGCCTTGCATGGCGTCGCAGCCCCGTTCGAGAAGGAAGTCGAACTGTTCCTGCGTTTCCACCCCTTCGGCCACCACCCTGAGGCGCAGACTGTGGGCCATGGCGATGATGGCGGCCACGATCGCCGCGTCATCCGGGTCAGTCGTAATATCCCCTACGAAGGATTTATCGATCTTGATGGTGTCGATGGGCAGGCGCTTGAGATAGCTCAGCGAAGAATAGCCGGTTCCGAAATCGTCGATGGAGATGCGCATTCCCTTTGCGTTCAGCGCTTGCAGGGTCACTGCCGCCGTCGAGAGGTTTTGCATCAGAATGCTTTCGGTAATCTCCAATTCCAGGCAGGATGGATCCACCCCCGTTTCCCGCAGCACCCGCTCGATGGTTTCAACCAGGTCGTGAACTCTGGCCGCTTCACCCGAGGACGGGCTCCCCTCTGTTTCACCGCTGGCCGATAAATGCCTGAATTGGCGCGCCGACAGGTTCACCGCCACTGGGAGAAGGGGCATCCCTTCCCCTTGCCAGGCCTTGATCTGCAAACACGCTGTCCGCAAGACCCATTCGCCGATCGGAACGATCAGTCCGGTTTCCTCCGCCAGGGGAATAAACTGGTCGGGCGGGATCATGCCCCTAGCCGGATGCGCCCAGCGCAGCAGCGCCTCCAGCCCGATCACGGCCCCGGTCGCGAGGTTCACCTTGGGCTGGTAGTGAAGCCGCAACTCGCCGCGTTCCAAGGCCTTGCGCAGGCTGTTTTCCAGGGTAAGCCGCTCCGACGACAGTTTTTCCAGCTCGGGCCGGTAGAACTGATACCCCAAGCCTTGTTCCTTGGCTTGGTACATGGCGCTGTCGGCGCACCGGATGAGGTTGTCCGCATCGATGGCGTCCAAGGGATGGAAGGCGATGCCGATACTTGCGGAGACGAAGACTTCGTGGTCTTCCAGCTGGAAGGGGTGAGCGAGGGCATCCAGGATTTTCTGGGCGACGAGGACGGTATCCTGCCTCCCGGAAAGCCCCTGTAGCGCCACCACGAACTCGTCGCCCCCCTGGCGGGCCAGAACGTCGCCCTTGCGAAAGCAGCCGGCGAGCCGCTCGGCCACTATAAGCAGCAGCTTGTCGCCCAGCGCATGGCCCAGGGTGTCGTTGATCAGTTTGAACCGGTCCAGGTCGAGAAACAGCAGCGCCAACTGCTCCCCGTTCAACGCCGCTTCATCCAGGCTGATGCCGAGGCGCTCCCGGAAGAACTTGCGGTTGGGGAGATTGGTCAGCGGATCGTGATTGGCCAAGTGCATCAACTGGCGCTCGAACTGTTTGCGCTCGGTCAGGTCGCGTAGTACGTAGGTAATAAAACGCCCCGTGGATCCTTCGAAAACGCTGCTGGATCCCTCCACCATAAAAATGGCGCCGTCCCGGCGGCGACCTTGGCCTTCCCACACCGACGTGCGCTGCAATCCTTCATCCGGTTGGCAGAACAGGGGCTCCGGCAATACCCTGCCGATCATCTGTCCCAGCATCTGGTGGCGGCGATAGCCGAACATGCGCTCCGCCGCCCGGTTGAAATAGGCGATTTTTCCCTGGGGATCGGTCATGATGATCCCATCGTGGGCAGTTTCCGCCAGGTCCCGGAAACGGCGCTCGGATTCCAGCGCGGCAGCGCGCAATGCCTGCTCTTCGGTCAAGTCCTCCACGATCAAAAGAAGCCGGGCTTCTTCTTCTTCTTCTTCTTCTGCAAGGCGGATTCCAGTCAGCGTCACGCGTACCGGTTTGCGCTCGGAGCAATCCGCCGGCCCCATGCTGAAGAGCACGTCATGCTGGACGCCCCCGGTGGCCAG